>ERZ1292630.2344-Hain-H41-02um-R3-2344-length-17623-cov-4_pt1 | contig 17623 bp, 11 predicted proteins | sample MGYA00564408_ERZ1292630 | MGnify/ENA primary metagenome ERZ1292630 (study PRJEB36523, sample SAMEA6512641) | groundwater metagenome | collected 2019-01-08 | study: AquaDiva: Metagenomics assemblies of 32 groundwater samples
GCCATCGAACTCGAACCGCCCGAGCCGGTTTATTATCACAACTTCGGCACGACCGTCTTCTTGTTCCGCAAGGACGCGAAGGAATTTTATTCCATCACGGAGCAACAGGTTTTTGACAAGGCCCTGGGGCTTTATAGCAACGCGGTCCGGCTCGACCCGAAAGATTTCAAACTCGCCGCGGATGTGGCGCAGACGTTTTATGGCATCCAACCGCCCCGGGTGGAAGACGCCCTGCGTTCATGGACCAATGCCTACAGCCTCGCCACGGATGATGAAGAGCGCGAGGGCGTGCATCTGCATTTTGCGCGCATCAAACTGAAGGCAGGTCGCTTTGCTGAAGCGCAGGCGCATCTCAATTGCGTCACCAATCAGGCGCATGCCGACGTGAAACGGCGCGTCACCCGCACCCTCAAAGACGCTGAGACCGTTTTCATCAGCACGAATGCCCCGGCAGCAACGAATGAGTCGAGCCGCCCCGCCACCTCGAAGTGAGATACCGGGCTGCAGTTCGGAGTTCCGCCTTTAGGCGGTTCGGATGGACTCCGCCAGAGCCGCCTGAAGGCGGAACTCCAAACTAAATCATTTACCGGGCGTCCACGACGAGTTGTCGAGCAACTGGATGCCCGGCTTCTGAAAACTGATCCGCCGTGATTTGTAGAGTTTGCCGAGCGCTTGCTTGAAAGCCTTCTTGCTCACGCTGAATTTCTGCCGGATCGCCTCGGGCGAACTGTCATCGTCGAACGCCAGCTTGCCGCCGTTCTTCTCCAATGCTTGCACGATCTGATCCGTGAGCGGCGCGACGCGTTTATAGCCCGCTGCGTCGAGGCTCAGATCAATCTGATCGTTCGGACGGATGTTGCGGACGAACGCTTTCAGGCGCTGCCCGATCTGGAGTGGCGTGGTGATGTTGTCGCGATAGAGCAAGCCGCTGTGTGAGTTTTCCACGATGGCTTGGTAACCGAGCGGCGTTGCGCCCGTAATCAGTAGCTCCACCGGCTGGCTGTTCCGATAGAGCGGTCGCTCCTGACTCAAATGCCGATGCAACCGTGCGCTCGCCACGATGCGTTCAGACTTCGGATCAAGATAAACGAACACCACCACCTTTTGACCGACGCGCGCGGGCTTTTCCTGTTCGCGGAACGGCAGCAACAGATCCTTCGCCAGTCCCCAGTCGAGGAATGCGCCGACGCGGTCGTTGACGCTCACCACTTTCATGGCCGCAAACTCGCCGACCGTCGCGTGTGGAATCTCCGTCGTGGCCACGAGGCGATCCTCAGAATCGCGATACACGAAGACGTCGAGTTTGTCCTTGGGCTTGAGGTTCGCGGGGATGTAGCGCCCAGGCAAAAGGATCTCGCCCAACTCGCCGCCATCGAGATAAAGCCCGGGCGTGGACTCGCGCACGATGCCGAGCGTGTTGCGTTTGCCGAGAATTGCCATGTCGCCCAAAGCGTACGCTTCCGCCGCAAACATCGGGAGCAAAATCTGCGCGCGTTTTGGTTCCGGTTGAATGAAAAAGACCATCGCCACGTCAGCCCTGCTCCGCTTTAATCCAGCACATGAAACCACGTCAGACACTTTTGAGCCTGCTCGGGGCGGCACTCTGCCTGCTCGGCCAACCCGGCATCGCCTCGGCGCAAACCCCCGCCGTGATCCCCAACGAAACGCCCGCGCAACGCGATGCCCGCATGGCGTGGTTTCGCGAGGCGCGCTTCGGCATGTTCATCCATTGGGGCGTGTATTCCGTTCCCGCCGGGGAGTGGAACGGCAAGACCGGTTACGGCGAATGGTTTCTGGAGGAGACCAAAATCCACGTGAGCCAGTATGAAAAGTTTGCCGATCAGTTCAATCCCGTGAAGTTCGACGCCAAAGCGTGGGTCAAGGCCGCGAAGGATGCCGGGATGAAATACATCGTCATCACCAGCAAGCATCACGATGGCTTCGGACTATGGGATTCCCAACTCACCGATTGGGACATCGCCCGCACGCCGTTCAAACGCGACCCACTGAAAGAACTCGCCGCCGAGTGTCGCAAGGCCGGTATCAAGTTCTGTCTCTACCATTCCATCATGGACTGGCATCACCCGGATTGGGGCCAGCGCCGCGCGTGGAACGATCTGGCCGCCAACGCCGGTCCGCCGGACATGGATCGCTACACGGCCTACATGAAGGGACAATTGAAAGAACTGCTCACCGGCTACGGCCCGCTCGGTTTGCTCTGGTTCGATGGCGAATGGGAAAAGCCCTGGACGCATGAGCGCGGCGTGGATGTTTACGAATACGTCCGCAGTCTGCAGCCGAGCCTCATCGTCAACAACCGCGTCGGCAAAGGTCGCTCCGGCATGCAAGGCATGGACAAGGGCAATGGCGTCGGTGATTACGGCACGCCCGAGCAGGAGATTCCCGCGACCGGTTTCGGCCCCGGCGTGGATTGGGAATCGTGCATGACCATGAACAATCACTGGGGCTACAACAAAGCTGATTTCAGCTGGAAATCCACCCAGACCCTCGTGCGCAACCTGATTGATTGCGCGAGTAAAGGCGGCAATTACCTGCTCAACATCGGCCCGACCGCCGAAGGTGAATTCCCCGCCGTTTCCATGGATCGGCTGCAACAGATCGGCGCGTGGATGAAGGTGAATCACGACGCGATCTACGGCACGACTGCGTCGCCGTTCAAGCGGCTGGCGTGGGGACGTTGCACCACCAAGGTTGCCGGCACAACCACGACGCTGTATCTCCATGTGTTCGACTGGCCCGCGAACGGCAAGCTCGGGCTGCCGGGACTCAAGAACCCGGTGCTCTCCGCCACCTTGCTGGCGAACGGCAGAACGCTCTCGGTGGCGACCAACTCTACCGGCGTCATCGTGAGTTTACCCGCAACTGCGCCCAACGCCTTGTCCTCCACCGTGGTTCTTAAAATTCAAGGCGCGCCCGAGGTCGAGACGATTCTGCGGATGCAAAGCGCCGACGGTTCGGTGCAATTGCCGGCGAGCGAAGCGACGACGCATGGTCAGCTCCGCTACGAAGTCGGCGATGGCAAGGACAACATCGGTCACTGGACGAATCCGGAAGATTGGGTCGAATGGCAGTTTCGGGCCACCCAGCCGGGCAAGATGGAAGTGAGCGTCGAGCTCGCAGCTGAACAATCCGGCAAATTCATCCTCGAACTCGCGGGCCAAAAACTTGAAGGCACTGCCCCGATCACGGGAAGCTACACGAAATTCCAACGCCTCAGTCTCGGCACGCTCAACCTGGGCACCGGCGATGCCACGCTGACCGTTCGCCCTATCGCGGCAGGCTGGCAACCGCTGAATCTCAAGTCCGTCACGCTCACGCCGGTGAAATAGTTTTGCGTCCTTGAACGCACGCTTCCTTCGAAGGCATATTGAACGGAATGTCCGTTGAGTTGAACGAAGCCCTGTTGCAAAAAGCCGCCGGTTGGGACGTGGTGAAGCGCGCCCGCGCCTACCTTGAACTCGGCCAGGTGCTGAGTTCTTATTGGCAACCGCCGCTCTTGCGCGGCGTGGTGCAGAACGACGGCGTCTCCTTCCGCGCCTCGATGGTCATCAAGAACGAGATCGATATCGAGAACCTCTGCACGTGTCGCGACGCCCGTGAGTGGGGCAAGATCTGCGCGCACGGCGTCGCGGTGGCCTTGCATTGGATCGAGGCGCAGAAGCCGAAGCCTGCTGATGCTGGTAGGGCGTCGCACTCCGGGCGCGCTGCCGGTGGGGCGAGCGTCCCCGCGAGCCGGCTCGGCAGTAGCCTCGCCCCACCGAAGAAAGCCTCTTCCCTCCAGCGTGCTGAAACGGGCGAACCGGCGGAATTGTTCCTCATCCTCCCGCCGAACTTCGAGCAAGCCGTCACCCGTGGCAAAGTCATGGTGGTGTTCGAAGCGAAATGGGGCGGCGGGCGTGGTCCGTTGAACGCGCTGCCCAAAGGCCGCTCGTTCGCCTTCTCGGCGCAGGACAACGCGATCATCGAGCGCATCGAAGCGTTGGCGGATGGCGAAACTCCAGCCTTGCTACAACTGGACGCGAAAGATTTCGCGGTGTTACTGCCACTGCTGGCAGACCACGAAAACATCACGCTCGGTAAAGCCAGCCCGGTCAAAGTGACGCGCACGCCGTTTCAATTACCGCTCCGCGTCACGCTGGAAACGAATGGCGAAATCGTCTTCACGCTGAAGGAAAGGACCGGCGCGTTTTCATTCGTCGGCGATTGGGTCTGGCACAAGCAGGCATTGCAACCACTCGGATTGCCGCCCGGCGCGCAGAGTGTTCTGCAAGCGCCGGTGCGTGTACCGCGAGCGCAAGTCCCGATGTTCCTGAGCCAGCACTGGCCGCAGTTGCAAGCCGCGGGCGGCGTGGATGCGAATTTCAAACTGGAAGATTTCACGCTCGAGCCGCAAGCGCCGCGCTTTGTGTTGTCGTTGCGCGGCGGGCTCGCGCAACTCGGCGCGCTGCTCCAATGCGCCTATGGTTCGCGCATCATGACCGTCGGCGTGACCGCGACCGACGAAGGCGTGTGGCTGCCCGACCCCGACGTGCCGACGCGCTATTCCACCCGCGACTTCAACGCCGAACGCGCGGCGCTGGCGCGGTTACAACGCAGCGGCTTCATCGGGCCGGACAGTCAGGGAAAGTTGCAACTTGCCGGCCAGAGCGGGGTGTTGAATTTCTTCGCCCGCGAGTTCCCCAAGCTGCAACGCGAATGGAGCGTGACGTTGGACGAACAGTTGGAGAATCGCACGTTGAAGAATATCGAGCGCGTCGAGCCGCAGTTTCAGATCACGTCGTCGGGCGTGCAATGGTTTGATCTCGGCGTGGTCTTCGCGGCGAGCGGCGGGGAAACCTTTTCGGCAGCGGACATCCAGCGACTGGTGTTGTCCGGCCAAAGTCACACGCGCTTGAAGAACGGCAAGATGGCGGTGATTGATACCGGCGCGGTCGAGGAATTGCAGGAGGTGCTGCTCGATTGCGCGCCGCAGCAACACGCGCAGGGCTATCGCATCAACAGCAAACAGGCCGGCTTCCTTGAAGCGACGCTACGGCAACACGGCGATTGGAAAGTCCAAGCTCCCGCCACATGGCGCGAGCGCGCCGCCAAGCAAAGCGGTGAAGCAAAACTGGAATGTCCGCCGCTCGGCGAGCTGGAGAACGTGTTGCGTCCGTATCAAAAGCAAGGTGTGGCGTGGCTGGGTTTTCTGCGCGCGAACGGCTTTGGCGGCATCCTTGCCGACGAAATGGGTTTGGGCAAGACACTGCAGGCGTTAGCGTTCTTGAACTCGTTGCGAACTGCCAACGTCCATCCTCCATCTTCTATCCTCCATCCTCATCTGATTGTCTGCCCGACGAGCCTCGTGTTCAACTGGGTGGCGGAAGCGAAGAAATTTACGCCAGCGTTGAAGGTGCTGGCTTTAAGTGGACCCGATCGCCATGCGCTGTTTGACCAGATCGCCACGAGCGACATTGTGGTGACGAGTTACGCCTTGATCCGGCGCGACGCGGAGAAGTATCGCGAGGTTGAGTTCGATACCGTGGTGCTCGACGAAGCGCAGCACATCAAGAATCGTCAGACGCAGAACGCGCAAGCGGTGAAAGCGGTGCGGGCGCAGCATCGGCTCGTGCTCACCGGTACGCCGCTGGAAAACTCGGTGCTCGATCTGTGGTCCATCTTCGACTTCCTCATGCCCGGCTATCTCGGCACGGCACAGGATTTCCGCGAGCGCTACGAGTTGCCCATCGCGAAGGAGAAGAATGTCGAGGCGCAGGCGCGGCTGGCGCGACGGTTGCGTCCTTTCCTGTTGCGACGTATGAAGAAGGACGTCGCGGCGGATCTGCCGGCGAAGTTGGAACAAGTTTCATTCTGCGAACTCACGCCCGATCAGCGGAGCGCTTATCAGCAGGTCATCGAGGCGAGCCGCAAGGAAGTGCTCGAAGCCGTGGGCGCACAAGGCATCGCCAAGAGTCGCATGGTCGTGCTCACGGCACTGCTGCGGTTGCGACAGGTGTGCTGCGATCTGCGGCTGTTGAAGCTGGAGAACGTCAACCCCGCCAACGCCTCCGGCAAGCTGGAAATGTTCGGCGAACTCTTGGAGGAAGTCATTGATGGCGGTCATCGCGTGCTGGTATTCAGCCAGTTCGTCGGGATGCTGACGCTGCTCAAGGAGCGGCTCGCGGCGGAAGGGATTGAATATTGTTATCTCGACGGCTCAACCACCGACCGGGCGAAGGTCGTCGAGAAGTTTCAGACCAACGCCGCGATCCCGGTATTCCTCATCAGCCTGAAGGCCGGTGGTGTCGGCTTGAACCTCACCGGCGCGGACACGGTGGTGCATTTCGATCCATGGTGGAATCCGGCGGTGGAAGATCAGGCGACGGATCGCGCGCACCGCATCGGCCAGACGAAGGTCGTGACCAGTTACAAGCTCATCACGCGCGACACGGTGGAGGAAAAAATCCTGACGCTCCAAAACCGCAAGCGGGAGATCATCCAGGCGACCATCGGCGGCGAGGAGGAGTTCGCGGCTTCGTTGAGTTGGGACGAAATCCAGGAATTGCTGGCGTAATTTTGCTCGAACGAAATCGCGGCAGGCTTGTCCATTCCTACGTCCGGCCAAGCGATGGTGCAACGCATGCTTGCGCCGGACGCGATGTCCGACAAAACTGTGCGGCCAACATGGAAAGGCTGTCGTGGAAAAAGCAACTGGAACGACGAGGCGGCGCGCTGCTGGCGCGTGGCGCTGTGCTTTTGCTCGGCGCGCTCATGCTGGGCCGGTCATTCGCGGCCACTTTCACGACCTCGCTCGACCGTGACACGGTCATCCTCGGCGAGAATGTAACGCTCACGTTCAAGTTTGAAGGCGTGCAACCCGGTGGTTTGCCGCAGTTGCCGGCGATTCCTGGATTGCAACCCACGGGAGGCACTTCATCGGGTTTCAATTCCTCATCCGGGCCGGACGGCAAGATGCAGGTCGTGCAGACGTTTGCGGTGCCGTTCGTGACCCAACGCACCGGCGACATCGTAATCCCGGGTTTCAATGTCGAAGTTGGCGGCCAGAAACTTTCCAGTGCGCCGCTGACGTTGAAAGTTTTGCGCGAAGACCCGAGTGCGCCGCCCGCCGACTACGCCACCAATCAGGTCTTTCTCTGGCTGGCATTGCCGAAACAGGAATTGTTCATCGGCGAAGTCATCGTTGCGGAACTGCGGCTTTATCTGCGCAGCGAGATCGGCAACATCAGCGACCTGCAAATCCCGACGATCACTGGCGATGGTTACAATGCCGGGCCGTTGCAACAAGTCCCGCAATTCCAGCGGCGCGTGGGTAACGCGACTTACAACGTAGTGCCCTTCAACTTCACGCTGGCGGCGGTAAAGAACAATGACCTCGTCATCGGGCCGTTGAATGGCACGGTGGTTGTCCACGGTGGTCCCCGGGATTTTTGGGGGCAATACCGGCAACGGGCGCAGGTGGCTTTTTCCAGTCCACCGCAGAGTTTGCCCGTGCTGCCGGTCCCGTCTGAAAATGCGCCAGCCAACTTCACCGGCGCGGTGGGCAATTACACCATGACCGTCAACATCGGGCCCACGAATGTTGCGACCGGTGATCCCATCACGGTGCGGGTGCAGATCAGTGGGCGCGGCGCGTTGAACGGGCTGATGTTGCCGGAGCAAACGGCGTGGGGCGATTTCAAATCCTATCCGCCGACCGCCAAAGTGGAGACGACCGATGCGCTGGGGCTGCAAGGCGCGAAAATGTTTGAGCAAGTCATCTCGCCGGAGAATGCGGATGTGCAGGAGCTCCCGGCCTTTTCATTCTCCTTCTTTAATCCCGAGACCAAAACATTTCGGACGCTGACGCATCCGCCTACCAAATTGACCGTGCGACCCGGCGGAGTGGCTGTCGCGCCGACCATCGCGGCCAGTTCCAAACCCAACAGCGAAGCGGCACCGCAGCAAATTGACATCGTGCCGATCAAGCAACGGCTGGGAGCAGTGACTCGCACGACCGCACCCTTCCTCACGCAGCCGGTTTTTCTGGCGGCGCAATCCGTGCCGGTGCTGGCGTTTCTGGCCGCGTTCGTCTGGCGCAAGCGCACGGCCGCGTTGGCGAACAATCCCCGGTTACGCCGCCAGCGGCAGGTGGAACAGACCATTCGAGTTGGGTTGGAAACCCTCCGCGCCCACGCCGCGCAAAATCAATCCGACGAGTTCTTCGCGGGGTTGATGCGATTGTTGCAGGAGCGTCTCGGCGAGCGGTTGGATTGTCCGGCCTCGGCGATCACCGAGGCGGTCATTGAGGAACGATTGCGGCCGCGCGGGTTGCCGGATTCGATGTTGGACGAACTGCAAGATCTGTTTCAGGCGTGCAACCAAGCCCGCTATGCGCCCGTGCGTTCGGTGCAGGAGTTGGGCGCGGTGGTAGCGAAGCTGGAGAACGCGCTGCGCAAACTGGCGGAGGTGCGGGTATGAAATCCTTGCGGATCATGTTGCTGCTCACCTTGATTTTCGGCGGCTATCGCAGTTTTGCGGCCTCGGAAGTGGAGACGCAGTTCGAACTTGCCAACAAACTTTACGCGCAAAACAAATTCAGCGAGGCCGCCGGGGCCTATGAACAGATCATCACCAACGGCACAATTTCATCGGTCTTGTATTTCAATCTTGGCAATTCTCAGTTCAAAGCGGGCCAGCTTGGCCAGGCCATCGCGGCCTATCGGCAGGCGGAACGGTTGACTCCGCGCGACCCTGATGTGCGCGCCAACCTGCGCTTTGCGCTGAACCGGGTGCAAGGACCGACGATCAAAAGCACCGCCAGCCAACGCTGGTTCGGCACGTTGAGCCTGAACGAATGGACTGTGCTGGGCTTTGCAGGAATCTGGCTGACGCTGGGCTTGCTGGTCGCGCGGCAAATCAAACCAGCTCTGGCAACAGCATTGAAGACTTGGACTTGGTTGAGTGCGGGCGGGACGGCGGTGCTGTTCATTTGTCTGGCGCTGGCGCTACCGCAAAACACGCCGGGGCGAATTGCCATCGTGACGGTCACCGATGCCACGGTGCGAAACAGTCCGCTTGATGAAGCGCCCGGTGCTTTCACGGCGCATGATGGCGCGGAGTTGCGCGTGTTGGATCACAAAGACGAGTGGGTGCAAGTCACGGATGACGCGCAGCGCTTTGGCTGGGTGAAACGCAGTTCGGTGAATTGGTCGCCCCGGTCGTAACTCCCGCATCTTCGGTGGTGGGGCGAGGCTCCTGACGAGCCTGGGTGAGGCGGCAAAAGTTAGTGGGACGAGGGCTCGCGCGGACGTTCGCCCCACCAAAAATCAAACTGAACCACTTCCGCAGCTTCCGCCGCCGAAGTTGATTATTCTTCTGTGTCGCCTCTGAATAGTTGCTAAACTGTCGCGGTGGATATTTCAGTTCATGACATCGCGGTGGAAGTCATCCGTACCGCCGGACGCGACAAACCCGCTGATCAAGCGTTACGCGAAGTGCTCAAGGCGATGCGCGATCTGCCGCCGTTCGATGCGGCGGAGGTGAGTCGTGCGGTCTTCACGTATTATCGCTGGCATGGTTGGCTGCGCGAGGAACGCACGGCGGACAATCGTATGAGACTGGCCCGACGGCTCGCCGAACGCTATCGTAATAATCCCACTTCCTTTCCCCCCGCCGAACTGCGCGCCAACGCGGTGCCGTCGTGGACGGCGCAAGAGATGGAGGTCAGTGACGAATGGCTGCACTCATTACAACAGCCAACCACGTTGTGGTTGCGCGCCAAGCGCGGCATGACCGAGACGTTGTTACGCGGCATGCCGGGCATGGAGCAACGCGAAGCGTTGCCGGAGGCGTTGGTTTATGCGGGCGAAATGGATTTGTTTCGCACGCCGGAATTTCACGCGGGCGAATTTGAGATCCAGGACATCGCGTCGCAGGCGGTGAGTTGGTTGTGCGCGCCGAAACCGGGCGAGACGTGGTGGGACACTTGCGCGGGCGAAGGCGGCAAGCTGGTGCATCTCTCTGACTTGATGGAGAACAAGGGTTTGATCTGGGCGAGCGACCGGGCGGAGTGGCGTTTGCAGAAGTTGAAGCGTCGAACCGCGCGGGCCAAGGCATTTAACTATCGCGCGGCCCAATGGGACGGTGGCGCGAAGCTGCCGACGAAGACGAAGTTCGACGGCATTCTCGTGGATGCGCCGTGCAGCGGTCTGGGAACGTGGCAACGAAATCCCCATGCGCGCTGGACGACGACGGCGGAGGATGTGCGCGAACTGGCGGAAGTGCAGAAGAAATTGCTGACGCATGTCGCAGGCAGTGTGAAGCCGGGCGGGAAGTTGATCTTCTCCGTCTGTACGGTGACGCGCGCCGAAACGGCGGGCGTGGCGGAAAATTTTCAGGCCAACCACCCGGACTTTGAGCCGTTGGTGTTGCCAGAGTTGAAATCAAATGGGCGCACCATCGGAAATGCCCCGACGGTGATGATCTGGCCGCAGGATTTGGGCGGGAACGGGATGTTTATTGCGGGCTGGCGGCGAAAGAAAAGTTGAGGCCGGTTGTCACCTGTTCGTAACATTCCCGTAACGGGCTTGTTGCGTCGTTGGCATTGTCTCGCTCCGTGGCCCATGCTATTCAACTACCAGTGATGAAGCAGAAGATTCTCGTAGTGGATGATGAGTCGGAGGCGGTGGAGCTGGTTGAGTTCAATCTCAAACAGGCCGGCTTCGAAGTCATCTCCGCCGCCGACGGCGAGGAGGCCGTCAAGAAAGCCAAAGCCAGTCTGCCCGCGCTTGTCGTGCTCGACCTGATGTTGCCGGAGATTGACGGTCTTGAAGTTTGCAAACTCTTACGCCGCGACGCCGCCACCGCGAAGATCCCCATCCTGATGTTAACGGCGAAAGCGGCGGAGATTGATCGCGTGCTCGGCCTGGAAATCGGCGCGGATGATTACGTGACCAAGCCTTTCAGTCCGCGTGAACTGGTTTTGCGCATCAAAAAGATTCTTGAACGTGGTCAGACCAAAACGGAATCGCGCGAGACGATGCGTTACGGCGATTTGCAGATAGACATTCCCAAGCACCGCGCCACTTGGAAGGGGAAGCCCTTCGATCTTACCGCCACTGAATTCAAGTTGCTCACGATCCTGGCGCAACGTGCGGGACGCGTGCAGTCGCGCGATGCTTTGCTCCGTGACGTGTGGGAATACGACAGCATGATTGATACGCGCACGGTGGACACCCACATGCGCCGCTTGCGGGAAAAACTTGGCGGGGCCTCGAAATATCTCGATACCGTGCGCGGCGTCGGGTATCGGTTTGTGGAGTGAAGCGGCAGTCAAAACGTCCAACGCTCTTCGTCCCACGCGCAACTTTCACGGGGCCGCGCGTGATTGTCTTTGAAAGTTGGAAACTTCTGTCATTTCCTATCGCGACTTTTTCTACATGCTCCCCGCAATAATCATCCTTGCCCTGATCGCCTTGGTCGCGCTGCATTTCTGGTGGCGGGCCAGACTCCAACAGGAGCGGGCGCGTTGGCAGGCGGAGACGGAAAAACGGGCCGAACGCGAACAGGCCACTGCTGCCGACACGCATGCCCGGCAGGAGGCGTTGCTTGACAGCATGATCGAAGGCGTGTTGGTGCTGGACGAATCCGGGCGGGTGCAATTTGCTAACCGCGCTTTTGCACAGATGTTTCAGACCACCGGGTCGTTGCTGGGCCAGACGGTCATCGAAGCATTGCGGTTGCATGAGGTGGCGAAGATTGTTGAACGAACGAGTCGGGAAGGGCGGGTGACCAGGTTTGAGTTGGAGCTGGCAGGTGAGCCGGAGCGTTGGTTGCAGATCAATGCGGCGGCCATCACCAGCGCGGAACGCCGGCAACTCGGCACGGTAATCGTTTTTCACGACCAGACCCAGCTCAAGAAGCTCGAAGGCACGCGCGAGGAATTCGTGGCCAACGTCAGTCATGAACTCCGCACGCCGCTTTCGCTCATCAAGGGGTACGCGGAAACCCTGCTCGATGGCGCGAAGGACGATCCCGAGGTGGCGACGAAGTTTTTGCAGACGATTGACCGCAATGCGCGCCGGCTCGATCTGTTGATCCAGGATTTACTCATCATTTCTGCGCTCGAATCGGGGCGCGTCAGTCTTTCCTTTGGTACGGTGGATCTTCGGGAGTTGACGGAGCGGATCATCGCTGATTTCAAGTCGCGGGCGGATGCGCGGCATGTTCGTCTGGTCGGGGACATGCCGGAATTAGCGGCTCACGCGGATGAAGCGCGTCTGGAACAGGTGCTTGGTAATCTGTTGGAGAACGCGGTCAAGTACGGGCGTGAACATGGCTGCGTCACTGTGGGCGGGCGGGCGGTTTCCGACGGCTGGCTGGAATTATTCGTGCAAGATGACGGGCCGGGGATTCCGGCTGAAGCGTTGGAGCGGGTATTTGAAAGATTTTATCGCGTGGACAAGGCGCGGTCGCGCGAGCAGGGCGGAACGGGGCTCGGCTTGTCCATCGTGAAGCATATCGTGCAGGGCCACGGCGGGCGCGTTTGGGTGGAGAGCGAGCCGGGCAAGGGAGCGAAGTTTTGTTTTACCTTGCCGGTGGCCCGACCAGAGCCGGTTGGGTGATTGCAGCCAGGATGATTGAGTTTTGTCAGGCCGGGGATAAAACAATTTTGACTTCGGGGCGGACTTTCGCGTTTCATCTGGTGACGTGATTGATACTGAAGAAAAGCTGGCGGCATTTTTGCCGGTGGTGCGGGCGGCGGATTGGATCGCCGTGGATACGGAAGCCGACAGCTTGCATGCGTACCCGGAAAAAGTGTGTTTGATCCAGATCAGCACCAGTGTGGGCGACCGGCTGGTGGACCCGCTGGCGGGGATCAACATTGATCCGTTGCTCGATGCGCTTTCCGGGCATCAACTCATCATGCACGCGGCGGATTATGACATGCGCCTGCTCTACAAGCACCACGCCTTCACGCCGGGTTCGATCTTCGACACGATGCTGGCGGCGCGGCTGTTGGGCATGCGCGAGTTCGGCTTGGGGGCGTTGGTCGAAAAAATCCTGGGAGTGAAACTCGACAAGGGACCGCAAAAAGCCGATTGGGCGCGGCGGCCATTGACCGAGCGCATGGAAGTTTATGCGCGTCACGACACGCATTACCTCAAGAAGCTGGCGAACCACCTCACGCGCGATCTCACGGAGAAGCATCGCTTGGATTGGCACACCGAATCGTGTGCGCGACTCATTGCGGAATGTTCCCAGCCGCCGCCCGATCAATCAGATACGATCTGGCGCATCAAGGGCAGTCACATCTTGAATCGCGCCGGGCTGGCGGTGATGCGCGAACTTTGGCAGTGGCGCGAAGACGAGGCCATCACCGCGAACCGCCCGCCGTTCTTCATTCTCGCGCATGAGAAGATGGTGGCCATCGCGGAAGCCGCTGCGACGAACCAGCCGATTGAACCAATCTTCCCCCGCCATCTTTCCCCACGGCGGCGCGAAGGGATTGCGAAAGCGATCAAGGCAGCGTTTCTGCGTCCGCCGGACACGTTCCCGCAAATTTTACGCAACCGCACCCAACGTCCGTCCGAGGCGGAGCGGCGCCGGTATCAAGTCTTGGAAGAGCGGCGCGATGCCGCAGCGCATGCGTTGGGTTTGGATGCAACCATCATCGCGAGCCGTTCGGTGTTGGGCGATCTGGCGCGGGATTGGGACAAGCACGCGCCGGAGTTGATGAAGTGGCAACGGCAGTTGTTGCAAGGATGATGCTAAAAATTCCAAGCCCCAACCTCCAAGCTCCAGAGAAATTCCAAAGTTCAAACACCAATGGCCGCCGGCATGGTTTCGGGATTGAAGCTTATTAAAGCTTGGTGATTCTCTGGAGCTTGGAGCTTGGAGCTTCTAACTCCGCTTTCGCTTGAATCGCCACAGCAGCAAGACCGCCGTCACGCCCACGCAACTCCAGCCGAACCAATCGCCGTTGCGGTTATAGAAAGTCGCCGGGCCGCGCGCTTGGGCAGAGTTGAGTGGGATTTCCCAATTTGCAAAGCCAGCGCCGTATTCGCTGCCGTTGGCATCGCGGAAGATTTCCCGCATCACCCCATTTGCATCGAACCAGCAGGTGACGCCGTTGTTGCAGCAACGGAGCAGGGGAACGCCATTCTCCACGGCGCGCAACGCGGCGCTGGCGAGGTGTTGCCATTGCGCCGCGCTTTGACCGAACCAACCGTCGTTCGTCAGGTTCACGATCAAGTCGGTATCGGCATCCACATGGTCGCGGACGTGATGGGCGAACGTATCTTCAAAGCAGATTAGCGGGGCGACTTTGAATCCTTTGAAAGCGAAATGATTGATGCGTCCACCCGAAGTGTAACCGCCGGTGATGGGCGTGAACCATTTCACGAACGGCAGCACATCCACCAACGGGATGTATTCGCCGAAGATGACCAACTGGCGTTTGTGATACACCCCGGACCATTGACCTTCCGGATTGAACAGGTAAGCGGCATTGAACACATCGTATCGCGCGTCGGTGGTGGGGTTACTCTTTTCGATGAAATCATCCGTGTTAAAAATCATCCACACACCATGCTGTTGGATGAGATTGGTGATGGCCGCATAGTTCGCATCGGTAAGTTCAGGCAAGGCCGCCTCGGGCCAGAGCAACAGATCGGTTTCGTTCGTGAGCGCGGTTTCAGTCAAAGTGAGCAGTTGGTTGAAGCGATTCGTGTTCTCGCTGGTATCCCAAATCATGGTTTGCGGCACGGCAGGCTGAACAAAAGTGACGCGCAAGGAACTATCGGCGGGCGGGGCGTTGCGGATGCGGGCGAGTCCCAAGTTGAATATCACCATCAGCACGATCACCGGCAAAGCCACTTCGCTCATCCAGACGTAGCGTGTGGTGGGATTCCGCAGCAACGCCTGCACGCTGGAATACAACGAGAGCGAAACCCATACGACGAGAAATGAGACGCCATAAACGCCGGTCACGGAGGCGATCTGGATCAACGGCGTCATTTGCCATTGCGAAACGCCGAGGTTGTTCCAGGGAAACCCGCTGAGCAGGCGGGCGCGGATCATCTCCAACGCCACCCAAACCGCCGCGCCACCGAGTGACCAGAAACAACGCCGCAGCCAACTGCCTTGCCCGATTTTACCGGCCAACAGCCAGACCCAGAACGCTGGGTAGATCGCCATGAAGGCGGCGAGCGCGATCCACCCGAGGATGGGAAATCCTTTTACCGGGATGTGCAGCAACCACGAAAGCAACGCGAGCCAGTGGGCGAGTCCGGCCACGTAACCGATGCGCCAGGCTTTGCCGCCGGTGCAGTTGTAGGCGCAAGCCAAGATCAGTCCGGGTGCGACCCACGCCGCACCCGCCAGATCGAATTTAGGAAACGCCGCAGCTAGAGCCAGCCCCGCCAGCACGGCAAAAAGGTAGCGACGGCAGCGGCGGAATTGTTCGAGCAATTTTTGCAACCGCGCGAGCTTGGCGAAATCGAGGCGAAAGGCAAGTCGCGGCGCGTCACTTTCCACTTTGAACTCGGGCGCGCAAATCCCTAGCCTCTGCGCCGTGAGCGAAACGTTGCCCAGTGTCACCATCATCATTCCCGCGCGTCCGGACGAGTCAGACGTCACGGCGGTGACGGCGGCGCGGGCGTTGGATTACCCGGCGGACCGGGTGGAAATCATTTTGGCACGAGGGAAGCAGCCATCGGTGCAACGCAATACTGCCTTGCGGGCGGCGCAGGGCGAATTGATTTATTTTCTCGATGACGATGCGTTGGCGTTGCCGGGAAATCTGCGGCGGGCCGCCGGGCATTTTCGCGATCCGCAGGTGCAGATGGTGGGTGGACCGAACTTGTGTCCGGCAGAAGCACCATTTTTGGAACAGGTGTTCGCGCTGGTGCTGGCGAGTTGGATCGCCTTCGGGCCGAGCCGGGCGCGTTACGCAAAAGTGGGAGCGGTGCGGGCGACGAGCGAGAAGGAGCTGATTCTTTGCAACATGCTCGGGCGGCGGGAGACATTGCTGAAGCATGGCGGCTTCAATGAGGCGTTGTATCCAAATGAGGAAAACGCGCTGATGGACAACATCCAGAAAGCGGGCGGCAAACTGGTTTACGATCCCGAATTGTTCGTGTGGCGGCGACCGCGCCGGACGTTGCAACAATTCATGCGGATGTTGCTGAATTACGGGCGCGGGCGCGCGGAGCAGTTTCGCACGACGCCGACGTTGGGTTCATTGCCTAACTTTGTGCCGCCAGCTTTTGTGGCGTATCTAATTGTGGCAATACCGCTGGCGTTCACATGGCCATGGGCCTTGGTGCCGCTGGCGTTTTATGCGTTGGCAATCTTGGGGCAGATGTTGGCGCTGATTCCGCAGGGTGGTTTGTTCCGAAGCTTATGTGCGCTGCCTTTTCTGGTCGAGACGCACGTATTCTACGGGCTTGGTTTTTGGCGCGGATTATTCACCAAGTTAAAACCGCCCGGAGTAAAATCCGACGTGCCTGTTAAGCTGGAATTCTTGTCGAAGTAATTTCTTCTCCCGCGCTAAGGCACAAGGATGGCCTTGAAGAACTGGTGACTAAATGGGTTGTTGGTCGTGCCCAAAGTGTTGGTGTAGTAATGCACCCCGTCGGCCATGGTGATGGCGGCGGTGTTGGTGTACCAATCGGTGAAGTTGGTCGAGCCCAGCAGAATGTAGCGCTGCCAGTCCACGCCAGTGAGGGAGACTTGCACATCGCCGCCGGGCAGGTTGGTGATGGCGAGTTGGCAATTCATGTTCCAGTTCAACTTCACATCGCCCACGTCGCCGCCGAAGCCGTCCACGGCAATGAAGTAGTTGGTGCCAGCCCGCGCGTAGAACCAGAGCCGGCTCGTCTGCAATCCACCGCCTTGCGCATCATCGTCATTCGCGGCGATGGCGAGATTCGACGAGGTCAAAGTGCTGTTGGTGTAAACGGCCAGAAGCGTGTCGAACGAACTGCCCTTGGTGTTGAAGTCCACAAAACCGTTGGTCGGCGCGACCCACCGATACCAGATGGATTTGCCGCCGACTTCGTAGGCGTGGGCAGTTTCGTTGGCTTCCTTCGATCCCGCCAAATTGTAGTTGTTGGTGCTGCCGACCGGGCCGGTGATGGTGTAGCGATTGGTGAAAATATCGTTGCCGGGCGGATTGATATTGAGGACCGCGTTGCCCACGGAAGTGCCCGAGCCATCCACGGCGATGCGATAGGTTGTTCCCGAAACGGCGGTAAAGGTCACCTGACTCTGGGAAACATCGGCGGAGATATTGTTGTTGTTCGTAACGAGAGTCAGGGCATTGACGGCAGTTCCGGTATAGACCGCCAGCACGGTGTTGAAAGAACTTCGGCGCGTGTTGATTGTGGCAACATGATTGGAAGTCGGCGTCCAGTTATACCAGATGGAACGGGTGCCCGTGCTGCCCGCGTGGTTGGGTTCGCTGGGTTGCTCCGTGGCGCAGTTGTTGAATTCTGAATCCGTGAACGGACTTTGCAGTATGACGGTGGCGTTGGTGAAATGATCGTTTGGCGGATTGGTGACGCAAGTGTCCGGCGGGATCACGATGTCCACGATGGTGCTGTTATTGTCGTAGCGATAA
>ERZ1292630.2345-Hain-H41-02um-R3-2345-length-17610-cov-8_pt1 | contig 17610 bp, 7 predicted proteins | sample MGYA00564408_ERZ1292630 | MGnify/ENA primary metagenome ERZ1292630 (study PRJEB36523, sample SAMEA6512641) | groundwater metagenome | collected 2019-01-08 | study: AquaDiva: Metagenomics assemblies of 32 groundwater samples
GATTGTCGACAACTCTCTCTCTCGGCGAACCGCGTCCTTCCTCTTCGCCTCCCTACACCTCCGCCTCCCTACACCTTGTTTGTTGTTGGATGGATGAGCCCTCCGGAGGGCTCATCCAGCGGTCACACCACCAAGTATGCATATTCTCTGTTTTGCTTTGTTTGATTTGTTTGTGAGGTCCGTTCGGTATTGATGTTTTTTTCGACTGCTTTGTGCCCTGTCGATCGTAGCACAAGTTTCCAAAAATCTCGAAAAACTTTTTTGGCGGCCCACGGATGATTTTTTCCTTTTGTTTGTTGTTGGATGGATGAGCCCTCCCGAGGGCTCATCGCCTGTCAACATTTCAGCATTTCAGAGTTGTATATCATAAAAAAGTTGTTCTCTTTTATTGCATCTCATGTTACACCTCCTGCGTCGACACGTTCCCGAATCCTGCGAATTATTCCACATTGAGCGGAGGTCAGAGTTGTATATAATTGAACTTTCACAGTGGCGCCGGGTCAAAATCTCCTAGGCATCCCATCATCCCATCGGAAGGCGCAGGGCCCGAGTTTGCCTCCGTCAAACGCCATGAGGAGTGCGACCTGGTCGGCCAACGGTAGTTGATTGTTTCATGTCGACCACGATCGCAGTGTATTGTTAGGCTCGTGCCAGATTTTTTGTGAAAGCAGCAGGCCAGGTTCATAGCTCCCCGCCTTAAGAGCCCCCGGCCTGGTTAATAGCCCCCCGCCCCAAGCATGGTACTATTGCGCGGGAAATTTATTGTCGGGACGGGGAAACACACTTCCGAGGAAACACACTTCCGAGACATCGCCTCTCGCGCTGTTTTTGCATACTGCACAGAAAAGTTCCCTCGTTTCCTTAGTTAGATTGAAGTGAACACGGAGACATGTCCATTTACATCGCTTTGCTTTTGTCAATCGCCGTTGGTAGCGCTGCTGGACACGATGATCAACACTACGATGCGTCGGAAAAAGTTCCACTCTTCGTCGATAATGTGATACCAGAAAACAATCCGAGCGAATCGTATCGGTACTACAGTCTCGCGTTTTGCAAGCCCGAAGAAATGAAATTCAAGGTGCAGACGCTAGGCGAAGTTCTTCAAGGAAGCCGGAAGGTCTATTCCAAATACAACATCCCGTTTCGTGTCGACGTTCCTCATGAAAAACTTTGCACAATCACATTGACCGCAGACCAAATCGAGGCGTTTCGCATCGCGATATTGAACAAGTATCATTTCACGATGTACTATGATGAGATTCCTTTGCGGGGATACGTCGGCGAAGTTGATGACGATGACAACGTGTTTTTGTACACGAACTTGCTGTTTCAAATGTCCCACAACACGAATCGCATTATCGAAGCTCACGTGCAAGCTGATCCTGCCACGAAAGTCAAATTGGTTCCCGGAGCCACCAAATTGTCGGTCGAATTCGGATATTCAGCGGTTTGGCAAGAAACTCAAGTTACGTTTGAGGATCGATCAGCCAACAACGCGCCGGACCATGGCCCCGAAGAAGTGGAGATTCAATGGTTTTCCATCGTTAATTCATGCGTTTTGGTTGTTCTGCTCACAGGATTCTTGGTGTACATCGTTCTCAAAATTCTGAAAAAAGACTATCAGCGCTACTCACAACTTGCAGAGGAGGAGGAGCAAGAAGAAACGGGCTGGAAACGCCTTCATGCCGACGTCTTTCGCTTTCCACCTTACAAGTCGCTGTTCGCTTCGATTTTGGGATGTGGCGTTCAGTTGCTGTTGATCTTCATCAGTTTGCTGACGCTCGCTGTGGTTGGTGTTTTCCACCCCTACGGCCGAGGCACCACATACGCGGCTGCTATCGTGATTTATGCCCTGACGGCAGTCATCGCTGGCGCAGTTTCAGGCGCAATGTACAAAAAATTACAGGGGGCCGCTTGGGTTCACAACGTGTTGACCACAGTGTCACTATTCGTTGGTCCTGTATTTGTGGTTTGGTCGATTTTGAACACCATCGCAATATTCTACGATTCGACTGCAGCGTTACCTTTCGGCACGATTTGCGCCATTTTCGCATTGTACTTTTTGGTGGCGTTTCCTTTGACACTGGCAGGCGCGATCGCCGGCAAGAATTATGCTGGGGACTTTGACGCGCCGACACGCACCAAGTTCAACCCGCGTGAAATTCCAGTTGCACCTTGGTACCGACAGACCCCGGTGCATTTGTTCGTCGCCGGATTTCTTCCGTTCAGTGCTATTTACGTGGAACTCTACTACGTTTTCATTTCCATTTGGGGTCACCAAACTTTCACACCTTTTGGAATATTGTACTTGGCATTCATCATCCTCTTGGTCGTGACCGCTTGCATCAACGTGTCGCTCACGTATTTGCAACTCAGCACAGAAGATCACGATTGGTGGTGGCTCTCCATTTGCAGCGGCGGCGCAACTTCAGGATTCGTTTGGCTGTACTGCTTCTACTTCTATACGGTGGAGTCATCCATGTCTGGACTTCTGCAACTTGCTTTTTATTTCGGTTACATGGCTGTCTTGTGCTACGCTTTCTTTTTGACCCTTGGAACCGTTGGATTTTTCGCATCATTGACGTTCGTTCGCGAAATTTATCGCAGCATCAAGTCAGATTGACAGGAATTTCTGTGTTTGTGTGAATGCTTGCGAGAATGATTAGCGTCGGCTTGACATGGCGGCATTCTCATAATTTGCTGTGGGGTTTTACTTTTCGAATTTATCAACAATCCTTTGCGCCTTGTGTATGCCTTTGTTGTGGGATCAAGTGTTTTCTTCCAGATTGGGTCGTTAGCACTATGGCATCGAAACGGTTGCCCGTTTCCCCGCATACTGGTGCTCGCCGGGCGAAAGGAGCGCTAGAGTCGACACCACCACGGTCAGCGTCTCCAGAACACGAACTCCAACCACTGGTTTGTGACGTCAGTTTCGCGGGATCTCTGCCGGTGATGGCATTAAGCGGCATTCGGTGTGCCCTCTCTTTCGAGTTGCCAAAAAGCACTCCAGCTTGTTGGGTGGGACACGCCAACGGGACTTTGTCACTTCATGCATCGCGCGGTGGGGATTTACTTTTAACTGCACCCGTGAGTGATCCTCGAAACGGCCCCATCAATGCGTTGATCTTGGGGGAAAACGTCATCTGGATAGCGTCTGCAAACCGGGGGATTTTGGTTGTTTCAATCGAGACCGGGGAATGTTTGTTTACCATCGCTGTCCCAGGGGGTGCTCTTTGCATGTGTAATTCAGCTTGTGGTCGATTCGTCTTTACCGGCGGGACGGATGGACGACTTTCAGCTTGGTCGAAGTCCACAAGGCGACCAATTCAGCGTTTAGAGGCTCATGATGGCGCCGTGACGTGTCTGGCGAGTTACGTTGATGCCAATAGAAGCTCAATTGTCGTCACTGGAGATGATAGAGGGGAACTAGCTGTATGGCAACCACCTGCCGATGAGCTCACTGAACAACAGGTTCCATTGGAACTCGTTTGGAAACGAAAGTTAACGAAAGCGAGCACGTCAGTTTTGTCGGGGTGCTTCGCCTTGAGTTTGACTGCTGAAAATGAAGATCCCGTCCCGAAATTGTGGATCGGCGACAGTCGTGGTCATCTTACCGTTTGGGATCTGCGGCATCGTTCCATCATGGTGTCTCCTGAAGTCACTCACGGAGATTCATTGACTTGTTTATTTCACGACCGCAACAGCGATCCGTCAAAGGTATGGTCTGGCAGCATTGATGGGACGATCATCGTTTGGAGTGCGTTGCAAGTTTTACCATTGTATCGACTTGAGCAGCACCATCCCGTGATCACAATCGTACAAACCGCCAGCACTGTGATGAATCGGATGTGGATTTGTTGTGCCGACGGAGCGTCAAAGGCTTATTTTTGTCAAGGTGCTGACGCGCTTGTTGCAACGGAGAGGAGACAGTTGTTTCATGACCCGGCAGCATTGTTGTCCCCGAAAGCACAAAGCGAGACCCTGGGGAACGTCACCCGCCGGCTGGATATGTCCCTGGAGACCATCGACAACTTGCAGGCCACCGTTCGCCAGTTGCAAGTCGCGAACACGCATATGAAGGCGCAAATGTTGCTTCAAGGACGCGAAAATCATGCGAACGCGGACAATATGGAAGATGCGCAGCTACATTCTAACCATTTCTTTGATTTGGCTTTGCTTGAAATGGAAGATGCCGAGCATTTTTCGAGATGCCAGCTGTCGGCTATTGCGTTTGACGTACTGAATGAAGTCTTCGACGAGAGCTTTGCACACACCATGATCTTAGGTGATGCAACGATGAGACGGTGTTCTCGCGAAACGGAATACTGGAAGGCTATGCTTCAACAAACGCAAGTTGATCTCGAAGAAAGCAAAGCCGCGGCTTCAGAACTTTCGGTGGCACTGACTGATCGCGATCGACGACTCTCTCGCGAAACAGTTGATTCTGCGGCACAGTCTACTGCCACGTCACCTCAGCGGAGCGACGAAAGCAGTCGAATCCAGCAGCTGCACGCGACAATCACCGAGCTCAACTCTAAATTGCACCATGCCCAAAACGCCCATACGGAGGAACTGATACAGCTGCGACAAAAACATGCCGAACAATTGCATGCTGTCGAAAGCGATCGCATGCGAGAAATTTCTACGATGCGTGAGTATTTCGGAAAGGATCGGCAGCGACTGGAAGCAGACCTCGCTTTGCTGCGCAGAGACAAAGACAGCCTTGGCAGTGCATATGACGAACTGAAGCAGCGGAAAACAAGGGAACAGTCAAACGAAGTCGAGACATTAAAGCTGCAACTTCGCGAGGTCCAAAATAAACTGACGACTGTCGAGGGACAACTTCACGAATCTTTAGCGACTCTCCAACGAGATTCGGAAATGGAACTGGTTGCAATTCGCACGTCACTTTCTCATTCTAAAAAGGACGCTGACGACCTTCGACAGCAACTCCGATGTAGTGACGAAACAATATTGCGACTTCGCGGCGAATTATCCTCTTCCATTTCCATGGCGTCCGAGCTGCAACAACAGTTGACGCAACAACGAGAAGAGATCCACCGTTCTACATCATATCATGAGGTTGACCGATCCATTGATGCTCACAGGGAGGAATCGGCAAAGGAACTTACCGTTTTGCAACAAGAAGCACGGGCACTCAAAGCCGTAATGGAACAAGAACGTGAAGAGGCCACGCGAAACGAAAAGCGACTTCAGGACGACCTTTTGGCCATGCGAGGACCTTGGGAAGCAATGAAAAGTGCCTTGCGTGATTCTCAAGTGACACTCGAAGAAGTCAAAAGCCAGTTCATTAAGGATGTTGCAGAGTTGGAAGACATCATCGACGAAAGAGAGAAAGAGATTGCAGTGTTGCGTCAGCAACTGTCCGAAAGAGCAACCACGTCGACGAAGGGCTTTCCTTCCCGCGATTATCCGACGCCTCCGCCCCACGCACCAATAGATCTTCCATCGCGTCGTTCTCCAGTTCCAAGCGTCACGACACCGGAGCCACTACTCGTCTTGTCTCATGACGCATACAGCTCCAAAAAAACGTCACCTCCGAGAGAGGCATTGATGGGTGCCTCGCATGCGCTCGGACGGGGACCATCGTCGACGGTTTCATTCCGATTGGATCCACCGTCACAAAACACATCACCACCTCCAGCGGTGAAAACCTTTTTGCATCCGCAAGGCGCGGGCGGTTTGTCGAGCGATTTGACTGGTATCGTTGCGGCGCGTTCAGGCTCGCGCCAGAGCGAAAGAAATTTATCGCCATTTCGCCATCCGGCGAGTTCGCGGACGTCCGCTTCGAGTCGGTCACCTTCGTCGTCGTTCGACTTTGGCGCCATGATTCCCGTGCGCCAGCGTGTGGGAGTGCAAGAATTGCGTAGGGGGGCGCCTGTGTGGGGAGTGTAGCTGCGCTGTACTGTGTTCCTTTTCTCATTTTCCTCCTCCTCCGCCGTACTGCCCTGTCTGTTCGAATGAACATATCCTCAACGTCGCAGACCAAAAGGGGGAAAGAATCAGCTGTTTTCATTCCAGCCCTTCGAAGCATAAATATTGTGGCGGATGATGAAGTGGCGCTCCCAGCTGGAGTTGGAGCGCACCTTGATCAAAGATTTGCAGAGTGCACAACGTGACATTGACTCCGTGAAACTGGAAAGCGCGAGTGCTGTCGGCAATTCGTCGCTTCTCATTCCGAACATCGACGAGTTACGCGACGCGATTTTTCGCCTGTCGGCCGAATTGAACGCTGTCCGTCCTCGTCTGGACAAGCTCAGTAAGGGACTCCTCTTTAGTGAATTGGGCGTGTCCAGATTTGATGTGGCGACGATCATCAGCAATGCGCCGGCAGGCGCAGTGATTCACCTTCGCGCTGGCCGATATGACCTTCTCGCGGTTCCGCTGTCGCCAGAGGTCCCCTTCAGTTGCGTGGTCCGTCACAATGACGTTCACATCAAGGGGTCATCGCCTGCCGGGACCGTAATAGTTCGTCCAACACATACCGATGTCGCCACACAGTCATCATCGATTCTTCAGATCGTTGGAGTGCAAAGAATCTCCGTGTCGGGGCTGCAATTGCTGCAAATGCAGCGAAACGATGCGGCGATCCGAGTGACCTTGTTGTGTCTGACGCGTGCTCAACCGGCCGACGACAATGATGGAGACATCATTGAGTTTCGCGATTGCGTCATCAAATCTTCGAACGCTCACGCTCTTATCGTAGCGGCCCATCGTCCGGTTGTCACGGGCATCCCAACGCACGAAGGCTCTGTCTCGGTGGCAGCCAACCGTCCTCAGCGTGTGGTCGTCCATGGGTGCCAATTCGAGTCCCCTGGATGCGGCATCTACCTGGATGTAACAAACGTCGTCATTGAAGACGGCCGCACACACCTTTCACTGGTCGTTGACGATTGCACATTTAACTGCTGCTCTGGCATCCGCATTGCCGGCGGCGGTGGGTCGACGACACGGTGCACCCATGTCAGCGTCATGATCCGCAATTGTCGGTTTGTAGGATGCAAGGATTACGGCATCGAATGCAAACCTGAAATCGGGGTGACGTTACTGGTGACGAACTGCCAATTCGATGATTGCTCACCTGCCGCAATCTCCGTTGCCGAGGCGAAGCTCAATGATTTCACTACCACAATCTCCAATTGCGATATCACGAATGGGTCAACAAGTATCACGTCCCGTGTGGGTGTTTTATTTATCTGTCGAACGTCGGCAATTGCGACCCATCCATGCTTCACGCTGACGCAGAATCGAATTCGTGATTGCGTAGTGGCGGTATCCATCGACTTGATACCTGCTGTCGCGGCGATTCTCGCATCCACGACGGCAGGAAACAGCAACCTGATAGAATGTAGGGACAACAATTTCACAGCCGAACAGTTCGGTATCGTCGTGACCATATCAGCGGATTCCGGTGATGACCGCACTCCAGCGATGATCGTCACGGCGGTCTCCAGTCCCTGGGTGCAAAACACGTTGGTTCGCAACAATGGCTTCGTTTGTGGAGCGGGTGACATTACCATCGTTGTGTAGAAGTTGAGGTTCAGTGCGGACTCGAAAACGGCCTTCGCAAGATTTGCATTTCCTGAGGTCATTTTGCCGTTGTTCCCTTCTCCTTTCTTTACCCGTTTTACAGGGAAAATGATCATTTCTGTTTTCAAGCCGAATTATTTCATCGTCGTGCTATCCCTCACGGCGGTGGCAGCAGTCACCTCCTCCTCGGTGTCCACGTGGAGCTGCATCCCAAATCCCTTTACAAATACGTCGCAGCACAATGGAACACTCGTTCCCGACGGCAGCGTCGTTTACAAGGACATGAACTGCACCGGGCAGGTCGAAGGCTCGACCGTTGGCCCCATACGCGTTCACATCGTCTCAATTGATCTCACAGCAGTGGATCCAGTTCGCCACCGTCGGCGAGCGAGATCGGTGGAAGGTGAAGGTCGGTCGGCACCGACGACGAAGCTTTTTATCTCACCGATCATCGCGAACACTACAGACGGACTGTCAACGTTGACGCAAATGATGGCGGCGGACGGCCGCAAGCTGCTGGTCGCGATCAATGGGGGCTATTTTTTCCGACTCGATGACAAGCGATTCTTCGACGATGTATGTTTTGGAAAGAGTCGTGAAGAGGCGGAGCAACCCCCCACCCCGTCGCATCCGAACCGAGGAATCGGCGATTGCGCGACCGTCATTGACGGAGTGCTCAAGTCGAGCACGTGCGATCCGATATATGGGTACAACCGGCCCACGGCGCTGATTGTGAACGGTACGTTGTCCTACGTTCAGCTGCAAACAAAGGGAGCCACGCCTCCACTGGGCGCCGAAAACGTTATCACAGCAGGGCCAAACTTGGTGTCCACGTTCTACAACGAAGACAACGACACGCGTACAACCGAAGTTCACATTCCAAAGGATGACGAGAACCTCAATATCTTGGGCACCAACGCCAACACCGCCGTGGGGCTCACGAATAAACGCAACGTCAATCAAAGTGGGCCGTTGACAACTTTTGACACAATGTACATGGTGACTTTTGACGGGCGCGATGGTTGCCTGTTTGATCCGACATGTGGCGTGAGCGCGCGGCCGCTGGCGTACTTCATGAAAGACTACTTGCACGTGGAACAAGCCATGAACATGGACCAAGGGGGGTCCACAACCATGGTGGTGCGCACGGAGTCCACCGCACTCGGACCCGACAGCCCATTCGGACCCTACGGCAATGGACTGGTCACCTGCACGGACTACCCACACTGTGGACCCGGCCAGCGGAACATTTTCAACGGCCTCGCAGTTGGCATTGAAAACTAAAGAGCACACACAAAAAATGTGCCTTTCTTACTCGATTGATTCGCTTGTAGGACCTTCACATTTCTTTTTCTTTTTGATCTATGGATGTTTTTCTCAACAAAAGACAGGCCACCCCCTCTACCCTTTCGAAATGCACCAGCGCCCATCGATGGGACTGATCTTCTTCCTCGTTGTCGCATGCCTCAATTGGATTATCCAGTCATCGGCTCTGACGAACCAGCTCGTGAATGGAGATGCGGAAGCAGGTCTTTCTGGGTGGACGGTGATCACCGGCACGCCGACGCAAGTCACTTACGCGTCGTATGGAATCAGTGGCCTTCCATTTCAGGCGGCAGGTCGAGCGCAGACATCATTTTTCGATGGGGGTTCGTCAGCTTCCTCGTCGTTCAAGCAATCCAGTGCGATCCCAGCAGCTAATTGCTACGGCACCAACAACGTCGACGGGTTTCGCTATGGGGTCTTTTCGGCCTACTTCGGAGGCTGGTTATCGCAAACGGACTCCGCGACGATCACAATTACAACCGACATGGGCCCGGCGATGACGCTCGTCGGTCCTACAGCGACTGACCGTAACAACGCCAACGTGTTCATCTACAAGTCACAGTCGTTCTATATTCCCGCTCTCGCGACAACGTGGACTGTCACCGTGACCATGACGAGGGTGGGCACCGGTAACAACGACGGCTACGTGGATGCAATGGAGCTCGTGATCGGATGCGCCGACGGCGGTGTTCCTATCTTGAGCGACGCATTTATGGTCGGCCCTTCGTTACTCGAGAACGGCAACGCGGAGGGGGGCATGTTCCGGTGGACGGTCCAATCGGGCACACCGGTGACCAGAGACTATGGCGAGGAGGTGACGTATCAGTACTACACGTACATTTTAGACCCCGGCCCGACCGACAAGCAACGACGATTCTTCTCCGCCGCGTACTCGTCTTCCGGCACCGCAATCAAGAACGCCATTTACCAGAATGTGCCCCTATGCCCCTGGTCAACGGCGATCGATGCGGGAGATCAGAAGGCGATCTTCATCGCGTATCTTGGCTCCAAGGTGAACACAGATGATGATTGGGTGAGCGTTGACGTCGCGTTCTACGACGCCCTGAACGTCTCGGTTGGCAACTCGTTCTCGAGCGGGTGGATCACGTCATCACAAAACGACATTCCTGGCGCCACCGGAACGTATTTTCGACAATACGGCTTCATCGTGCCGCCCCTGGCGAGGTGGGCAAAGGTCATTCTCACCCACTGGTGCGGATACACTTGTGAATCGTTCGCAGACAGCTTATCCTTCTACTTCGTGAACGCGGCGCTCAATGGCGTTTGCGCGTTCGTTGCGCCGACGATGCCACCGGCGATTCCCCCTCCTGTCGCCGACGTGATTGTGCCATACGTGCCGATGCCTTCCTTTCCGCCACCGCCGTCCCAAAAAGTTACGGTGGAAAACACGACTCAGTTTCGTGGGATGCAATTGAAGCAGCAGTGCGTTTCTTACGGCGTGCGTTCCCGTGGTATTCTCGAATCGTGCGGATCCTATGCGATTCAAGTCAAGGACCGTACACCGATTTCCGCGGATGCGGTGGTTCAGCTGGTTCAACATTTTTTTGGTTCGGATGGGACCCCTCGAGGTCCTCAGGTCCTCGCGCTGCTCACGGAATATCAGCGACTGCAAGCCGACGTGGCAGTAAACGTTGCGTCCGGGGATGTTGTCGCAGGCACCGCATTTTACAACGCCAAGCAGAGGGACCGATTTTCATTCACTCCCGACTGTCAAACGGTCTTGTACACGCAGACGTTCATTTCTGGCTACGTTGGTACAGAGCGCATCGAACAATATGTCATCTTCGTCATCAACGTGTCGAATCCATACAGTCCGCGTATTTGGCGACCCATTCGTCCAAACAAATTCACAACGTCTGCCTATTTGGACTTCAAGTGGGTGTTGGCGATAGCCGTGAATGGATCAACCGGCTTGTTAGTCGAGTTTCAACCGGCACGCTTGCCAACGCTTCCAATGACGAGGAAACTTTTTTCAATCCAAAGTTCTGTCTTCCAAGTAGCAGGAACGCTCGCGCCGTGGCTAACGGCAAGGGCGTCAACGGAAGGCTATCCGTATTCCTACACCAACAGTTATCCAAAGTTTTTTGTTCAGTCGCTCGACGGAGGCAACCTCATTGTCACCGACTTAACGCTCACTTGGGCACTGTGGTCCTTCTCGCAATCCTTTTCCAACGTGGTGCACGTACCAAGCGGTCGCACGAGCGTCTATTACTTCACCACCAACGACCCGACACCCATCTGGAAAGACTTGTCGCCCGGGTATGTGGCCACCAACGCCGCGAATACGTCGAGTTCTCTCTACTCCTACATTCAAGAGAACATGTCTGTGCTGCGCGTCAAGGATGGTGGTTTGTTTTCCCGTACGGACTCGTGTCCGTTCGTTGGCGCCAGTGCGGCCATCTCAGGCCACCCTCGGATCGCCCTCGTTTCCCGATGCGGTCCACTCAGCGTCCGCGCCGCCGACACATTACAGGTCCTTGGATTGACGTTTGCTGCCGACTCCACCCCTTCGTTACAACTCATCTCGCAACAACCGCTTCCACCTTGCGGGTTTCAGACCTTCGTGACCGTTCTGCCAAATTTTACGTCGACGTTCGTGCTACCTGCGGTCCCGCCGCAGTTTCAAGTTTCCACCTTCAAGACGCAAATTTCTCTCACGGGACGGCTTACGCTTGACGTACCTTCCTCGGGCAACGGCGGTCAACCTTCTGCTGCGGCGGGGCCACCGCAGGGATTGAGTACCAACGTTGCCTTCACTGGAAAAATTCAGTTGTTTGACTCTCAAAGCGGAGAAAATATCGCCATCGCCGAAGCGAACTGTTTGTATCGTCTGTCATCGGGAGGAGGAAGCTCGATCACCACCGCTGCCATTACGTCTGGATTACCTTCCTGGTTTTCGTTGGCAGCGTCGGGACAGTTTTCAGCATTGGCGCCGAGCGCGACGGCTGGTGCCCTGTTGCAGCTCGGCATCGCGAGCGTATTGTCCAGCGTGGACGTCGTCTGGCTCACCCTCCCTATCTCCGGCTCACTGACCGTGACTGGCCTCGCGCGGCTTGCGGCTGACGGCCAGCTCATCACGAGTCTTCGAGTTTCATCGCCAAGTTCAAGTGCTTACGTGAAGATTATGCTTCCTTGTGGCTCGTTCTTTGACGAGCCGTTCGGGGGAGTCGTCAGCACGGTGAAAGCGACCACCATGGAGGCTTTCGGGCCGGTGGAAAGCCTCAATGCCATGCTGCAGAGGGTGCGATTTCTCCCAACAACGGGCGGCGGCGTCGCCGCGACGACGTGCGATGAGAATGCGAACAGCAACTACACGGCGTCCATCGATGACTTTAGCAACCTTGTCGTCACCGTCACGTTTCCAGTGCGGTCCTTGCGCCGAAACGGAGCACCCACTGTCAACGAGGAACAACTTGCCAAAGCGATCGCCGATGCGCCTCAGCCGGTGGGTCGCGCATTCACTATCAATCTGCCGGTGGGTGCCTTTTCGGACCCTGACCTCGATCCCGTTCGATTGACCGTGGCGCCGTCGTCGCTTCCCATCTGGCTGGCGTTCACGACCACCAGCGATGCCGCAGGTGCCGTCACCACCGCCGTCTTTTCCGGAAAAGCTCCCGCGGCTTCAGCGTTAAACATCGACGTGGTGGTGTCCGACAAGTTCGCCTCCGTGACCGTGACCGTACGTCTTAACTTCACTCACGTGGGACCTGCTGTGACGAGCGAGATCCCAGACCGGCTCTTCAAGGCTGGTACGCCCTTTGCCTTTCGCGTTTCGAAACACTTTAAAGCTGCCGAGGGTTATTCGCTCTCCCTGACCGCGCAACAGGTGGATCCCGCGGGAGCGGGTTCGCTCACGATCCTTCCAGCGTGGATTGCCTTCGATGCGTCGTCCGCTGAGTTCAGTGGCATTGGCCCCGTTGTCACCACCATCCGCATTTTGGTCACCGCCACGGACGGATTGGAGTCCGCCACGGCTGCCTTCTCCTTGTCGGTGGCCAACGCGCCGCCGGAGGTGCGGGCAGAGCTGTTGCCATTGCCAGCTGTGGTGATCCACGCAGGGAGGCCGTTCGAAGTTCTATTGAGCGACGTGTTCACCGATCGAGATGATACCGTACTGTCGCTCACTGCTGCCGTCGTGCCGTCATCGTCATCGTCGGTGGTGATGGCTTTCCCAGAATGGTTGCGAGTGGATCCCCTCACACGCCGATTGTACGGAACGCCCACACTGCCGTACGTGGAGACCATCCCGCCGGCCGCATTTCTGGCGTACAACGCAACGTTCATGGTCCGCGTGGCGGTTTCCGATGGCATCGCGACGGCGTCGGTCACGTTGCCCGTTGTGCTATTTCAAAATTGCCCGATTGTGTCGCACAGACATGGTATTTCGACGGTGAAGGCCTCCGTGAGCGTCGAGGTGCCGCTGCGAAGTGTCTTTTACGACCCCGATGGTGATGCGTTGTCGCTCACAGCCACCAGTGGTATGCCAGAGTGGGCGCGGTTTGACCCCGTCGCCAAGCAGTTTCTCGGCACCGTCCCCGTCACGGCGCAAGGTGCGTATTACAACATCACCATAACGGCTTCCGATGGCTACAAAATCGCGAATGACACGGCGTCCCTCGTCGTGCCGACCAACACCGCGCCGCATATTCGCCTGCGAATTCTCCCCTTGACGTGGTACGCCGCCGTCGACGGATTGGCGGACTTCACGCGTGAGGAGTACTTCGCGGACGCTGAAAATGACACATTAGCAATCGTGGTTGCAATCGACGACAGCCGCGGTACTGGGACGACGTTGCCGTCGTGGTTGCGCTACGATGTCGCCACGGCGATACTATCCGGGAAGCCATCCGAGGACGATCTTGGTGCCATCGCGCTGCGTGTCACCGCGACCGACATTTTGGGAATAACCGCATCCCAATCCGTGACGCTGACGGTGGTTCGCACCGACGTCCAGAAGCTATTATTCGCCTTCACCATCCTCGGCGCCATCGCTGGATTCGTCGGCCCTGCGTTCACATTGTACCGATTTCGTTGGATCCTGTTCAACCTGGTCAAAGGCAGAGGTTACGTGGTGGACGACCCTTTCAAGAAGATCGATGTCTACCCTTTGCCGTTCGCGCAGGGAACCGTTCATTACGTGAAGGCGTTCGTTGTGCGTGCTGGGGCACCCCGTTGGCTGGCCAACAAACGGTGGGTGTCGGAATACCTCTGGGGAAGCTGGTTGCTGCGGCCGTTGCCAAACGACGTTCAGCTCCCTCCGTGGCTCGTGTATCAGAGCCTCACCCAGACACTCGTCATGCACGAACACGGCGAACACGCCCGAGATGCCAACAGCGAGTGGTATCCGGTCACCATCCGAGTGGGCACCTTCGCCGGCCGTATCCTGCTGCAGTTCGACCACGATCCCACGGTGTTTGCGCCGCTGGTGTACAAGAGCAACGGGGAAATGTACCGTGGTTTTGAGGAAGAGGAGGACAAAGCGGGGGGTGATGATGCCACCGGGGAAGTGCGCCCCGTGGAACCAGCCGCGGACGCACGCTTTCCATCCGCAGAGATTTGTAGCAAAAAAACACTGGATGAACAGGACGCGGCCGACGACACAGGGTACGACCTGATCAAGACGCGGACATCGAGCAAGGCGTACGCCTCCAGTAGTGGCAGCCGCGGACTGTCGAGTAGCTTCGCGGCGACCAAACCAGCGGCAAATGTCGTCCCGGTCGGGCATGATGATTCGCTTGAAATGACTCGGATGGCAGGAAGTGGCAGGGGACCCCTCTTCACATCACCCAGGGCTCGCCCGTCAACCACGGTGGCACCGCTGAGCGAAGACGGTGCATCTCCACGCGGCGCGACCGATGAGGCTGCCCCGAGTTCGCCTGCGCGACGACCAGAGTTTTCATTTTCGTTAGTGGAATCTCAACCGTCTCCCAAGCGACCTCCGTTGCTTGCAAACTAGTCGTCGTCCAATCGGCAACGTCGGTCGTCCGAGTAGTCTGTCCACACACTCAGTGGGTCGTGTACTTACATCCGTTTTCTTTTTAAAAAACACCCAGTTAGTTTTCAACGTTCCCGACTGACTGGCATCCAGAACAGCGGGAAGTGACCGACGCACCATCTGATCCCCGATGTACTTTTGCACCTTTGGTCCTGTGCTGTTATTGTTTCCGCCATTCCAACGACCTTTGGTTGTCACGACCTTTGTTGTAACGACCTTTGTTGCAACGACTTTTGTTGGTTTTTCGACAGAATAAAACGAAACATGTTGTCGCGCAGCTTTGTGCTGCCCCCTCGAGGGGAACTTCGGCTCACCCTGAGGCCGCTCCCTACGGGGGCGGGCTGCCCTTGCGTCACGTATCGAATAAGCCCCATCGACGCCGCCGCCAACGACGAAGCAGCACTGGAAACGGATGCCGAAGTGTTCGGCACCGAACTTCTTGCCAATGTCGACTATCAGTTTATTGCCGATGGCGCACCGCGATCCCTGTGCATTTCGACGGTGAAAGGCTGTCGTGTGGTGCTTCAAGTCCACGCGGTCCTTCAGCCTCCCTTGGCGTTCGTCGCCGCCGTCGTCGCGATCGGCTACAGCGAGGAGGAGCGCTACCAGCTCATCCGATCGCTCGAAACTTCACAACCGTTGGCTGCGTCTGCGGCCGCTCCGACCGGGGACGCATCGGCCATCGCCGCCGACTACGTGAAGCAAGTCACTGCCGGGCTGCCGATGTGGACGCCTGCCGTTGGCGTGGGCACGGTATGCCTCTCGCCGACCGGGCACGCGCGCAACTGGAAGGGAGTTGTGGACCTGCACCACGTACTCAACGTTCTTCGACGGAAGGCGAGAGGGAGCGCCGATGGCGTCGCGGGGGGTGGCCTGGGTCCACGGGTGGTCGTCTGCAGCAGCCGCCGTGACTGCGGCAAATCCACGCTTTGCCGCGTCTTGGCCAACTACGCCGTCCGGTCTGGCTACCATCCGTTGCTACTCAACACTGATCCCGAAGCACCATTTCTCGGCCTACCTGGCGTCATTTCTGCCACCACCGCGCAGTTCACGTTTGACCCGGAAGAAGAAGCGTGCTTCGTCCCGCAGCTGCACTTTTGGTACGGCGCCACGGACCCAAGGCGCAACGCGCCAATGTACCGGCGTGCGCTGCTAAGCGCCATCGAAGCAGCGGAAGAGCGCACGACTCGGTACGACCGATGCCGCTTCGGCGGCGCGATTGTGGACACGCCCACCGTCGATGCCGATGCCGCCGGCAACTACCAAAGTGAAAGCGTGGCAAATCTGCGCTTTTTAATCGAACAGATCGGCGCGGAGACAGTCATCATTATCGGTTGTGAGCGTCTGCGGAATGCACTGCGCGCCTCTTTCGTCGACCAAGCGCCAGAGCACAACGCTAACCCACCGCCGGCATCGGCCACAACGTTCGGAACAGCAGTGGTGTCACAGGGAGGCATGACGGTGCGGTTGTGGGTCGTGCCACCCCTGAGCGGCTGCGCGGTGCGGCTCCCGCTCGACCGGGCAACTCTCATCCGGGCTAAGTGGAGGCAATATTTCTACGGAACGCCAACTTCGCCTTTGACGCCCGCTGTGGTGACGATTTCGTTGGACGACGTGAGGCTCGTATCACTGAACGCGGTTAGCCACAAGGCACTCGCCGGACTCCTCCCGCTGTCAGACGACGGTCGGGATACAGCAGGTGTTAGCAGCCCTGCCACTTCGTACGAAGGGGCGGAGGTTGAAAATTCCAACGGCACGGACCTTGTTGTGAGCGATATCAGACCTGAGGACATGGATCTGCGCGACCGCATCGTGGGGCTCTCGTCGGCTATCCCCGATCCACAGGCGATCGCGGAACGTCGCTTGCTCCAACAGTTTTCGGGAGGGGCTGACGGCGCTGACAAAAACAGTGACTTCGTCGATGACATCGCGATTCGCGACTCGCCCATTGCGGCATTCTTCAGGGTTATTGGCATCGTCGACAGAGGGACGAAGTTGGCGGTTCTCGCCGCCCGTAGCGACATCGTCGTCCTACGAGGCATGGCCGTGCTGGTGCCGGTGCACGATGACCTCGTCATTAGCCATCTTTGAAAAGAAGCCAAAGCGCAGAAGCACTCTCTTCTTAGTGTCCGGGGAGAACAACATCTCGTTTTCCCACGTGTGGTTTTGCGTGATGGTCGAGACGTGTTGATCATCATGGGCGTCACGATTTTTTTCAAACCACAGGCATAGATGTCGTCGCCGTGTCTCCAGCCGTTCGCGGCCGCAGGCGGCATCACGTTGAAGAACCGCATCGGTCTGGCGCCCCTCACCCGAGGACGCGCGGACCCGGAATCAGGCTGCGTCAAGGACATCCACGCGACGTACTATTCCGAGCGGTCCAGCGGCGGCTTCGTCATCACTGAGGCGACGGGCGTGTCGCGGCAGGGCCTCGGCTGGTGGGGCGCACCGGGGATCTACACGCGCGCGCAGATCGAGTCGTGGAAGCCGGTAACGGCTGCGGTCAAGAAGGCGGGCGGATTCTTCCTGCTGCAGCTGTGGCACATGGGCCGAGCCGGACATTCGGATGTTTTCGGCAGCCAGCCGGTGTCGGCGTCGGCGATCGCGCTGGAGGGCGAGGCGACTGGCCGCCGCGGCGAGAAGAAGCCGTATGAGACGCCGCGACCGTTGACGGTGGAGGAGATCCGCCAAACGGTTAAGGACTACGCGGACGCGGC
>ERZ1292630.2352-Hain-H41-02um-R3-2352-length-17565-cov-6_pt1 | contig 17565 bp, 13 predicted proteins | sample MGYA00564408_ERZ1292630 | MGnify/ENA primary metagenome ERZ1292630 (study PRJEB36523, sample SAMEA6512641) | groundwater metagenome | collected 2019-01-08 | study: AquaDiva: Metagenomics assemblies of 32 groundwater samples
CGCCCTCGAATACGCCTTTCTGAGTACAAAAAAGACTCCCGACCCCTTTTTCCCCTTTCGTATAATAGTCACGATCACAGCATGCGCCCAAGCAAGGGGGGCTCGAGCATGGACAGTTTGCGTGCGGGCACATTGTTCCAGCACCTTGAAAGCCGATCGGCGACCAACAAGCGTGGGCACCGTTAACTAGCTGACACACATTGTCGGGATTGCAGCATGCGCCGGGTGTGCAGTCAACGTCTTCGCACCGCGTCCCCGTTTCAACATATTGCCCCGTGCGTTTAAGGCAATCATCCTGTCCTGTTTGAACGCACTCCGTCGGGGAAATGCAGCAGGCTACCGAGCAAGGTTGATCAACACATTGCGTTCCGAATCCGCGGAAATCGTAGACATATACATCTTGGCATTCCCGAGCGGAAATGATTCTGCAGAAACCCGTATCGGGGTTGCAACACGCCCCTGTACAGTCCCCGCAGAACACGCCGACGCCCAGAAAATTATAAGGACAGTTCTCAGCCACGGTCATTCCACAAGTTTGATAGCCGCAACAGGCACCCAATTCCGCGCCGAGAGCCTGCACCGAGGGCGCCGATTCAAGGCGAAGCTCTTGTCCGCGCGCCGGTTGATTTCCCAAGAAGGCAAGCACGCCGGCGCATAAATAAAACTTGCCGCGAGACGCGACGCGCCACGACGAGACCGCGTGGACTTGAAATGACGCTCTCTTTGGCATTTGACTGATAGGAAATTCGATTCCGCAGGGGGCGGCGGCGCGGGCCCGGGGGTGGGCGGGGGTCGCCTGGCGACTCATGTTGGCCCTCCATTGCGCCTATTTCCACCGCCGGTCAGACGCCCCCCTTGACACAACACGGCGCGCTTGGCACGCGGTCGCAGGGCGACCGGTCCCGGCAAGCCGGGACCGCGCCGAGTCAAGGGTTCGGCCCATTTCGCGGAGTCAGGCCTGCATGCCCGGAGTCCGTGGACCGTCCACGGGCAACATGGGCGCAGGATACCCCCTGATTCCGGCCGCTGCAATGCCGAAATCGGCATGTTCCGCACGGATTCATGGCTCCCAGGGCGGTTCGGGCTGGCCCATTGCCTCGCGACGGAGATGTTCCAGGAAGTCCGGATCGACCTCGTGGGTGATTCTCGGAGAAAAACGGGTCGGGAGTCATTTTTCCGACCCCTCTTTCAGATTCTTGGTGCGTTCTCCCCGTCTTTCGCCAACTCCGAGTATATCGACAGGCTGCCGAGCGCCATCACGATCGCGATCAACCACACCCACTCGCCGATCACCGTCCACAGCCACATCCCGCCCAGCGGCGCAATCAACCCCCGCACCCCCGCCAGAAACACGTGCACCCCCATGTACACTTCCGCGTTCGCCGCCGTCGCGAAGTGCAAGTGCCCCAGATTCCACGCCAGCGCCCCTCCGCCCTGCGCCACACCGTTCACCACCCCGCGAAGCCCGAACATCGCCACCGCCGCGACAAAGTACGTCGGATCCCCCGCCGCCCCCGCCGTCGTCAGCGTCGTCCCCGCCAGCCCCAGCGCTAGCGACACCGTCCAGCACATCACGTTCACCACGCGAAACCGGAGCACCCCCAGTGAATCGAACATCGCCCCCCACCGCTCGAGGCTCCCCAGGAGCGACAACACCGGCAACGCCGTAATCAACCCCGTACTGATCCAGAATCCCCACTGCTCGCCGAGCGCAAGGTCACGCGAGATCACCTCCACAATGATCGCTATGGTCATCAGGTTCGCCGCTCCGTGCAGCGACTGCGCCACGCAATACCTCGCAAACCGCCGATCGTCCCGCAGCACCCGCCACATCTGTCCGAACGCATGTCCCGGCGAAAGCAGCGCCGTCATGCTGAACGGCTCCACCATCCCGCTACGAGGATCGCCCGCTTCGTCCGCCGCCGGGGCACGCAACTCCGCTCGCTCGCGCCGTATCCGCACACGGGTGAGCAGCGCGACGCCGATCAATCCCAATATGGCCGCAGCCGGATACACGAACCGATAAGCCGACGGATTCTGATCGCAAAAGGCCGACGCCGCCTGAACCGCGAAGATACTGACCACCGACCGAATGCGCTGCAGCCGGGCCGCGATCTGCCCGCGCACCGCCGGCGGATAATTCGACTTCCAGATCGCCGCCCGAACCGTCACCACCCCGGCAAGAAAGATTTGCGCCGCCGCGATCTGCGCGACGAACCACACCGCTCCAAAGTCCGATTGCGGAATCGCGCCAACAACGCCGGCACACAACGCCGTTCCCGCGCCGCACAGGACCGACAACCGCACCTTGGGCCGGCCGACGCATAACATCCCCCAGAACAAACTTGAAACGTAGGCCGCGTAGGGCATCGCCGCCGCGATCGCGATCAGCAGCGAACTGCCGTGAAAGGTCTTCGAGACGACGACGCCGGCGAACTGCCCCTCGACCAGTCCCGCCAGCACGCTCCACGGAAGGAGATGAACGAACTCATAGACGAAGTTTCGCCGCGTGATGAACGGCAGCTTGCGGACACCGAGCACGTCCAACCGGGCGATCCTCCAATCCGGGCGGAAAGAAAGTCGCTCACCGTAAGTGACCCGCTGCCATTCCGCAACGTGTGCGGCAAGGCCGCCCTGGTCGAAGATCTTTATTTCGGGCAGCGTGAGCAAAAGCACTGATCTGGTCGTCTACGGCGAAGAAGCCGGCTCAAAGCTCGACAAGGCCAAGGAACTGGGCGTTCAGACGCTCGACGAAAAGGCGTTTCTCAAGCTCATCGGGCGGTGAAGGGCGCCTTTTCGGGCGCGATCCGGACGACGATTCCAAATCGTGCGTTAAGTTCACCCGACTCGATCATCCGGAGTTGTTGCCTCCAAAGAGCTTCCCGCTCGGCTTTGGTCGGCTTTCGTGCGGCCACCGTCTCAACCACGTAAAGCTGTGTCGGCGGCGACACGAGCACATGCGGCTCGCATGCAGCCGACAGGTCCATCGACGGATACACGTCGCCACGGAATCCGATCCCGCCATCGTAGACAGCCGTGACCACTCCCCACCACAGCCGCCGCTCGCCCGGCCAACCCCTCCACGCGAGAACGGGTTGGCCGTGTTCGAGGGCGCGATGGATGAGCGGGCGGTAGCTGGCGTCGAAGTGCTGCTCGAACTCGGCGGCGCGGTCGAGGCCGCGGGCGGCCTGCGGCGGGTGGATTTCGCGGATCGTCAGGCCGAAGAGCCGCCCGGCAGGGATCAGGAATCCATCGCGGGCGTACATCGGCCAGTCGGCGACGTTCGGTTCGTCCGGAACCGCACAGACCATCCACGATAGGCCCATCGTGGCGAGCAGGTCGTCGAAGTCGATGTCGTAACCCGCGTTGCGCGCGACGGCGCGAACGGCATGCACGAGCGAAAACGACGGATCAACCAGTGGAGTGGGTGGCGAATGGACGTCCATGACGACCGTATCGTAGGACAAAATGCGGCGGTGTCGAACAGGCGACCTTGCGGATGCCCGACGCGCCGGGGGGTTGCGGTTTCGTTTGCGCCGCCCGCAAGGGGTGATGCCGCACGGTCCGGTCGCTTACGCTCCCGGCTCTGACGGCGACTAGGTCGCGGTTTGGAGTGCGCGGCGGACGACGCTGTGGCGTTCGGCGTCGCGCTGACCGATGCCGTGTTGCAACACCTCGCCGGCGTCGGTGGAGATGTTGCCCAGGTGCCTCTGCAGGGCGAGGCTGTCGATTTCTTGGGTCTCGCTTGGCAACTCGCATTCGCAAAAAGCGCCCATCAAGGTGAACGACGCGATGGATACATCGAGCCGACCGAGATCAGCCAGCGCGCGGTCCCAGTCGGCCACGGAAAGCTCACCCGTGCGAATGAGTTGTTGGAGATCGAGAAACTCCTCCGCCAGCGTTGGACAAGTAATCTCCGTCGCCCCCATGATCGTGAGGAAGAATTGCCTCGGCGGGCCTTCCTTGCCTTCGCGTTTTCGCTGTCGCTGAGCCAGAATCTGCCGCGCCAGCGTTTCGCGTTTGAGTTCGCAACCGCCCATCAGGGTCACGTAAATCTTCGGCTCGGGCCGAATCCTCGCTTCGTGCCCGCTCATGATGCAAAACTGGATCATCGCCGCACCTCATAGGTCGTTACCCGTTTCTATCCATCGTATTCGAGTCGCACGGCGTTTTATTTGCCGCATTGATTCCGCAACGCCAACGTAGACCCCCAGCCCAATCCGCCCAACGAGCCACGAACGGGCTTAGCGGACCGGGGCAAGAGCCTGGAATGTCCGCGGCGTGCCGAAATTGCCCTCCGGGCGTCCGATCGCGCCGGGCCTGCCGATGGCAATGTTTGGCGGCAAGGCGCCCGCAGGCAACCCGGCCGCCGTCTGGGCCAACACGAAGCTCGCATTCACGCGACCGGATATATCGATCAGGGCCGATCCGCCGCCGGGGGCGAGCACGGCGTACCCTCTGGAGTTTTGGGCGGCGAACTCCGCGTCGGCTTCGCTGACCGCCTCGGGCGGATAGAACGCCACCACGCGGTTGAAGATATCCTGTTTGACCCACAAGTTGGCGATGTTCGCCGGCGTGGCGTATTCGCCGGGTCGGACGAGCCGCGAGCGAGTGCGATCGCCCGCGAGCTTCTGCACGGCCTCGACGAGTCCGTACTTCGCCAGCGAGATGCGGAATCGCCCGGTGCCGGGTTCGACGTTGATTTCCCAGCCCTCGGTGCCGCGCTTGGCGAGCGTGGCGACGGGCGAGTCTACGATCACGTCGCTGCGGACTTCGCCCTCGCTCGAACCGCCGCGGACGGTGCCGTAGCCCAGGCCGATGCGGATGTTTTCGGTCTTCGCGCTGCGGTAGAACTGGTCGATGCTCGCGTGCGTGATGCTGCGGATGCTGACCGTCGTTGTCTCGCCGAATTGGAGATTGACGAACGAGCGCAGACCTGTGCGGATTTGGGTGGTCGGTTGGAGGCGATCGCCGACCTTGACCGGCGTCCAGCCATCGGCGCCAAGCGGCGACACGTTGGCGACTGCCCAATCGACCGTCCCGCCGACATCAACAACGAGGGCGGGCAACGATTCGGGTTCCTTCTTCTCGTCGGACAGCGGCGCTTGGGTCTTCGGAACGTCGGCAAGTTGGGGCGGTTGAGTGTGCGCGACGGCTGCGACGCTTAACACGAGTATCGTCGTGGCCCCAAGGACACAGCGTACTTCGATTACGTGACTGCGCGACATATTCAAGCCCTCACCCCAGGGATCACGTTCGACGCGGGTCTATACCATCCTAGCGAAAACGCCCTGAAAAGTCACCTCCAATCGAGCATGTCTCGAAGCGCCGACTCAGGGAATCATGATCCGGCGGATTCGGCGGTTTCCGGTGTCGGCGACGAAGATTTCCTTTCCGTCGCCGGTTCGGGCGATGGCGACCGAGGTCGGGGCGTTGAAGCGGGCGAGGGCTGCCGGGCCGTCGGCGAAACCGGGTTGGCCGTCGGTGCTTCCCGCGAGCGTCGTCACCATGAAGCGGTTGGCGTCAAGGAAGTCGGTGTCGAACAGCCGCAGATTCTCCTCGATCCGCTGGGCGGCGACGGCTGAGATTCGGCTTTGATGGGCGTTGACGAACTCTCGCAAACTGCCGACTAGCCCATCCAAGTCTTGTCCGAAACCGGCGTCCTTGATGACACGGATCGAGTTGCAGCCGGCATCGGCGACGTAGACGGTTCCGGTTTGATCGACGGCCACATCCATCGGCGCGCCCCAGGTGGCGAAGGTGGCCGGTCCGTCGACGCATTTGCCGATCACGAACGCCGGGATGTCGCCGCGGATGTTCTTGATTTCGGCGACGCCGCCGTTGTTGATCACCCGCCAGATCGTTGCGTTCAGCGGATCGGCCACGAAGATTGATTGTTCCTCGGAGAAGTCGCCGCCGCCTGAAGCGATGCCCAGCGGCACGCCGCGCGGGATCGTCGCCCAATCGAAGTTGATCGCGCCGGAGTTCATGCTGAGCTGCGAGAGCCCCAGCGAAGTCGGCAGGGACGCGTAGAGGGAAGTGCCAAGCGGCGTCACCGCGAAGGGGTGACCCGACTGTTCGTCGGTGCTGAACACCTGCATCGGTGCGTCGGCTTGTTGCTCGATGTCGTAGCCGATGACGCGGATCATGCTGTTGCCCGAGTCGGCGATGTAGAACTTGGAGTTCGAGGCCTCCGCGTCGGCCCAGATGTCGGTGGGGAGGAAGAAGGTGGAGTTGAGGCGGAAGCCGTTGTTCTCGCCGGGGACGTAGGGCGAGCCCGCCCAGGGGAGGCTGAGCCAGGTGCAATCCTCGACGCCGATGGTGTTGCAGATCGAGTCGACCGATTGCTCGGCAGCGTCGCGTAGCACGTCTTCGGTCTGCCCGACGATGCCGGTTCCAATCCCGAGAAAGTCGAGGGTTTGCTCGATCGCATCGAACGCGTTGCTGATCGTGCCCAAGACGTCCGCGTCGGTTCCGAGGGCGGCGTAGGTAAGCAGTTGGAAGAATTCCTCGACCGCGCCGGTGCGGGTGGCGATGAGGCGAATTCGCTGCTCGACGGGGTCGGCCACCAGCAGCCGATCCTCGGAAATGGCGTGCAATCCCCCGGGAAACGCGAAGGTCGTGTTGCCCGCCGGACCGTAGTTCAAGCGGTCGGGCTCGGCTGACCCGGTTCCGGCGATGGTCTCGACCTGAATCCCGCCGCGGGTGTCGGCAAGCACGGTGAAGGAGAGATCCTCGGGCGTGGTGAACGCGCCGAACGAAGTCGTGATCGTCATCCTCCGCGGGCCGGGCGCGGCGTCGGCGGCGACGGTGACATTCGCTGTCACTCGCTGGTACCCGCTTCGTTCGAGCGTCACGGTGACACCCGCGCCGAGATCGATCGCTTCGAGCGTGGTCAGGTTCCGACCGCTGATTGTCATCGTGCCCGAGTCGCCCTGTTGCATCACCGCGGGATCGAAGCGGTGAACGCTCGGCGTGCGGTCCGGGTCGGCGAGGATCCGCACCAAGCGAATCGAATTGGCCCGCGCTTCGGCAACATAAAGGTCTCCCCACTTGTCGATGGCAATGTTCTGGGGACCATCGAAGTACGCATGATCGCCCGATCCGTCGCGGACCGTCAGGCCCTCGTCGCACTCCAATCCCGGAGTGTGCGGGACACAACCGGCGACGCGGACGACCTCCCCGCTCTCGACATCGACACGACGAATGAGTCCGTTGGTGGAGTCCGCCACGAAGAGATAACGTTCGCCGTCAAAGACGAGCCCTTCCGGATAGGAGAACCGCGCGGCGTCGCCGACACCATCCGCGAATTCCAGATGCACCTGTAAGCGGCCCGCGAGCGTGCGAACCGTGCCGTCGGTCTCGAAGACCCGCACCGCGTGACATCCGGTGGTGTAATAGATTTCGCCGTTGTTCCCCTGAACTAAATCGTTCGGTGATCCCGGGTAGGTTTCGTCGCAGACCGTGGTGGTGGGCTGGTTCAAATCGAGGACGGTCATCAGGTATCCGTCCGGCAGCACCAGTTTCAGCCCGGCCCCCAGCGCCCACTGGGCCACAAGCACGCTCTGGTTCCGCACGTCGATCCCGCCGGGCCAGGGCATCGCCGACAGCGGTGGACGACCGTCACAACTGTAGTTTGGACAGAGCGGGAACGAACTAAAAGGATTCGACCCACCCAACATCATCGGCGTGATCGTTCCGCGGTCGTCGCCGCGCACCACCAACCGAATTAACGGCGATTCGTCCACGCCGTGACTCCCGCCAAGCTGGTCGCTGACCACCAACTTCCCTTTGCTGTCGAAGCCGATGTCGTAGGGTTCCTGCACACTGGTGGTCACGGTGCTCACCGTTCCGTCGAGGTCGATCTCGCGGATCGCGGCGTTCCTGTTGTCGGCGACATAGATGCGCCCGTCGTCGTCCAGTGCGATTCCGGTGGGATAATCGAACATCGCTTGGGCGGCAGCGCCGTCGCGCAGACCGGCCTCGCCGGTCCCCGCGATGGTCGAGACGTAGGTTAGAAACCCGGGACGATCGAACGCACCGACTTGTAACACCTCGCCCCCGGCCGTGGTCACGCTCGTGGAGCGTTCCGCGCCGACGATCGCGGACAGTACGTTGACCTGGCCCCCGAATCGACCGGACACGCTCAGCGTCCCCGACTGCAAACCGAACTCCAGCGGAGGCTCGGCCCGGTCGTCGCGGACGAAGTTGTATTCCACCGTCCCATTCAGCGCAAGCCCGTCGGCGGTCTCGTAATCCTCGAACGCCAGGCTTAACTCGAATCGCGGCGGCCAGAATGTTCCGAACCGTAATCCGCCGGCCAGCACTCGACCCCGCACTCCGCCGACCTCGGCGAGGTTCGGGCCGATCTTTGCGACGGCCTCACGCTGCTTGGCTTCAAACAACGTCGGATCCGCCAGCACGCCATTGATCGCCGCAGTCACCGTGCGGTCCAGAGCTCCGACGAACTCGGCCACGTTCTCATTCGTGACGGGATCGCCCGAACCGGCGCCCCCGCCTACGCCGTTGGTGCCGCCTGGCGGCGCCGATGGCGAGCAGCCGGCGCTCCATGACACGCCCGCCGTCGAGACGAGCATCAACCAACCGACAATCGCCGTACGAACTCGATTTGCAGGCGCCCAATGCATAAGTTTCTCTCCAATCGAAACGAGGAGTGCTCTGATTTACTGGCCCGATGCGGGTAATGATACCCCAAGAAACGTGTAAAGGGAAGGGCCAAGGCGACGATCTGCCCCGTCATTCGTCCAAGATTGGCGGAGGACGGTCGCCGATCATGTGAGCCGAACGCGCTGTGAACCGCGTTTGATTTTGCCAATCTGAAGTGGTTTTTCACCCGCCCGGCGGAGCGTTTTCAGGACTCCCTCCACGTAAAACGGGCGAACGATCAAAACGTACCCAATCCCCATGTTGAACACCCGGTACATTTCCTGCTTCGTCGTACCGAGCTTTTGGAGAAATGGGAAAATCGGCGGTACGGGCCAGGAGGATTTCTGGAGGATGGCGTCGCAGTTGGATGGGAGGGCGCGGTTGAGGTTCTCCATCAACCCACCGCCGGTGATATGGGCCATGCCGCCGATGACCCGCTTTGTCGGATACCGGTGCAGCACGGACATCACCGCGTTGACGTAAATCCGCGTCGGTCGCAGGACGGCGTCGCCGAGCGTCTCGCCGAGCTCGTCGTGATACTTATCAAGCTTGCATCCGGCGCGAGCGATGAGCTTTCGCACCAGCGAGTAGCCGTTGGAGTGTATGCCGCTTGACGGCAGGGCGACGACCACGTCGCCCGGTTCGACGCGCGATCCGTCGATTTGTCGGCCATGCTCGACGACGCCCACCGCGAACCCCGCGAGGTCCAGGTCTCCCTTGCGGTACAGGTCGGGCATTTCCGCCGTTTCGCCGCCGAGTAGGGCGCAGTTGGCCTGGCGACAACCCTCCGCGACGCCTTCGATCACCCGCAACAGATGGTTCGGGTCGAGCTTGTGAACGGCGAGGTAATCAAGAAAGAAGAGCGGTTCGGCGCCGCAGGTGATGAGGTCGTTGACGTTCATGGCCACGAGGTCGATGCCGATGGTGTCGAGGCGGTTCATCTTGACGGCGACGAGCACCTTCGTCCCGACGCCGTCGGTGCAACCCACCAGTACGGGTCGTTTGTAATTGCGGCGGAAGAGCTGATCGTCGTAGTCGAGGCGGAAGAGTCCGGCGAAGCCGCCGTGGCGGTCCTTGAAGACGCGCGGACCGTACGTGCTCCGCATCGCCGACTCGATCGCCCCGACCCAGCGGGTGTTGGCGTCGATATCGACCCCGGAATCCTTGTAGGTCAGGACGGACCCGTTCTTTCGATTGTTGCCTTGACCATTCATGTCGAACGGTCATCATTGTAACGTTTTTGCCGGAGCGTGCATTATCACCCGCAAGTCGAATTCATTCGCCCAACTCGCTCATGGACGATCGCGTGCAGAAAGCGATCATGGGCGCGCACCAGTCTTCCGGCGTGATCGGTTAGGCGCATTTCGAGCCGGGACAGGGCGATCCGGCGGCGCTCAAGCTGCGGGAGAGAGACGGCTGAGCATGCTCATGAGCTGCTCCCGCAAAGCCTCAAGCGCGTCCCGGTATGCCCGCCTGCTTGTGTGGTGGATTTCGGGGCCCAGTTCCGCGATACGTCGTTCCACCAGGTCTCTGATGATTTGGACTTCTTCGGATGTGAGGTCGATGTTCATGGAATATCCTCCAATCGGTCATTGACCCAAACGCCGAGATCGGCGACGAATACCAGGCGGAGCGCGAGGCGTCTGTGACGTGACCCCACACGCCCATCATCTCATTCTAGGCGGCGTTTTTACGCCGTGAACGTCCTGATAACGCATTTCGAAAAAATTCCTGGCTGCGTTGGCCGAACACTCCGAAGCTCGCTGGATATGTCTGATCCCAACCCTGAACCCAGCGGAAGCGGGCGGCTGGCTGAGCGGGGCGTGTAAGGACATCCCGCCGTACCTGGGGAAGCACCCGCCGGTCAGTCGAAAATGCCGTTCAATGTTTTACTGTGCCGGGATGGGCGGCGGGCCATCGGGGATGTAGGGCCTGTAGGCGACTCCTTTTGACTTCTCGTCGAACTCGGCCCGGATTGACTTGCGGGTCGCCTCGTCCTCGAAGAAATCCACCATCGTGGCCGAGAGCGCCTTGGCGGCGTAGACAAGACCCTTATGTCCGATGGACATGCCGCCACACGCGACGACGGGCCAGGAATGCCACGGCGTACCGTCCGGCGCGGTCGTGACCGACAGATGGACGGTCGGGACGATCCAGCTCACGTCGCCGACGTCGGTGGAGCCGCCTTCAGGAATCTGACCCTCCAGTGGTTTGATCGAGCCGTTCAGCCCTTTTTCCGGTTTGCCCGTGGCGCGCTGGATGGCCTTGGCGAACTCCTGCTCTTCGGGTGTGTACTGAATCGGTCCCAGCCAGGTGAGGTTGTCGTACAGGACACGCTCGCCGCTCACATTGACGAGCATCTCGTAGTCGCCGCCTTGGAGGGTGAGTTTGTATTCGACGCCGGCCATCAGAGCCGCGCCCTTGGCGATGTCTTGCACCCGGCGGAATGTTTCGTCGACGCCGTCGCGGGTCCAGTCGCGGACCCAGCACCACAATTTGGCGTATTCGGGAATGACGTTGGGCACCTGTCCGCCGTTCACGATCGTGTAGTGCATTCGCACGGACGGCTTGACGTGTTCGTGGAGCATGTTGATCCCGTGCGTGCAAAGTTCGAGTCCGTCGACCGCGCTGCGCCCGTTCCACGGGTCGTGCGCCGCGTGGGCGGCCTTGCCGTGGAACTCGACGATGAAATCCACCAGGGCCTGCGTGCTCACCATGTCGGCCCGCGTCTCGTCCGCCGGATGCCAAGCGAGGCAGATATCTACATCCTTAAACAACCCGTCGCGGGCCATGTAAATCTTTCCGCCGACGGATTCCTCGGCCGGGGTACCGTAGAATCTGACAGTGCCCTTGAGCTTCCCGTCGGCGATGAGTTCTTTGATCGCTGTGGCCGCGCCGAGACTGGCGGCGCCGAACATGTTATGCCCGCAACCGTGTCCGGGCTTGCCGGGCTCGAGCGCTTCCTTGGTCGGTTGGGCCTTCTGCGAAAGACCCGGCAGAGCGTCGAACTCGCCGAGGATTCCGATGATGGGCTTGCCCGATCCGAAAGTCGCGGTGAACGCCGTGGGCATGTCCGACACGCCGCGTTCGACCGTAAAGCCCTGTTTTTCGGCGTAGTCGGCCAGGACCTTGGACGATTTGGTCTCGCGGAGGGCGGTCTCGGCGAAACCCCAAATCTGATCGCTTAGCATGATGAGCTCGGGCTTCTGCCGCTCGATCGACGCGATCACGGCCTCCTTCTTGGCGAGGTCAGTGCCGAGCGCCGCCGCTGAGGAAAGGCAAACAAAAAGCAACGAGATCAAGAAACGCGAGCGACGCGTAGCGTTCATTCTTTTCATTCCTTGCAATGGGGAACCCGGTCCGGCGGCCGATGGTCACTGTGGTACCAGAGCGTGCGACGTGACGCAACCCGACAGGAGCGGACAACACGTCGCGCCTGTCGGGACCGCCGTGCGGGAGTGGCGGGTCGCTCCGAAAGAAGCGATTAGCTGAGCGGAGTGCGGTCGCGGTTCAAGACAAGAATGTCGCGCGTTCGCAATGTGGCCACGCAGCGCGTTCGTCCGTCGCGGTCGAGGAATTCAACCTCGAGACCGTCCGGCGGAAGCACCTCAACAATCGTTCCCACGTCGCCGACGAGGACATCGGGATCGTCCGGAGGGTTCAGCACGGCGACCAAATCGAGGAGAGAAGGTGTTCTTGCATGCAGGATCATTTCGGACCACCTACATAATATAACACGTGACCAGTTCCGGCAAAGTCTCGCCGACTCTGACAATCCACGCAGAGCGGATCACGGCCCTACCTGCGGGTCCCTCGAACTCGAAGTCGATCCGGTATCGTTGACCATAGCGATCGGATCGTCCGAACGTCGCCTCGCCGTAGGCCGCAGCGGCGTGCAGAGCGTCGATCAATAATTCCACTGAGTCCACATCGATACCCAACAATTCGCGAAACAGCTTGGCCTTATGCTTGCCCTCATCGTGTTCGTTTGAAAGGCTATATTCGAGAAGCTTCCGAGGGTCGATTCGAGATCGGTGCCATTCGGCAGGTTCACATCTATGCCCTCCGCGCCGCCCTCAAAGCCTCATCGCCTAAAGCAAAAGCCGTAGGAGCCAAAATCCGCAAAGAAGAAATGATGACCCCATCAACGGCGGGGCCGATGGGGTCTCCGCACTTGGCGGCCATGCCATGCCGCGATCCCACGTCTGATCCCTTGTCACGCTCCTCGCCAGCGCTTTCCGCAAGGGTCGTGGTTATCCCCGCAATGGGGTGTTTACGGTGAGGTCAAAAGCTTTGTCAACCGGCACATCCTTTCTCGCATTGAGGTGCGATCTACGAATTATACACCCAATCGCAGATGGTCAATCGTGGTTTGTGAACGGGATAACTCCGGTTTTTCTTGCGGGTTCCTATGTAAACATCCGAAGCTGACCGTGCTCCATCGCGAATTTCTCAACCGGCTCCTCGACGTTCATCGGATAATTCCCCGAAAAGCAGGCCGTGCAGTATTTCTCCGGCGGCATCTTCACGCACGCCAGCATGCCGTCGTGCGAGATGTACGACAGCGAATCGACGCCGAGAAATTTGCGGATGTCCTCCACGGAGAGATTGTGCGCGATGAGCTCCTTTTGATCCGGAAAATCGATGCCGAAATAGCACGGATGGCGAATCGGCGGGCTGGCGATCCGCAGGTGAATCTCCTGCGCGCCCGCGGCGCGAAGCGCTCCGATCTTGATCCGCGTCGTCGTGCCGCGGACGATCGAATCCTCGACCACCACCAGGCGCTTGCCCGCCACGGCCTCGCGGATGACGTTGAGCTTCATCTTCACCGCCGCGTCGCGGCCCTTTTGCGTCGGGAGAATGAACGAACGAAGCGCGTAGTGACTCGTCGTGAACGCGCGCCCGTATGGAATTCCGCTCGCGCGCGAGAACCCCACGGCCGCACATTGTCCGGAAGTCGGGATCGGCACGACCAGATCGGCCTTCACCGGCGCCTCGCGGGCGAGCTGCGCCCCCATCGCCACCCGCACCAGGTGCACGTTCTCGCCGAACACCATGCTCGACGGATCGGCGAAGTAGATTTGCTCGAAAATGCAGGCCGCACCGCGCCCGCCGACTTCACCGCCGAACCTCCGGCTGCGAACGCCTTCGTCGTCGATGGTCACGATTTCGCCCGGCTCCACGTCACGGACGTAGGTCGCGTCGATCATGTCGAACGCCTTGGTCTCGGACGCAACGACCGTTGCGCCGCACGCCATTCGACCGAGGCAGAGCGGCCTGAAACCGAGCGGATCGCGCACGGCCACCATCCGGTCCGAAAACAGCAGAAGCAGCGAATAAGCCCCTTGCAAGTGGTTGAGCACATGCGTGAGCGGGTGTTCCTTGGTCTGATGCGCGGGCTTGGCCAGCAGGTGGATGATGACTTCGGTGTCGCTGGTGGTCTGAAAGATGTGCCCGACGTCTTCGTAGCCGCGGCGGAGCAACGCGGCGTTGATGAGGTTGCCGTTGTGGGCGATCGCCACCTGTCCGCCGGCGAAACTAAACAAAAGCGGCTGGGCGTTGGCCTCGCTGCACGATCCGGTCGTCGAGTAGCGACAATGACCGATCGCGATCCGTCCGCGAATCCGTTCCAGATTGTGCTTATCGAAGACTTCGTTGACCAGTCCCAGGCCGGCGTAACGCAAGAGGACTTCACCGTTGGTGGAGACGATGCCGGCGGCTTCCTGACCGCGATGCTGGAGGGCGTAGAGACCGAGCTGCGTGAGCGCAGCGGCTTCCTCGTGGCCCCAGATGCCGAACAAGGCGCAATGATGTCGAATGGATTCGCTTTCCACGGGCGGCGCAGCTTGTCGATCGAAGCCGCCTTCCGCAGTCACCGATTACCCGACCCGGGTAAGGTCGCAGGCACGGAACTCTCTGCGGCGACGGTGATCGAGGCTCACAAAGTGTAAACAGCCGCCGCCGATCAGTCAAACCGCGCCGTCGATTCGTTTGGGAGTCGTTCCTCGTCGGCGCCCCACTCGTACATCAACCCGCCGCGTTCTTGATGCGGATACTGCCGTTGTGGGTCATCACACCGAGACGTTCGCCGCCTACGCCGAGCTTGCCTTTCAGTCGCGTTTTCGTAGCCGAACCCACCGTCAACGGTGCGTCAAACGTGATGTGTCCGTTGTCCGTCTCGGCGATAAGATCGGCTGACGTATCCGCGCCGACCGAAAGTTCGACGGCTCCGTTGTGCGTCGAAATGCCGCCGTGAACTTGCCCGCATCGGCTGAGGTCCGCGTTGATTTCGCCGTTGTGCGATACGAGCGTGACCTTGGGACCGCCATATTCAGCGTCAATCTCGCCGTTGTGCGTTTCGGCGCGAAGTTCGCCGTCGCGCGACTCAATCTTCACTCGGCCGTTGTGCGTGAGGATACGCACGTCGCCGACGACGCCCGACGCGCTCACTCTGCCGTTATGCGTTTCGGCATCGAGGCGAAGATTGCCCGGGGCGCTGATCGCAAAGGACACGTCGGCCTGCCAGGTCGACCGCTTGAGGCCCTTCCATCGCCAACCGATGCGCTGCGTACCGTCCGCCGATCGCTCGACATAGACATCGAGCGCGTCCATGGCCGCCTCCGCGCCGGCGAGCGTCATTCCGCCCGCTTTCTTATGAACCGTCACCGAAGCCGACCCGGCCCCCGCCGGCTGACCGGTGAAGTCGATCGCACCGTTGTGCGTCCGCACTTCGACGGCGCTGAGGCCGTTCGGATCGATCGGAACCTCTTCGGTTTCTTCCTTCCAGACGCTCGGCGAGCAGCCCCAACCGTAATTTCCGTTGGCGATGATGATGCAACCCGACGTCAACAACGACGCAAGCGAAACTCCACAAACGAACAACGCCCATCGTGCCTTGGTCATGACTGGACTCCTGAAACAGACTCGAACCGTTCCGCGCCGCGCGACGCCTTGACGCGGTTCTTATACCTGTCTGACAGTCAGATTCGCAGATGGTGAGCGGACATTCGAGTGATTTAACCGCCGCCTTACATGTTTTTACCGTCGGATCGTTCTCACCCTCACCGCCGGATGTCAAACCGAACCGGGAGAGCGAGCGACCGGCCCGTCGTTTTCCGGCTTCAGTAAGAAGATCCTGCGCTTGCGCTTGGGGTTCGGATCGACCTCGGTTCCAATCGTCCGCGATGCGTTTACCGCGCCAGACCCAGTGCATCGGCCATCACGTGAAAGATCACGTTCTGTTCGAGTACTCCGTGAAATAAGTACGCCTGCGGCCCGTCGGCATACAGCGGCACGTCCTCGCCGCTGTGCGTTTCGAAGACGAGCGGGATCGTCGTTTCCTGTTTGTAGTTCGGATCGTCGGTGGCGACGTCGGTCAGGTCGAATCGCCCGGCAGAGCCGACGTAACCGGGACCATTCGCGTAGCCGAGCGTCGTGAACGGAAGTCCCTTGAGATCGCGTGCGAGCTTGCCTTTTGCATCACCGACGGCCTCGCAGTCGGTCACCTTGCCAAGGATCGGATTGCCGCGCGTGGGGTAACCGGCCATGGTGAACACCTGGCTGTGATCGGCGGTGACGACGATGAGCGTGTCGCGGCGGTTGGTCTTTTGTTGTGCCGCACCGACGGCGCGGGCGAATTCGATGGTCTCGGTCAGTGCGCGATAGGCGTTGCACTCGTGATGGGCGTGGTCGATCCGACCGCCCTCGACCATCAGGAAGAACCCCTGATCGTTTTTCGCCAGGATATCTATCGCTTTGGCAGTCATCTCACGGAGCGACGGTTCACCCGCTTTGTCGCCGGCGCGATCGTGCTCGTAGCGAACATGCGACGGCTCAAAAAGTCCCAGCAGATGCCTCGTCTTCGCCGGGTCGATCGCGTCGAACTGGGTCTTGTTCCAAACGAAGGCCGAGTCCGCTTTCTTCGACCATTCCGCGGTCAGGTCGCGCCCGTCCGCACGGCGGCCTGTCTGTTCGTCGTACTCCGGATCGGTCGCCGACTTCGGCAGAAAATTCGCCCGTCCACCGCCCAGGGCCACCTCCAATCCGTCGCCGATGGAAAACTCCACGAGTTGCCTCGCAAGATCGGGAAAACCTGCCTGTTTCGCCGCCTCTGGAAGATGGCTGTCGTCCTCCCATTCGCGGTCCGGTGAGTGGGCGTAGCAGGCCGCGGGCGTCGCGTGGGTGATGCTCGTGGTCGTGACCACACCGGTGGCGAGTCCGGCCTTTTCCGCAAGTTCCAGAATCGTCGTCGCTTCGTTGCCCTTGGCCGATGCGTGATCGCCGCGAACGGCGTTCTGATTCACGGAAAGAAAACCGATCCGTGTTTTCACGCCGGTGACGATGGCGGTCATCGTCCCTGCCGAGTCGGGCGTCTGGGCGTCGGTGTTGTAGGTCTTGATGAGCGCCGTGTACGGCAGTTTTTCGAAGCTGAGCAGATTTTCCTCGCCGGTCTGCCCGCACTGCTGGCCCTCAAGAATCCGCGCCGCGGCGACCGTCGTCACGCTCATTCCGTCGCCGAGGAAGAGAATGACATTTTTGGCCTTGCCGGTGATCGGTTCGGTCTGCTTCGCCTGCGCGACCGCTTCCCGCCCGTCCCGGTACCATTGCTCAGGTGATTCGGCGAGCACGCGCGCGACAACAACCCCAAAGACAAGAACGAGTGCAACCCAGGGGAACAAGAAACGCTTGCCCTCTGTGCATGTACTCACGATCGCCGAGCTTGCTTTCTTCCACATCTTCATTCGATCTTCGCCATTCCCCATTCGAGATTCGCCTCTGCCCGCTCCCTCACGCCTGTCCCGGCGCGCCGGGGGTCGTGGCTCGGCTTGGTCATTCGATCTTCGCCATTCGACATTCCATGGTACCCGCTCCCTTACGGTCGCGGCTCTGTTTGGTCCT
>ERZ1292630.1108-Hain-H41-02um-R3-1108-length-27156-cov-7_pt2 | contig 17564 bp, 6 predicted proteins | sample MGYA00564408_ERZ1292630 | MGnify/ENA primary metagenome ERZ1292630 (study PRJEB36523, sample SAMEA6512641) | groundwater metagenome | collected 2019-01-08 | study: AquaDiva: Metagenomics assemblies of 32 groundwater samples
CGGAGCTGCCACCACTCCCCGGATCGTTAGCCCCGCCTCCGCCGCCACCCGCCGGTGGTGCCGCAGCCACCGCAACAGTGGGAGATTGTAATTGCACTAACGAGCGAAGCGGAGGCGCCGGTGGAGGAGCTGCCTCGCCCACAGCGGCAGAAGGGCCAGTGGCCGCACTAAGCACCGCCGTCGAAATTCGACGCACGACGACCATTGATGCTGTCGATGATCGCAACATTGGCGAACACGGAACGCTCGGCACGACATCCGCCGCCGCGGCGGCAAGGGGCGTTCCGCTGGACGCGGCGGTCCCAGTGGCGACGGCTAGAGGCGAGGTGAACGCAGATGGTCGAGAGGCGTCTGGGTGAATTGAAACGACCGCATTGTCAGGGATCACATCAGACATCCTCCTGACAACGTGTTGCTGCGGTGCGCTCGAAAGGGGCAACATCACCCCTCGACCATGCGTAGCGGAACGACGGTCCTCAGTGGCAGCATCTGCGGATGGTCCGGAGGGCGTGGCGCCGCGAGACCGTGGCCGGATAGAGGAGGCCATGATTTGTGTTGTGGCGACACAGTAATTTCCCCAAATTAGGGTAGAGGGCGATCGCGACCCCAAACCATCGTCATCGGGGGGGGCCTTGCTAAATTTACGAGCGCCGCCAATTTGTCAAAAGGGTCTCATCATCCCTTCGCGCGGACGCAACATGACACAAAGGGGCTTTTGACCTTTTCGCCCTGAACCTTCCTTCCCCGATACTCCATTCGGTGAGATTTGTGTTAAGGCCGCTCGAACAAGGGTGGACAAGCTTCTGGACGGACAAAAAGCTCGGTGGCAGGATCAAACGTGTCGACAGCAAAAAATGTTACAAAGCGGTATTCTACTCGAACGAGGAACCCATCGAAGTTGCTGAGAATCGACATCGCCCGTGGAGAGAGGCCGTTCCCCTTAACCGGTACCGACAGTCGCCAGGTGATGTTCCCTGCTGGGCCTAACGACGTGGTTTGCTCGAACACATGTACCATCTCATCATCGCCGCCACTCGCTTTGGATCGCTGAACGCCGACATACGTACGCCAGTTGAAAATATCTCGCGGCCACAACATTGGGGCGGTGACGAGACAATGAGGACCGGTCACGTTGACCCAATACAAATAGGAGACGGCGGGGCCAAGTTGCACGTGGCGGTCAAATCCATCGATGCCCTGCGTGTACTTGAGCGCGCTACGGCGGTTGTTGAACTCGCTCATGTTCCAGCTTTCATCCACCCTTAAGGACTGATTGGTGAAATCGACGTACATGAAGGCGAGGTTGCCGGCTTCATGGTTCGCCGTATAGGCATCGGCCACGGAGCCGGCGGTTTCCGCTTGAAACCTGGACGGGAACAGGTAGGAACAGTTTTGCTGAAGTGTTGTTGTTGTTGTGGGAACGGCCTTCTTGACATCCGCTGGGTGCCGCTCGGCTTCGGGGGTTGTCAATGATCGTGTTGGAAGAGAGATGGAAGGCGGCGTGCAGTGCAATCCACTACCGCCCAAGCTTGTTCGGGGTACCACCCAGCTGGCGCCATCGCAAAGGAGTCCCTGGAACAGACAAAGGAAGGTTGCGAACGCAGCGAGCGGCTTCATTGAACTTCGAGGGAAACAACAACAACAAAAAAAAGAGAGACTTTCGCTGAAAAGGGTAGGTAGATTGGGCGGTGAATGGGCACCTTCGGCAAGCGCGTCCGGCCGTGGTGACCAAAAGCAACCAACCAAACCAACATACCCTCTAGGTATCCTTACGTGTGGAGCTCGTGCAGAGATGAACGGAGCGCCGCGATTCGCCTCACAGCGTCGGAGGTTAACCGAACGCATCGAGTCACATCGAGGCTGGTCAGCGTCGCTGGACAATCCGGTGCAACCATGGCGCCTCGACTTGTCGTTGAGGGTGCAAACTCCTCACAGGTGGTCAAGCCAGCGCACCCCGCTAGGTTGAGGTCCCACAATTGCGGTAGGTGCCGTAACCCTCGCAGTCCATCGTCAGTGATCGCCGACCTTGCGAGCGACAGCACCCGCAGCCCTTGGCAAGCCGGCGGGTCGGCGGCAGGCACCAGCAACAAGGAAGCCAGCGAGTCCACACGGGTGCAATCTGAGAGGTGGAGTTCCTCCAGAGTACGCATGCGACCAAGCCCACTCAAACCAGCAGAAGAAACACGCGTGCCACGAAGATCCAACTTCGTCAGCCGCGGGCAGTTGCCCTCGCCAAGGAATGCGACCGTCTCGATTGGACAGCGCTGCAGGCTCAACTCCGTGAGGGACCGTACTCTCTCCACACCCAGCAGTCCCTCCGCCGTCACGCCTGTTTCAGATAAGTTGAGTGAGGTCAGCGAAGGGCAGCCCGATAAATACGCACCAACGGCGGTCACCCTTCTGCAACCGCGGAGGGACAGCGTCGTTAACGACGGTAGGTTTGCGATGCCGGCAAGCCCATCGTTTTCCAGCCGTGAAAGCGCCGATGCCTCAAGCGATCGTAAGGCGGGACAGTACACGGCGACCGTCATCAAACTGCTCATCCGGCAGTTTCGCACGTTCAGAGTCGCCAGACAGTCGAACATTCCGGTGATACTTTCCTCCGTGAAATGTGAGTCTGAAACGTCAAGACTTTCGAGGAACGGGTCGCCTCCTTGCCCAATGGTTGCGACCTCGGTGCGCGACACCGCGATGTTTCGGAGCGCAGCAGCGGCGGCCCCCACATGTGGAAAGGGACGACGAGGGGACCGGAACACCTCCGTCCACGAATCGCCCCAAGCGAGGGTGACCGACGACGCGACGACGCTGGTGAGCGTCCGGATCCCACCATCCCTGATGAGCGCCTCCAACGACGTCGCCGAGAGACCCGTCAGACATTCCACTTTCAACTCTCGGAGCCGCGGACAGGACTTCAAAATGATCACCGAGGTCACGGAGGTTGAACTAATATTGAGCATTTCCAAGGCGGGGAGTGTCTCGATGCCAGAAAGGCCTTCACTCGAAAGCGGATTTCGCGACGCGTTCACCTCTCGGAGCGATGGGTATTGTTGCAGCATAAACAGGGACTTGATGCCACAGTTGACCAGACACAGCGATGAGAGTTGCGGTCGCGGCTGCAACGCCCGAGCCGGAGGCGCATAATAGACAGATGTATGGGGCTGAAGGTGACTTTGGGCACTTTGATCGTCGGTGAATCGCAGATTGGTGTCAGTGAGGACAATGGCCTTCAGTGACGATATCGTGGATAGCACCTGCCATGCATCCTCGCACATGCTTGCACCGCAGAAAACACGAAGCCCCTCCTCGCCACCAACCCCTCCGTCGTCGACGCCTTCGTTCCCTCGTCGTCCGCTCGTCGTCGTCCCCTCGGTGATATCGTTGCCGGCGACGGAAGTCGCTCGCCGAACAGCCGCGAGCGGATTCAAGCGGGAAAGACAAGCCTCCCCTTTGAGGGCGATGGCAAGCAATTGATTTTGCCCTGCCCCCCCTCCGTCTCTCTCACGGCGGACCATACCTGGCATCACACTGCCAGACCACAGCAGGTCACCGAGATGCTCTTCGATGCGACCAAACAGCAGCGTGAGCGGAAGGCTGGTGAGATTTCCCTGCTGCCACTGAAGGGCAAAGCCGATGAGGAGAACGTTGGACATGTGGATGCGCTCGTCGGAAGAGCCCATCAACGAATGCTCCGTCGTCACGGAACCACTGCCGCCTTCCCGGTCTGTCAACGACTCAGGCACAATGAAGTCCGAGAGGGCGCTGTGCTCGAACAAGATCCCGGAGATGCCTTCGTCTTCCTGAATCCCCTCCGGCGACGCCGCGCCGCGCCCGCGGCTGCCGCTTTGATGTCCGCGTACTAAACGCAACGCCGGCAACGTGTTGACAAACTGACCTCCGACGCCTAAGAAAAAATGCTGCAATGAGCGACGCCGAAGAGAGCGACACGTGCGTCCTAAGGCCACGAGGGACTTTTCCGCCGCGGGATGCGCGAACCAAGGAATCAAAACGTGTTTGGATAGGACGACTGGAATGAGGGTACCCACGAGAGGCGACGGTCGAAAACAACGTGTCGGCTCGCCGGCGGCGTCCATCATATGGGGGTTGGTGTTGTTGTTGCGTTTTCTCTCTCTCTACCCCCCCACAATTTTGCCTGGTGCATTATTGACACGACACGACACAATTTTTGCCGAATTAATTCAATTTTCATTTTGCTTGCATCGCTCGATCCCCCCCAGGACCCACCGCGCTTCGCTGATACAGCGTAGTCACACGAGAAAAAAGACCCAATGACAATACAGGAGAACACACTACATAAAAAAAAACCCCATCAAAAACGAGAACAAAGACCAATATCTTCTTTCGGGCCACAACCACGTGGGTCGGAAAAATGCGCCGGGGATCCAACACTCCCCCCTTCACAGAGACGGCCGGTTGCGCACGGCCCGTATGGCCACATCTCCCGTGGCAGTTGGAAACGAAGCAAGCGAAAACGAGCACACAGCGATTGAGATCGAACTGTGGCTCTTCGAGTGAGGGAAGAAAGGCCGAGGAGATGAGCGGAGTCAGGGATAGAGAGATAGATGGAGAGATATTGAGTGGTAAGGGAAACAAAAGGAAACAGATTGGGGACAACGACGACGACGTCGTCAGCGGGGGAACACACCGGCGACGCAGGAGTGGAGTCCAGATGGACCATGCACGCATCGTGTTAAGAAAGAAAACCCGGAGTCAGGCTGGGGGGAAGGAAGGAAGGAAGGAAGAACGAAAAGGAGAGAAAGAAAAAAAATATGTAGTGGAGAGAAGCACACGAGAGATGAGAGCAAGAAATGAAAATAAAAAAAGAAGAGGCTCGCTACTCAACAGAATCATCGACAACTTGGAACTGGCTTTTCGGGCCGTCAGTGACCCAAATCGCGTTAATTGGCCGGCGCGAGAACACACGAACGTGTCCGTACGTCGCTTCACCCAGGGGAAGGACACAACAAACCCCGGACCGCCGACTGATCACACTGCTGAGTTTTAACGGCACAACGCAGTGCCGTTTTGCCCCGTGTGATCGTTCTGGCCTCAAAACTTTTTCACAGTTTTTGTTTTGGCTCACTCTCCAGCAGACTCACTTTGCGCGTTGGTGCCGGACGCCGAGCCACCGAGCCGGCGGGTCGTCAATCAATGAGGCCAACTCCGCCGCCAGTTGATTCGCTGGAGGATCGTCGCCGGATTCCGTGGCCGTATAGTGCGCCAAGGTCGCATTGCTCTCGCGGAAGCGTCCTGCTTCGTAGGCCTCGATCGCGTTCTTCCATGTGGGAAGCAACGCCAGCTGGGCGGCCGTCGGGGCGTGCATCAACTCGTACACTCCCATGGGCGTGGCCTTGCCCACCAGGAGCACGTGCCCCATATAGCGCATGTTATTGTGCGCCGAGTCTCCAGGGGGAAGGCCAGCGACGACCGCCTCTGAGCAGAGCGTGCGGGTGCAGAGCTCCTTATTCAGCGGCTCCAGGCGTGCCGCGGTGTTGACGGTGTCGCCGACCACCGTGAAGTTGAAACGTTGCTGGCTGCCAAAGTTGCCCACGAGAGCCGCACCGAAATGGAGCCCCGTGCGCAGGGATAAGGTGAGTCCGTCATCGGCGTCTTGCCACGACTCTGGGGAGCGCATCGCCGCGCGGAGCGCCAGACCGCAAGCGGTGCCGCCATCGGGTATGGCCGGCGTGCCGCAGAGCCAGAAGGCCATGATGGCGTCACCGATGTACTTATCGATCGTGCCGTGATTACCCAAGATAATGTTGCTCATAATCTCGAAGGTGTGCGATACTTTGGCGACCACGATGTCGGTCGGGAAGCGCTCGCAGAGGGATGTGAAGCCAACGACGTCCTGAAACGTCACGGCCAACTCACAAGGCCGCATCCCCAGTCGAGGCTCGATGGAGCCGCCGATGAGGCCGTGAACGACCGAAATGGGGACGTAGTGCTTAAAGCCAGCTAGAGCCTTGCGCAGCTTGATGTACGAGTGCTGAGTTTCTTGGAGCTCGCTGAAGACGGGGTTATCGCCGTTCGCTCCACCATCCCCTTCGACGTCGCTTTCGCCGCCATCCGACTGTTCGTTGAATTCCAACCTCGCGATCGAATCGAGATTCCCTTGCAGCTGCGCGAGCGACCGCGCAATGGCGATGCAGAGTCCGATGATGATCGCCACGCCGACCACGGCGATGGCCACGCAAATGCCAATGGTGACCTGCGTTTGCTGCCGCACGGTGCGCAAGAATTCGAGTTCCGGGGTCACCACAGCGATGGCGAGATCGACGCGCAACACACGGAAGGCCCGCACTTGCAGTAGGAACGTCTCACCCGAGAGCACAAAACTCGTCCGGATCGTGCCCGAGATACTCGTCCAGTTTCCAATGACGCGACCTGCCGCGGCGATGGTCGCATCGGAAGAATTGGTCACGGGAATTCTGGCGCCGGTTTCCGGGACGATGACGTCCCCATGCGTCGCCACGATAAGGGACTCCGTGGGATCCACAAGGAACACTTTGGTCGTCGCCGTGGGACGTAAATCCTTCAGAAACTGCGACAGGGTGGTGATGTACGTGTCCGCTCCCATAACGCCGAGGAATTCCCCGGTCGTAGGGTCGTTGATACTGATGGCGTTGGTGTACAGCAGAAACGGTCCGACGAGGTACGGATTCGTCCACGCGTAATCCAATGGAATCTTGTGGTTCATCGAGTTGAAGTAGGGTCGTAGATAGCCCACATAGGAGTCGACGATAAGTACCGGCGTGGCTGTTTGATTGATCAACGAGGGTTGCCCCTTCGGATACGTCCAAAAGTAAAGCCCTTTTGGGTAAAACTCTTCGGCATACAAATTGGTGACATTGTCATTGCGGAGCACGCCAATCACACGGCCGTTGCGGAAGAAGATGTAGTGCACGTCGACGAGCGGGTTGTTATCCACACCGCGGTCCAAAATGTCGACAATCCAGGTCATGTTGGGGAGAATGCCCGTGCCATTCGCCGGCGGAGGCGGCAGCGGGCGACGGGCCATGTCCTTGGCGCTGGCGAGGTTCGCGGTGAGCACTTGCTCCAGGTGGGCCTGCACGCGATTGACGACGACGAGCTGCACTTGGTCGTGCAACGACGTGACGACGGTATTGACGGCGCGGTTCGTGTTGTCCGCCATGAGCGTCAACGTCACGGCGGCGACGAGCGCGACGGTGAAGGCGACCGTAAAAGGGAGCAGAAACTTGACCGACCGCGCGTGGTGCGAGCAGCCACGAGCAGACTTTTGGGATTGCGGCATGGAGAGTTGCGGCAAATCCGGCGACTTGGCGAGATGAGAGGCTTTGGGGAACAAAAAATACTGCTGTGCGCGCGAGCGGGTTTGGGGGAAAAAGAAAAAACTCCGTTGTTGCATGAAAACAAACGTTTTCACCACGCGGAAGAATATAGTGACCGTAGTGGCAAGAGTTTCTGCGCCTCCCTCACCGGAGTGGGCTCACATCGGCGCGGTTTCATCATGCCCGCCTCCCACAACACTGAGAACACCTCGATGTCGACGAAAGACGATGCATCCGCGGAGGTCGGGCCGCATCCCGAAGACGCCTTCGTGAAATAGCCACGTGGTAGTGGGCGACGATGTGGGTGGCGGGGATGAGCAGCCACTTTCTGATGAAGGAGGTGGGTCACGCCGGGCGCCCCCCTCGACGTCACAGGTGACGGCGTCCAGAAGCTCCTCTTCCCGCATGAGCCACGCTGCTCGCGTGATTGTGAATCCTGGCTGACAATAGGAGGCGTACTGTGCGAGGGTCGGCACATGCGTCACGATCCCTGCGACTTCGTCATACGAAAACCGTCCCGTGTAGCACGACAAGAGACGAGCGGATGCACAATGACTACTCGACGTCGTCGTCCTTGTGGAGTCCATCGGGGTGGTGGAGTCCGTCGCCGACCGCGCGTAGAAGGTTGCCATGCCAGCAGCAGTCGACGCTGGTTGGGCGGCCCCGCCGTCGTTATCGTCGTCCGCTTCTCCTGTGGCGATCATGCATGTAACCGCACCCGCGCTGGCGTCGTAGCTAATGTGGCCGTTGAACGGACCCCGACCGAATGGAAATGTGACGGAGGAAGCGGCGGCGGTGTCCGATGGACTGCCACTGCTGGCGGTGGACGCCGACGGCGGTGACGTGGGACCGCCGCCGCGGCACCCATCGTCCTCCGGCGACGACCCGGCCGAATCGACGGTGAACACTGTCACGATCGGCCACGTGCCTGTCAGCTCCGTCAGCGTCGGTCGCCACAGCCGGACACGACGTTTCTTGGGAAGCGGCGGCGGTGGCGGCACGACGACGACGGGGGCCGACAAATTAGAGAACGGTTCAGCGGCGGCGAACCGCACCCACACCTCCGCTGGCGGAAGTCGCCCCACAGTGGCGGCTGGCGGCGACGCTGACGCGTTGAAAAACACGTCCCGGTATCCCTGCCACCACGAGCGGCAGCACGCTTCACAGAACGGAGGCGACCGCGATGTCGCGGCCTTCATTGGCAAACGAGAGAGGGCCTCCTTCGGGGGGTAAACTGCGAGAAATGCGATGACAAGGGCGAACCAACAACCCGCGGAAAACGAATGATATGCGTTACTGTTTTGCGCTTCGGCATCCCAGAGAATCGGATATCCTGAGCGGCATAGTGAGCAAATCAGCGTTCGAAACGGAGAGCGGGGGGTAACTGAAAAATGATGAGTGCGAGAGTGAAACTTGAATTCAGTCGCTTCCGGCCCAGTCGTGAGAAAAGCGGCGGCGGTCCATTCCTTCATAACCGCCGCCGACCACGCCAAGCTGCGCCTCAAGTCGCGCGCGAAGGACCGAAATCGGGACAGCCGTGCTACTCGAACTTCCCCCCGCAGACTGCGGATAATCCCCCAGTAGTAGTGGGACGGCCAGCATTCCCCCCATCCCTCTGGAGCCCTCTCCATAAACATCTCGTTGTTGGGATCCCCGTGTGGCCCACGCGGCGGGTGGCCATGATGTCGACGATGCGCCGTGATGATCGATTCCACCACTGCCGTTGCTGGATCCACCCAAGTGCTCCCGATAAACACCGGCTCCACCGTTTTCTGCATCCATCAAGGCGCGGCGTTGACGACGCACTGCTTCCCATTCCATTCCTGACGGGCCGGGAATTAAATACGTGGACTGCCCTCCGAGAGGAGAGGCGGATTGGGACGAGGTTTCCATGTCACGCCGACGGCGTTGTTTGTCATGCTTTTTTAGCGATGGGTCTGGCATATCGGGCTCCTCCGGTGGATCGCAGGCAAAGTCGTAGACCAAAAATCCCAAATCAAAAAGTGACTTCAACGATTGCACGAACAGACTGGCCAGTGCAACACGCGTGGTGAGACCTGTCTGAATGTTCCAAATCAGGAAAACGGCTGACGCCAACTGCAAGAATCCGACCACATCCACCGAAAACGCGTCCAACGGCGCGGCGAACGGGCGGAATATTAGCGTGGGGACCATAAAATTGGCCGCAAAAATGCCTACGACGCCCCACTTCAAGCCGTCGCAGCTACTCGAATCAATTGGATAACACCCGGAGACGATGCCCATCACCAGAGACATCAAAATCTCAATGCTGAGGTACCATTTTCGTCCGGGCCGGTAGGCGCCGAAGAACAAGCCGTATCGATGAGTGAAAAACGTCTCCACCGCGTGCGTCTTGTGAAAACCAAGGAAGAATCCGAATAAGCTTGACGACGACGCCGATGACAACGGGGCGGCACTTCTGCCTGCGTTGCTGGTTGCTGTCTTGCGAGCGGCCGTTAACACTTCCGAATCCGAGGAGGACGACGAAGACGAGGGAAAGTCTAGCTGTGGCGAGCGCTGGTCCTCGGTGCGAAACTGATGAGCCACCAAGTGAACCCGGTTGCCCACTCGGAGCTTCCCGTGATCATCGTGTCGGTGCTTCCTTCGCTTTTGGTGCAGGAGACCTTCCACATCGTCGTCACCGTCTCCCCCACCTCCACCTGTCGTCACCGCGGCATGAGACGTCGCCGCTGGAGACTCTCTTCCTCCTCCGGCATCCTTCCTCTCGTCGTCCTCATCTTCCCATTCCCCCTGTCCGAACAACACGACGCGCAAAAACGATCGACGCACTTTGAACACAAATCGAGCAGCGAAGCGGTGCTTTCGAACCACGATGACATAGACGTTCATGGCCATGAGGGCAAGCGGAATGGCCAACGAGAGGCCGGCGACGACCTTGTTGGCCGTCATGGTGCTGTGGATGATCGTCAGCATCCCCATCGTGACGGTGTCTTGTAGGAACATCATGACGGGGAACATCGTCAGCCCAGGGTAGCGCGTCCACCGGGCCGCGGCACACCATTCTTGTCGCGTCAGTGGCAACGTCGGATCCACCGGGAAGGCAGTCACGTCGGTGGCCGCCGCTTCATCGTCGTCATCGTTGACGTCTGCATGAGACGATGAGGGCGGCGAAAACAGTGACGACATCGTCTTCCACTTGCGATCAGAGGGAGACGTCTTCTTCTTGTTCCAGTCATCGTGACGTTTGGCGGTGCGCCGCTCGACGTCGTCGTAGGCTTCTGCGATCACCGCCGACGCCGCGGAAGGGGCACCACGAAACGCGCGTCGCTGGCGCCTCACGCGGGCGACCACGTACGTGACGAGCGTCAATGCTGCCCAAAACATCAGCATGAACAGATAGTTTCCGACTACCGCCCCTACCTGCCAACGCGTGACATCGCTCGAAATCGAAAGCTGCAGCGGACTCGTGAGCCAGTCAGGCCGCTCGAGGTCGGCCGAGCAGCCGTTGGCCTCCAACGACAGCAACGAACGGCTGCGAGCCACGTTGGCCGCACCGCCGCCGCCACCCCCGCCGGACGCGACACTCGAAACCGACGTCGCGGACGCGGCAAGTCCGGATGCGCTCTGGATCACTTGAGGACTCGCCAAAGGATCCGGGAGAAGCGGCGTCGTGGCCATGAGCAAGTGCAACGGCGCGCCGTATCCATCCCCACCGCTGGCATCGACAGACACCACAGAAGACGACGTGCCAGCAGCAGCAGGGGGCAGCAGCGGGGGCGCCGCCGCACCCACGTACAGCGGAGCCGCCACGCGCCACCGCTCCGCGGCGGTATTATTCGACGTTGCCGTGACGCAGTCGGCCGCGATGGCAAGGGTCATGCTAATGGACAGCGAGGCGTTGGCGACTTTGCCGAGCGGCCGCGAGCCGTTGTGGCCGTTCGACGCCGCGGCGTCCCTGTACGCCGTGAGGGACGTGGCATCGAACAGGAGCGAGGCGAGGATATCGCTTGGTTGCCGCGGCGATTCTCCGCCGTTCGTGTCGGTTGTCGACGTCGCAAGGGTGAGGTCGATTCGACCCACGAGGGAGAAAAGCGCATCGGTATAGGGATCGTTCTTAAACTGAGTCTCCACGTCGAGGATGAGGTCGGCTGCCGAGGAGGACGCGCTGCTGCTACCTCCTGCGGAAACGGTCGCGACAAAAAATTGACGCACGGACACATCGACGCGGGCGGAGAACATGTCGAGAAGGTTGTTCACTGCGGGCGACGATATCGAGGGAGGGGTCATGGTTAGCAATGCCAAAAAGTTTTCCGTTTCGATGTCCAGTGGCAATGACAGGTTAGCCGACGACGAGCTGCTGGCCAACGAGGCGGACGATGGAGGATTGGGTCCTGTTGCGGAACGAATTTTCGCTGCCGACTTTGTCGCGGCTTCTCGGAGAAGAAGCGAAGGCGCCAACGCCACAACCGTAATGGCGCATTGAGGGTTCTTCGGCGACCACGAAAAAACCGGATTGATTGAGCGGCGTGTGGGATCCGAGAATGAGATGCGAATCCGATGGAGCTGCGGAAGCCCTGGCACCCAAGGGGCACTCACCGCGCGCGAGGGAGCGACTTGAACAAGACCCGCGGGCTTCAGTACCGCAGCAAGGCCATCCGTCGAGACGACCGGGGTCACACCAGAGTCCGTGGGCGTCGCGGCTGTCGCGGTTAGGGTTTGCATGGGCTTCCAATCGCCAGTGGATAAGATCGCGGCGCCGTCCGGTGCCACGACGGCGGTCGGGTAGGCTTCACGTGTGGGCACCACGGTCGTCGACACGGTCGCCGTCGTCGTCACCGTAGGTGTTGTCGAGGAGGTGGCGTCGACAGAGCTACCACCGTCGGTGGACGAGAGGGACGGCTGCGGGGTGGTGCCGTTCACGTCACTGGTAATGAGAGGTGCCCGTGTCGTCGTCGTCGTCGACTGTGATGATGATGCTGCCGTCGCGGTGCCTGTGGCTGTCGTTGTGGACGTGCCGGTGAGCGTTACCGCGGCCGTCGGCGTCTCCGTGGCAGTGGTCATCGTTTCCGTCGTCGTGGCGGTGGCTGTGGCTGTTTTCGTGGGCATCAAGGCGATCGCGTCCAGCACGCAACTCGAGCCGTTCATGACCGCGCCCCACTTGCACTCGGAGCAGTTCTTGGCGGGATCGCGCATCGGATCCGTGCACCGACCACAGGAGCAGCGCGCCTCGTAGTGCAGCTCCGATGAGGCAATCTCGCTTCCCTCGCTGGAACCCGGAACCGTGAATCCATCATCGCAGTGCGCCGTGTTGGACGTCGATCCACCCCCCGTTGAGGTGCATGCTAAGTTGTCCGGCACACAAGGCGGGACACCGGTTAACGAGGGCACGTAGCCCGCCTTGCAAGTCGTGCAAAACGTGCCTTCATCGGTACCCGGCACCATCCGGTCGCCCCCTTCTCCTGGACATGTCGCGAACGAATAGAAGCACTGCGATGCCCGAAACGCCGAGGCGCCCAAACCGACGATCGATTGCGAATCGCAACAGCGCCATTCAAAGGACCAATTTCCAATGTTGACGTTGTCGATGCTCGGCGTGGCCCATTGCACATCCAAGCGTTGCACCGGTTGACCCGTCGTCGACATCAGTCGGCCGAGAGAGTCAGCGGACGAAAAGTTCGCCGGCCACGCGCAGGAGCCGACCAGCGACTTGAAGAGGAGGTAGTTCGAGCGGTCGGCATTATCCGCGTCACGAAACGCGATGAAAAAGGTATTACAGGCGCCGCCGGACGGGCGACCAGGAAACGCCAAGTGCGACACCACGACTTCATGCCCTGCTGGACACTCGATGGTGACCGTGCAGTTGAGAGAGTCGATCGTCGAAAACTGTTGCAACTCGCGTTGCTGCGTCCCCAGCCACGTGGACCCCATGACGCCTCGGGCGCCGGTAATCACGTGACGTGTCGGTCCTTCACCATTCGGTTCGGGACAACTAAACGTTGGCTGCAGCACGACGGCCTCCTTCGTGTCGGCATCCGCCGATGGAAAGGGCAATGCATAGCAAAACCATTCCAGGTCAAACGACATTTTCGTCAATACCGTCGCGAGGATTTCGACAGGTCCACGGACGATCGCAGTAAAGTAAGGAATTAGCGACGGAAATGGAACTTGCGGCTTGTCGTTCATTTCTCCAGGGGCATCTTTGAAGGATGCCCAATACCCGGACTTCACCGCGATGTCGCCCATGGTGATCACACCATCGTCACCGTTCAACAGGACGAGAAAATTACCCTCATGGAATCCGATGATGTTGCGCAACGTGATGTTGACCGCCGTATAGCCACTGCCGACCGGACACGACACGACTCTGCGGAGATGCTTCGGGATCAACCGGACATAAGGGAACAAGGGCAAGCGGTTGCCGCTCACGTCAGCGTCGGCGAAGGACGCCGTGCGATTGTACTGAAAGTATCGGTCGTCTTGGTCGTCTAATCGCAGACCCCCGAGCGAGAGCGGCAGCTGCAACAGCTGCGGCAGAACGTCAGTCGCGTCGATCGACACCGATAGCTTTTTCGGCTCCGCGACCGTTGGCAGAGGTGACGGTGCCACGATCCCTCCCCAGTCTGCATTGGTCCGGTTACTCGCGTCGGAAATGATATCGACGCAGTACGCGGGTGCCTCGAATCCAAACCCAGCGGAAACCGCCCGACCAGCGAATGAAATGCTCCATCGTTTGTTCGGGGGAAGCACCAATCTGGGGACACAAGGCATCGTCCATGTGGGCGAGACCACATAGCGGCACGACGAGGAGTTGGTGAAGGCATCCCTGTGGGAGGAGGTCAGCGGGGCGTAGTCGAACGTCCACACCGCCCGACCACGCTCATCCCGAATCGTAACAACTCCGTCGAAAATGTTATTCCCGGTAATTCGGTAGGGGTCAAAGATGACGGACCGTGCATCCGTGGCAACCGCTAATCCCTTTTCCGCGAGCGCAGCGACGCGAAGGTTGCCAGTGGCGGAACTGCTGAAAGGGGGTCGACACGCAATAGACAGAGAGGTCGAGCTGCTCGCGTTCAAATACAGGCCGTAGCCATAGACAATGGGATCACCATAAATCACGCGCGCCCCATCCGGATCGCTGCTGATCATGTTGTCGCCCTCAAAGTCGTCTAAGTAGTGCGTCGGGTCCGCAATCGGGTCTCGATTGGTCAGCGGAATCGCTTGTGGGGCATGAAGACTGCGCCGACGCTCGTTCAAGGGGTAAATTTTCCCTTTTCGAGTGCAAGCGAATGTCACGTCGAACGCCAACTGGTGCTGATCCGCGAGCGCCATCGTCACTTTGACCTCCCCGGGAATCACGAGCGGCCCCGTTCCCTCCAACTCGTTGACGAACTGTGCCTTCTCGCGAAAGTTTGTATGGTGCCCATCGTTGCCGCCGAGTGCCGTCCAGGCTCTCACGGACAACACAAACGGTCGCTCGCCTTGAAGCGGTATCGCGGAGTCCACCCAACGGACAAACGGAATAGGTGATAGATCCCCCAGCGCTTTGTTACTGTAGTTCATTTTCACGGCGTGGTGCGGTCCACAACGGATCACGTACTCCAACCAAACGGTGCCATTGGGCCGTGGTTTCGCGAAGCTCACGAGACGACTCGTATCGGTTTCGAACAGCCACGGCGATGACGTTTCAGCCGCCCACGAGGATGCTTCGGTGGCCGAGGGGAGGCCGTTGTTGAGTCCTAAGCTGCTCGCCACTGGCAAAGCCAACATTTCCGCGGTTAGGTTGCGCAACGACGGGGCAAAGTATCGCAGATGGTCATTTTGAAACCGCCAGGTCACCGAGAAGGACTCCGGCAGCCGTCGATAGACGTCGATGTTGGGCAGGTCATCAAAAGGCGAATCCAATGATGACGAAAGGGCGGTGAACACGTCAGGATCCGTTTGTTTGACCCATTCTTTGGGCAAGTCGATCACCGTGACGTTGGGCGCAACTTGCATCTGGACACAAGTGACGAAAGTCGCCCAGCCCGCCCAGTTTTCGCCAGTGTTGCGAGACCATTGAAATCGGATGGACTCGCCTTTGGCGCCGGCGACGGCGGAAAGAGGATGAACGTTACCGCCGTTCACGTTTAGTCGCCGCCTACCGGAGTCCTTTCCGGTTGTTGGATCGGTTACCGTTTGCAAAATGCGGTTTCGGTATGAAAAAGACACCCCGCCAAAGTGAAAACCGGGATTGTTGAGCCCGAGAGAAACGCGCTCGTCGGTGTCGTCCGTATCATACCACGTCGCGACATCCCAGCGCGCGTAGTTGGCCTCTTGGTATCCGATGGGACCGCCCTGCCACGCGAGCACGTGCGGAATCATGCCCATATCCTGACAGGAAAATGCAACGCGGCAGCGTCCGTTGTTCATCGCGGCACTGTGAATGTAACCCCCGATGTCGGCGTCCATCAAGAGGGACACCACGCCGTCCTCCTCATCGATAGGATAGCCAAAGCCGGAGGTGGTGCGACCCTTTGGCACGGGATGAAAGCCAGGTGGGACCTCACGGATCGGATTGGGAATCACGACTTTTTCCTGCATCGCGGCGTCCGCCGCGGTACCTTGCAAATGGTTGCAGTTGTACCGCCCATGGCGTTCACATCGCGCGCGAAAGAGGAGATCGATACTATCATTCGCAAGGCCAAACAGCCGGAACACGGCGGGATGGTTGGGTCCGGCATACGTCATGGCAGTTTCGAAGGTGTCGTCGGAGTCGCTTGCGCGTTCAAGCTTGCCAATGCCGAAATCATGATTCTCACCGTGTATTTGGTGATAAGCAGGCGAATAAAACGCTGTGCTGAAGGCACTCGATCGTTGCTGCTGGACCACCGAATGAAGCTTGTTCCGTCGGACGTCGATAATCGCTCGCACGTTGTAATGTTTCGCGGGACAGTGAAAGTGCCACCGGTGAGCGACGACCGGCGCGTCGGCACCGCCTAGGCTCAGTCGCTCCGACGGGCTCAGCTTGAGCGACAAGTTCACTTGGTACCAAATTTGCAGCGGATGCGACACAATGTAATTGCCATCGATGTAATCCATTTCCGTGCGCGGCGGGAGCGTCGTCACGCTGGCACGGATGGCACGTGCAGAAGAGGACTCTAACGTGCCGCCGACGTCTTCGGCTGCCACCATCCTTCGCAGCGCGTTGTTCAGCTCTTCCGGCGTGCTGCTAGACGGGGGTTCGACGATGATTGGTGAGCTCCAGTTCATGAGCTGGGAAATGTTCTGCCAGTTCGGAGCGACGGTGCCATTGCTGTACGTCACGCTGATCGTGGCGAAGGTGGAAGGCTCCTCACTTGCGGCAAACACATCGGCGGCGGACTGAACCGCCGTGAACGTCGCTTCAATCGAGGCACTGCGCCGCAACACATTTCGACACTGCCAGTTCATGGTGAAACCTTTCTGCCCGCCACCGCTGCTGTCGTAAAGGAGGGTTGCGGCCGTGACGTCCAAGCACAACAACGCGCCGTTGGCGAACATCGACGGGCGCACTTGAACGATGGGCAATAGAGACGGGAAGTTGATATCATCCGAGTTGGTTTCCACGAAGTAGGCCTCCGCGTATTGCGCCAAGTGGAACACCGACGCAGGTGTGATGCTGAAGCACAAAACCTTTTCCGGCGACGCGCACGCAACCGACCAGCGACACGACGTCGCAGACTTGTTCACGGCGCCATCGCCGTCGGAGTCCGAGAGGATTTGTCCCGCGTCACCGGTTTGGTTCAACTCCGACCGCCACCAATGGCAGTCGAGCGACGACGGCGAAATCATTTGCCGATACACACGACCGGCGATGCCGAGCTGGCTTTTCTCCAATGCAGGATCGAAGCGCGACACGAATTTCCCGGGCGGCACATAGTCCGCCAGCGCGAAGAAAAATGATTTCGCGTTTTCCATCATCCTCATTACGACCCGTCGTCGTCGCGAAAACGATGGTGCCGTCAATAAAATGGCGTTGCCGTTGCCGCCTACCGAGGAGACATGGTCCTCCTTCATCATGTGCGTCTCGTCGAACGACGAGGACGAAGTGGTGGAGGTCGTGATCACAGCGAACCAAAAACAGAACAAGAATAAGAGATACATCGCCGCGGGACGCAATAATTTGACGATACTCATGATGACGACGACGACGAAAGGAAGGTGCCGCCTCGAGGAGGGTGGAGTCGAGGAGGAGGAGCCAACCCTTGTTGACCTCTGCCGCCGCCCTATTTC
>ERZ1292630.2355-Hain-H41-02um-R3-2355-length-17537-cov-6_pt1 | contig 17537 bp, 20 predicted proteins | sample MGYA00564408_ERZ1292630 | MGnify/ENA primary metagenome ERZ1292630 (study PRJEB36523, sample SAMEA6512641) | groundwater metagenome | collected 2019-01-08 | study: AquaDiva: Metagenomics assemblies of 32 groundwater samples
TTCGCCAGCCAGACGCGCATTCTGGCGGGGACTGGCTGAAAGGAACTAATTTATATGAACATAATCTTAATCGGTTTCAGAGGTACTGGGAAAAGTACCGTTGGCGAACTTTTGGCGAATCGTTTAGAAAGGGATTTTATTGATTCAGATAAATATATTGAAAGTTCTACGGGAAAAACGATTAAGCGTATCTTCGAAGAAGAAGGAGAGGAAGGTTTCCGTAAGATTGAGGCAGACGCCATTGCAAGATTAAGCAAGATGGACAACAAGATAGTATCAGCAGGCGGAGGAGCTATCCTTAGAAAAGATAATGTAAAAAATTTAAAAAGTAATGGATTCCTTATCCTTTTAGTAGCGACTCCGGAAATCATCCACAATCGCATAACAAAAGATGAAAAAACGACACAACAAAGGCCTTCATTAACAGATAAGACACCCCTTGATGAAATCAAACATTTGTTAGAACAGCGAGAGAACTCTTACAAAAATGCATCTGACTACACAATAAACACATCATACGTTTCCTGTGAAGATGTAGTTAATGAAATTATTACAGTAATAGACAACCAGTTAAATTAAAGACAGAAACCACAGATTACGCAGATTTCACTGATTAAATGATTCAAAAAAGCAATAAACCATACATAATTTTTGAGGGAGGGTTTAAGATGAAAATTATTAAAACACTGATATTAGGGTTTTCTATATTTTGTTGTTCAACCGCTTTCGCACAAGAAGGTGATAATTTCGTTAAACTAAGACATGGTCTTCCAAATGTATTGAAAGTAACAAACGTAAGAGTGTATTCAGATAGTCCCGCATCAGCAGAAATAAGCATTTGGATAGATGTTAAGAATGGAAAAATAGTAAGCGTAAGCCGTGGACAAGGAGATTGGATAATTACATTACGAACGCATGGCCAGGTTTCAACCTATGTCGTCTCAGAAAAATCCTTCAAGGTAGTTGGCCAGGAATCCAAGGCTGTAAGTATAAGAGCCTTACATTTCTCGGAAGGTTAATCTTTCTTTTTGTCCTCTAATGACGCAATAACTTCGTCAACTATTCCATAATCTTTGGCCTCTTGTGCAGACATGTAGAAATCTCTGTCAAAGTCTTTTTCTATTTTCTCCATTGGCTGATTACTGTGTTTTACCAGTATTTCGTTAAGACTTTTCTTCATAAACATTATCTCTTCTGCCTGTATACTTATATCAGTCGCCGTTCCCGTAGTACCACCCCATGGCTGATGCAGCATTATCCTTGTATGCGGCAGGCTGAACCTCTTACCCTTTGTCCCCGCGGCCATAAGTACCGCACCCATACTATAGGCCGAACCAATACAAAAGGTAGCCACATCACAATGTACAAATTGCATTGTATCATAGATCGCAAGGCCCGCCGTGATTGAACCACCGGGAGAGTTTATGTAAACATTTATGTCCTGATTCTTATTGTCATTCTGTAAAAATAACATCTGCGCAATGACAATGTTTGAAACATTGTCATCTATCGGACTGCCAATAAATATTATCCGGTCTTTAAGTAACCTTGAGAAGATATCATAATGCCTTTCCCCATACCCTGTCTTCTCCACTACGTATGGCACATAGACATTTCCATAGTGCGTATTCGACATACAAGTGTGGCTATTCATATTAGCGTCCTTAGTCACCTGATCCTCCTTATTGAATATTTTTTTATTTCCCTTTTTGTTTAGCTTTAACTTCTTTCTTAACGTCTTCTTTCGTTTCTTCCCTAACCTCTTCTATAGCTGCTTCCTTCATTAAAAAATTAAGCGTTTTATGCGCCTTCAACTGATGCCGTAAGCTTGACATACTGTTAATCTTCTCAAGGTGTTTTCTCATAAGGGCAGGTTCGATACCGTACATACCCGCCAGCCCGTTAATCCTCTGATTAACATCATCTTCTGTTACAAATATTTTCTCCTCTTCCGCTATACGGTCAATAACCAGAGACAATTTAAAATCCTTGACAACAGATTCTTCTGAAGCATTTTTTAAATCATCCATATTCTTTTCTATCTCTTCCAATGGAGCGCCTTTGCTTATAAGCTCCATCTGGTATCTGTGCAGTCTTTCATTTGATTGATGCGCAATCATGTCTTCAGGTAGATCAAAATCCGCCATCTCTACGAGTTTACTATAAATTTGTTCATGCATCTCGCCTTCTACCAGCTTTTTCTTCTCCACCTCCAGCCTCTTTGACAAAAACTCCTTTAATTCGCCAAGTGAATCGTAACCGACCTGTTTCGCCAACTCATCATTTATATCAGGACTGGCAGGTCTTTTAATTTCTTTTATGGATATTTCTATATTGGCAGGCTTATTCCTATGTTGTTCTACGGGAAAGTTATTCCCTAATTCTACATCCATAGTACGTTTGTCTCCTGATTTTGCCCCTACAATATTAGTCTTCAAATCCGGCACATTAATATTAGCCACACTTGAACCGGAGACCATAACTTCCAATTCCTCATCCTTCCAGATTACCTCGCCATTAACACCCACTTCACAATCACAGATAATATAGTCTCCCTCTTTTACTTTACCTTTGTCCACAACGGTTAGTTGAGCCTTCTGCCTGCTTATAGTATTCAATGCATTATCTATGTCTTCATCAGTAATAGACACAGGCTTCTTCTTCAGTTGTATCCCCTTGTATTCTCCCAACTCAAATGTTGGTAAAACCTCCAACGTAATCTCAAATTTTAAAGGCTTGCCCAACTCAAGGTCAATGTCACCTACATTTGGATCACCTATGGGGGACAACTTGTTCCCTTCTACTGCTTGCCGGTATGACTCGCTGACAACAGCCCGTTTTACCTCATCTTTAATTTGATCACCAAACTTTCTCTCAAGAAGCTTCCTGGGAGCCTTGCCTTTTCTGAAACCTGGCAAATTGGCCATCCTGGATACTTCGCTTAATTGCTTTTGCCACTCATCCTCTATTTTTTCCCTAGGTATCTCAATCTTAAGCAACTTTTTACATGGCCCTACTTCTTCTATTTCTATGTTCATTGTTTTATTTTAACCGTTTCTGTTAATTTTTCTCAACCTTCAAACTATATACGATATAAGGATGGACTGTATAGCCAAAAGATGGAGCGGGTGATGGGATTCGAACCCACGACATTCACGTTGGCAACGTGACGCTCTACCACTGAGCTACACCCGCTTACGATTAATTATAATTAACCAATAATGATTTACAATATATTTTTATCTGGTGCGAGAGGGGGGAGTCGAACCCCCATACCTTGCGGTACTAGATCCTAAGTCTAGCGCGTCTGCCAATTCCGCCACCCTCGCTCACAACCGTATACCCAAGAATACCTTATGTCTTCCTATAGAAGCCGAATTCCCGAATTATTAAACGTAAATGTGGTTTGATAGCTTTTACCAATTTTCCAGTTTAGTTTCAAGTACTATATTTTGCAATCATTTAATATGGATTGCAAAATCAAACTATTTTAGTATATTATCTATAAAATATCTTACAATCTTCACAAAGCTTGTTACGGAGACTGTTGATTCTCTAATATGTACTCAAATAGTATCATTCATTATAATGTGATATAGAAAGGATAACCGATGAAAGGTGTTGTTCTGGCCGGTGGTCTTGGTACCCGATTATTGCCTTTAACGAAAATTACCAACAAGCACTTGTTACCGATTTTCGACAAACCGATGATTTACTATCCATTGCAAACTTTAATCAATACCGGGATTGAAGATATTATGATAGTCACCGGTGGTAATAATGCCGGTGATTTCCTGAGGCTTTTAGGCAATGGGAAACAATTTGGATTGAAGGACATAAGTTACACATACCAGGAAGGAGAAGGCGGAATAGCAGAAGCCCTGGACCTTGCCAGAAATTTCGCGGATGGTGAAAAGGTTTTGATTGTCCTGGGAGACAATATTATCGAAAAGAACATAATCAAAGAAAAGGAAGAATTTGAGAAACAAAAGAAAGGCGCCAAGATATTAATAAAGAAAGTCCCGCATCCATCAAGTTTTGGTGTTCCCGAACTTGAAGGGAATAAAGTGATTGGCATCGAAGAAAAACCTGAAAACCCCAAAACAGACCATGCCGTCATAGGCATTTACATGTACGATAGCCGTGTATTTGATATCATCAAAACACTTGAAAGATCAGACAGGGGAGAATTAGAAATTACTGACGTCAATAATGCTTACATAAAAGATGGAACAATGACATGTTCGGTTTTAGACGGTTGGTGGATTGATGCAGGCAGTTCACCGGAAAACTTAGCCAAGGCAACACAACTTGTTATAAAAACAGGCGCTAACAATTTAACATAATTTATGCGTATTATTTCAGGCAAAGCAAAAGGTATACAACTATCAGCATTAAACAGCAAACAAACCAGGCCTATATTAGACAGAGCAAAGGAATCTTTGTTCAATATTTTAGGAGACTCTTTACCGGATAGCGTTGTCCTGGATTTATTTGCAGGTACCGGATCATTAGGAATAGAGGCTCTTAGCCGGGACGCAAAAAGATGTTTGTTTGTAGATAATAGCACAAACGCAATCAGGGTGATTAAGAAAAATCTCCAGGACACAGGATTTCTAAAAAAAACTGTTGTTTTAAAAATAAACGCGTTTAGATTATTAGGATTTTTAAAAAATAAGCATATAAAATTCGACCTTATACTGGTAGCTCCTCCATATAAATTATTGGATATTGATTGCAGAGATAGAAAAAGAATCTTTTCTCTTCTGGATGAGTGTGTTTCCAGAGAAATCATAAATGAAAAAGGAATCATTGTCCTTCAACATCATAAAAAGCAAATGGTCAGCCAGGAGAGTTTCAAACAGTTGAAGGTGATTGACGAAAGAAGATACGGCACTACACAGCTTACCTTCCTTGGAACAAACTCAGCCTCAAATCCTGAGATGCAAAAATCGTAATTACCCAATATCAAGTGGAGTAATACACGGTTTAGTGGACAACCCTGCTTTCGCAGGTCGTGCCCAAGGCATATCCGCCTGGGTGGAAATTCCGATGTACGCAGATGGAATCCTCCCGAAAGGGAGGACACTCAATTCCACTTGATATTGGGGCATACTTGCAAAGAATGTGAATAAAAATAATCGTGAAATAAATGGAATAAGCCTTAAAGCGTCTGCCAAGATAAATCTTTTCCTGGAAATTTTAGGCAAAAGAGAGGATGGTTATCATGAAATTGAAACAGTAATGCAGGAAATTGATCTTGTAGATAACCTTCAGTTTGAAGAAATCCAGGAAGGCGTAAAACTTAAATGTAATAATAAAAATATTCCTTCAGATGAAAATAATCTGGTATGTAAAGCTGCAAATCTCATTGTAAATGAGTGTGGGATTAAAAAAGGTGTATTAATAAGTTTAGAAAAGAATATACCTGTGGGAGCAGGTTTAGGTGGCGGGAGCAGTGATGCTGCAACTACCCTTAAGGCATTGAATTCACTTTGGAAGATCGGACTTAGCGATGTTGATCTAATGGAGTTCGCTGCAAGGCTGGGATCAGATATTCCATTTTTTATAAAAGGCAAGACTGCGTTATGTAGCGGGAGAGGAGAAAATATAACACCAATAGAAGTAAAAAGCGAAATGAATTATCTTATCATTTTCCCACATATCAATATTAGTACAACAACGATTTACAGAAACCTGAAAATTGACTTGACAAAAAAAAGAAAAGATGTTAGCTTTTTTTTGAATGCACTAAAGTATTCTAAGGTCGCAGATATCAGTAAGTTGCTATTTAACCGTTTAGAAGAAGTAATTTTTGCGACATACCCTGATTTGCTGCGTGTGAAAAGTTCTTTAGAACATTTTGATTTTTGCGGTTTGTCAGTTTCTGGCAGTGGGTCGGCCTTCTTCGGTCTGTGCAACGATAGGCGCCAAGCGGAAGTAATCAAAGGAAAATTAGAGTTAAGCGGCATAGGAAATGTATTTGCGGTCACAAATGTTATAACACCATAGACAACGAGACTGGAAGGAGAAATTACTATGAATATTACAGAAGTCAGAGTGAAACTAACCGAGGCAAAAAAGAATCGTTTACAGGCATTTTGCAGCATAACAATTGATAATGACTTTGTAGTAAGAGATCTGAAGATTATAGAAGGATATAAAGGCGCTTTTGTTGCTATGCCGAGCAGAAAGCTCGCTGATAAATGTACTAAATGTGGATGTAAAAATCACCTTCGTGCACGCTTTTGTAATGATTGTGGAACTAAGCTCGATGACAAACGCGCATTAGGAGAATCCAGAGGTGAAGCTAGAGAAGAATCCAGAGGAAAATTTAAGTTATATGCTGACACCGCTCATCCAATAAATTCTAAATGCCGTGATGAGATTGAGCAAAAAGTACTTGCTGCATTCAAAGAAGAAACTGAAAAGTCTAAAGAACCTGGCTATAAATCACCAGTAATGGATGAGCCAGACACAGATGATTATGGCATTGTAGATAATGAATGACGCAGAAACCAGTTAAGTTGGAGAGAGGCATACATCCTAAAGGAGCTTAAAATCATCCCTCTAAATCAATTCAAATAATCGATCAAGAAATTGACATCTCTTAAAATACACGCTATACTTGTTTCAAGGAATAATTCTTTTCCAATAAATCAATGTCTTGTCGGTTGCAATAGACATGACAATTTTAGTTATTACCTGAAGCTTTCTAAAAACTCAGTATTTCTATCTTTTTCAGACTGGCGCCTGGACTGAAGAACTTCCATTTTGCCAGCTTGAAATAAAATAATTGATAATCTAAATCTCCAGCACACACGGTTTAACAAAAATGTCAAAAACTGGCTCGCAAATTCTACTTGATACCTTAAAAAATGAGAATGTGGAATACATTTTTGGCTTACCCGGCGGTGTAGTCATACCGCTTTTCGATACACTGTTTGATGATACAGACTTAAAGTTCATACTGACACGTCACGAACAGGCGGCTGGTCATGCGGCTGATGGTTACGCACGGGCGACAGGAAAAGTAGGTGTTTGTATCGTGACATCCGGTCCCGGCGCTACAAACTTAACAACCGCTATTGCCACAGCCTACATGGACTCTATACCCATGGTAGCCATAACCGGGCAGGTCAAGACACATCTTATAGGCAGTGATGCATTCCAGGAAGCAGACATTACCGGTATAACACGCCCTATAACAAAACATAATTATCTCGTAAAAGATATAAGAGATCTGGCAAAGGTAGTTAAAGAGGCGTTTTATATTGCGTCAACAGGCAGACCGGGCCCTGTTGTTATAGACCTGCCTGTGGATATAACGACAGATAAATGGAATGGAGATATTCCTGAAGAAGTAAACCTGCCCGGGTATAAGCCGTCATATGAAGGTAATATACGACAGATAAAAATAGCAGCAGATGCAATAAACAGGTCAAAAAGACCGGTAATTTATGCAGGCGGCGGAGTTATATCTTCAAACAGCTCAAAACAGCTTATCGAGCTTGCGGAAAAAGCTAATTTACCGGTAAACACGACACTGATGGCGCTGGGAGTATTTCCTGAAGACAACGAAAAGGCGCTGGGAATGTTAGGAATGCACGGGACGGTTCCTGCCAACTATGCCGTTCATGAATCAGATTTATTAATTGCAATTGGAGCAAGGTTTGATGACAGGATAACGGGTAAGATAGATGAGTTTGCTCCCCAGGCACAGATTATTCATATTGATATAGACCCAACCTCTATAAGTAAGAATATCAGGGTTGATATTCCGGTTGTTGGTGATGCCAATAATATTCTTACTGAATTGATAAAACACGTAAGTTATGTTGAAAGAAAAGAGTGGTTTGAAAAGATTTCTAAATGGAAGAAGAAATATCGCTTGTCTTATGATAACACAGGTGACGTTGTAAAACCCCAATACGTAGTTGAACAAATCTGCCAGGCCACCAAAGGCAAGGCAATTATCACTACTGAAGTCGGCCAGAACCAGATGTGGGCAGCCCAATATTATACATATACAAGTCCCAGAAGTTTCATATCTTCCGGCGGCCTGGGTACCATGGGGTTCGGTTTTCCTGCCGCAATAGGCGCTCAGCTTGGATGCCCGGACAAAATCGTTATTGACATTGCAGGTGACGGTAGTTTTCAAATGAATATTCAGGAACTCAGCACTGTTGTTAAATATAAACTGCCAGTTAAAGTTGCTATCCTGAACAATGGCTATCTTGGAATGGTGAGGCAGTGGCAGGAGATGTTTTATGACAAGAGATATGCGCATACACGACTGGATGGTAATCCTGACTTTGTGCAGGTAGCAAAGGCCTATGGCGCTGAAGGCTTCCTGGTTGAAAAGAAGGAAGACGTCAGGCCGGTAATTGAAAAAGCAATTTCAATAAACGGCCCTGTCGTAATCGATTTCAAAGTAGACCCGGAAGAAAATGTATTTCCAATGATCCCGGCAGGACAAGCCATTAGTCAGATTAAGGGAATTGAATTAATCTGAAGAATGGCAAAGCGTCATCCCTGGCTCAAGTAAGGAAGCGCAACACACGTATTTTTGATTATCACACAAGCGTCACCAGCATCTCCTGTGCATACAACTTCAGTCGGAGAAACAAAAGCGAAATATCCAATTACTTTTCCATAGCGATCTGCCATATGAATACTACCTTTTAATTCAATAGGTTTATAACGAAAAAACTCACCCGACCAAAACCTTAAGCAGATGACCTTCCGTTAAACCAGAAACCTTTCTTAGTAGCCCTACTCATGAGTAAAAAAGGCGCTGGTTTTGGGTCAGGTGAAGCGACTGGTTAGCCCTTGAAAAGCTGAAGCAGGATGATCCTTAGGCGATTTATTAGAATGATAAAGAGAAAACTTATTCGCCAACCTTTTTGTGTATTCAATTCTTTCTTGAGTAGTCATGCTCCTGCAATTTTGATAATTCTCATCTCGAATTTTTCTGACCAATTCAACTGATTTAAGATTCATAATGAATAACCTCTCTAGGTGAAAATATTTCTATGGATTTATAACCTTCGAGGAGGTTTACACTATTAAACCTCCTTATTTTTTCGAAATGGACGATATGTTTAAAATTCCAACTTACAATCATATCCACATTATTTGTTGTTGCTATGGTAACATGCCTCGCATCATCTTCAAAATTATTCGACAGTTCATACCGTGTTCCGTCGAACGTTAAGCTAAGCAAGCTTGGCGGATAGAGCTATGTATAGGAATAAAATATTAAAAGAAACTGAAAACATGAAAACCGCACAAGATAAAGGGGTTAGCTTCAGCGATTGGTTATCTGTGGCTTGAAGCATTATTCATTTTTTCCAATGTTTCTTGGCTCTTTCAAATATTTCATCTACTGTTTGACCTTTATAAAGACTTTTGGAAATTTCAACGTAATTAGTAGGCTCACGATGCAGAAGTGTTAGAAATCTTAAGGCATCTGTTGTTCCTAGAGATTTATATAAGGTTTCAATTCCTTTTAATTTAATTTCTGTATCATCCATTATTTTAGTTTGCATTATTTCACAACCTCCCTAATATAATCTACTGGATTCATTATTTCTATATTAAGATTCAATCGTTCAGAACGTTTCAAAAGCATCTCATCACAGGTGATAAAATATCTACATCCAACATAATCTGCACAGGCAATATGTATTGCATCTTTTGAAGATAAATTTACTTTTTGTTGAAATTTTTTAGCACGATCAAGAATTTTATCCTCTGGCCCTATTCTCCTATTACATATAGTAGAAAGATGAATAACTGATAGCTTGCGCTCAAGAAGAGGACAGAGGATATTTTCATCTTCATGCATGAAAGACCAAACTAAGCCAATCTCTTTTTTTTCTGCTTTTTTAAATATTTCCTCACAAGCTAAAGCTTCAAATTGAATCTTTATTTGGTTAGGATCATCAAATCCTCTTTGAAAACAATTATAATCAAGATAAATCAAATCCATATCTTATTCAAATTAATTAAGTGAATGCCACTGATAGTTGTTTTATACTAATATCCCTGTTCGTGATCATTAGAAAAGAATACATTTAAAGCACGATTAAAAGTGGTATTCCACATTGAAACATTACCTGCCATGGTTATTTTGTTTCGAGCTTTTTCACTCGATACGCAAATACGTCGTAAAAAAGTTCAAGTTTTCCAAGCTTACCAAGTTCGAATTTGCTGTTTAGCATTTATATCCTTCTTGTTTACAGTTAAAATTACTTTCATATTATTGAATTGATTAGTACAATCTTATACTTTGGTAGTTTTTTGTCAATTGATTTTCAGCGCTTGTCTGCAAGCATACTTAATGAAAAGAAGGATCGAAGGGTTAGTATGAATCGTTTTTATGTTCCATTTCATGTAGGTTTAAGAAATGTATGGATTGACAACTCAGAGAGCCATCATATGGTACATGTCAAAAGATTAAAACCCGGTGACAATATCGTTCTGTTTAACGGCATGGGAGATGAATGCAGCGCCGAGATTGTTGAAATAAGTGGAAGCAAAGTTAAAGTAGAACTTAGTCAAAGCAAAACTATCAGTAAAGAAAACAAGGTAGGCATAGATTTAGCATTTGCTATTCCCAAGGGAAAACGCTCTAACTTTCTAATACAAAAATGTACTGAGCTGGGAGTTAACAAGCTAATTCCCACAAATTATGAACGAAGCGTAGTAAATCTTAAGTCCGAATCTTCTGGAAAAATTGAGAAGTGGCGTAAGATTGCGATTGAGGCGTCAAAACAGTGCGGACGCAACACGATAACAGAAATTGGCGATGTTGTGGACTTTGGAAATATTATCGAAGATTTAGATAGTTACGACCTTCCTCTATTTGCCTGCAACCAGCCCGATTCAAATAATCTGAAAAATACGTTGCAAGAACACCTTAAACCAAATAATATAATTGGTTTTATTGGACCGGAAGGGGGATTTACATCTAATGAGATAGAGATGGCAAAGGAAGCCAGGTGTAAGTTTGTCAGCCTGGGACAGCTGACTCTTCGGGTGGAAACGGCTGCAATTGCCGTCTCTGCAATCCTTTCGTATCACTATTCAACCTAACTAATTATTGAGGATATTATGTTATACGCCGTAATTATGGCAGGTGGCTCTGGAACAAGGTTCTGGCCATGGAGCCGGGAAAAAACACCAAAACAACTCTTGAAGATTACGGGACAAGATACTATGATTAAGCAGACTGTTGATCGTATTATCGACAAAATATCTTCAGAAAATATTTATGTTGTAACAACGGCTTGCCTGGCTGACAGTATTAAGGCAGAATTATCGCAAATACCGGCAAAGAATATTATATCAGAACCATTTGGCAGAAATACGGCGGCGTGTATTGGCCTCGCAGCAACCATAATTTTCAATAGAGACGCCGACGCCGTCATGGCCGTAATGACGGCAGATCATATAATTGAACCCCCTGATCTTTTTCTAAAAGCATTAAAATGTGCAGAGAAACTCGCAACAGAAACAAATGCTCTTATAACGTTCGGAATTAAACCAAATGAGCCATCTGTAAATTACGGTTACATACAAAGAAGCGAAGATAGGATTAACCTTCAGGATTTCCAGATTTACGATGCAAAATGTTTTACTGAAAAACCGGATCGTGCTACAGCCGAAGGCTTTGTACAAAGTGGAGAATATTACTGGAACAGCGGTATCTTCGTCTGGTCGGCAAGTACAATCCTGGATAATATAAATACCCTTATGCCGGAATTATCTAAGGGCCTGGCAAGGATTAGAAAATCAATAGGTACACCTGATGAGTCAAATATTATTTACAATGAATATGAAAAGTTTGATAATATATCAATAGATTATGGAGTGATGGAAAAGGCTTCAAATGTAAAGATAATTGAAGCTGATTTTGAATGGGACGATGTTGGCTCCTGGCTTGCTATAGAAAGATTGAACAACTCAGATCAAGATAATAATACAATATTAGGTAACCATTGCGGGATTAACACGCAGGGTAACATAATAATTGGAGACAACGAACACTTAATAACAACTATAAACGTGTCTGACATGATTATAGTAAGCACAAAAGATGTCACCATGGTTTGCAACAAAAACAATGCAGAAGACATTAAAAAATTAACCGATCTCCTGAAAGAAAGAGGTTACAATTGCTATCTATAATTTTTATCTCGCAACCATGAGAGGGGGTTGAAACAAAAAGTGTTATGGAAATTAATAGAAATACGATAATTAAAAATCTTGTCAAGAAACACCCGGAGACTCTGTCAGTCTTCAGAAAATACAACCTTGTTGTAGCCGGAGGTGTAAGAGGTCCTAATGAACCTCTGGCATTCTTTGCAAAGGCACATGAGGTAGATTACGACGAAATTGTCAAAGAATTAGAAGAAGCTATTGAAAAAGGTGTGGACGAAAACACCGAGACGGTAGATCTGGTAGAAGACAAGGTTTATGAAAAATTCTTTAAGACAGCTATCTTAATGGCGCTAACAATAGGTGTAACGGTTGGCGCCATTATATTAACTTATATTGGTAAAAACCAAAATTTCCATTATGTGCTTCATAAACTTGTCCAGACACATGGACATGCCCAATTGTTTGGATGGGTAGGCCTTTGTATCATCGGGTTTGCATACTATATCGTCCCCCGGGTTAAAAACGTAGAACTCAAATATCGTGAATTAACAACCTCCTGCTTCTGGCTGATGGTCACAGGAACGGTTATAAGGATATTCGCTCAACCATACGCAAATGAATTAACAAACATCCTCCTGCCAATATCCGGGTTATTAGAATTTATGGCAGTTGCGTTATTTGCCTTCATTATTTTCAGCACCGTCCTTGCAAGTCAGGAAAAAAAGGAACCATACGACAAATTTATAATGGCAGGGGTATTATGGTTTCTGGCTTGCAGTATTATGAATCTGTTTATGGATGTTTTTATGTTTTTCACAAACACAAACGAGATTCCAAGAACATTTTACAGCCCTTTTGTACACGTATTTCTCCTCGGTTTTGTTTTCATGTTCATATTTGCCGTAAATATTAGAACCGTATATGCCTTCCTTGATGTTGGGACGGCAAGGGTTCGTGCAGTAAATACTACTTTCTGGCTGCTGAATCTAACCATCCCCGTATACTTTATTGCCAATTCTTTTAATTACAATTCTCCATTTTTGTTGAAAGTTTCATACCTTACGATTTACATAGTTGCTTTTGGTGTATTATTATTTGTTTATGGTATCAGGATTTTTGAAAGATCAACAAGGGAACTCGATGATGTTGTAATGGATAGAAGCTATTCAAAAACTATCAGAGCTGCTTATGTCTGGTTGATTATTGGTGTGCTCATCCTTGGGGCAAAACCTTTTCTTAAGGCATTCTCAGAGCCGCAGTATCTGTTTCATGGCGCAGCCAATCACGCCATCGCCGTAGGATTCGTAACTTTGATGATTATAGGATACGCATCAAAGATGGTTCCAACTTTTAAGGGTGTCGGCATGTACAGCATAAGGCTTGCAGATGTATCATTTTATCTCATAAACATAGGATGCTTTCTCAGGGTTTCTACTCAGATAATGATTGGACTATCAAAGGATTCTTATTATTCTCTCATAGGATTCTCAGGCTGGATCGAACTGACGGCAATCGGAATCTTCGGGTACAATATATGGAAGACTATGAATGCAGAAGATGAAGAGGAGATTGAAGAACCACAGGAAACTTTAACTAAGATAACAGAAGACACAAATATCGCTAATGCAATAGATCAGTATCCTGAGATACTGGATGTGTTCCTGGAATTCGGGTTTAAACAACTTAGCAGTCCTGTAGCAAGGAAGACGGTTGCGAAGATATTTACGATTAAACAAGCAACAAAAATACATCCGGTTAATATAGATACCCTTCTTAAGGCCTTAAACAAAAAAATTAAAAAGACATGAAGATATTTAAAAAAGCCCCATTTCTTGTAATGTTTAGTTTTCTGCTATCTAATCTTTGTATTGCTCAAGAGGCGGAAGAACATTTTAAGAAAGGTATCGGTTATTTTGAAACAAGGCTCATAGACAAGGCAATTGCTGAATTTAAGATGGCTCTGCCTCTATTTAAAGAAGATCAAATGCAGATGAAGGCTGAAACATATGCGGCACTTGCAAACGTATACAACAAGACTGGTATACACAAAGCTGCTATTACTGCATGTAAAAAAGCAATAGAAATTAATCCTGACATCGCCAATGCACATTATAATCTGGGATTTGCCTATAGAGAAGAGGGAAACGATGAACTGGCAAAGCAAGAATTTGCACTTTATGACAAACTACTAAAACAAGAGGGAGAATATATCGAAAGCCCTGAGAAACCAACCTCAGACGATATTGATAAATATATTACCCTTGGTGACAATTATTTTATAGAAGGCAAGCTTGATGAAGCTATTGCCGAATACAAGAAAGCCCTGGAAATAAAACCCCGTGATGATATTCTTAATAAACTTGGACAGGTTCATCAGCAAAAGAGATTAGCAGGCAAATCCGAAGGCCAGCCTGTAAAAATTGATACATTTACAAGCGAAAAAACGTTTGACAAAATGCCAGGGCTAACAGCACCAGATGAGACAGAGCAGGATCTCTCAATAGAAGAACTCACAGAAAGGGGAATCTCATATTACGACCAGGGAATGATTAATAAGGCAATTGAAGAATTTAAAGAAGTGCTTGAGCTTGATCCGGATGATGTAAAAACTTATTATCATCTTGGTAATGCATACGCAGACAAAGGAATGTTTGATGAGGCCATATCAACATATAAAAAGGCAATAGAGAAAAATCCTGCATTTATAAATGCTTATTTAAGTCTGAGTACGCTGTATTTAGATATGGACCTGATTGATGAGGCAATTTCCCTATGTAAACAATCCATAAGTGCAAACCCAAATGATTCATTTTTATGTTTCCATCTTGGAGAAGCATACGCCCGGAATAAGCAATACGAAGAAGCCATAGCAGCGTATAACAACGCCATTTCCATAAACCCCATGGACCCGGAAACACAGTACCGGTTAGCGGAGTCTTATTATCAAACCAAACAATATGACATGGCATTAAAGCATGCAACACAATCTGAAGAACTGGGATACATCACCGACCCGGCATTTATGATAGATTTGAAGAAAAAGGCCGGCGCTGAATAATTCACTCCATCATCATTCGATTTAATTTACAATCGATTCATTTGCTAATTGTTCCCCCCTTAATTATTAGAAATTGTATGAATTCTTGTGATTAGTTGTGTAGAAATAATTGAAAAAATGCAGTACCCGAGAAAAAAATAAAACCCCACTTCAAATTGAGCTCTCAAATTCAATAACTCCCCCATAGTGGATGCATTGGCTGCCATGAAAGCAACAATAATGGCGACTAGAAATACATCTGCCATTGACCACTTGCTTATCAAACCATTTATCAAGATCGCTTTTTTGCTGATCTTCAATTCCTGAAAATATGTACCCAGCAACAGCAGCAGTATCTTTGTTACCGGAATAACTATACTAAAAAGCATCACAAGAAAGGCAACAAAGCCGTTGCCGGAACGAAAAAGTTCTTCGACTGTCCCTACTATACTTCTCGTTTCCTTATAGGCCTCAATCTTTCCCGTGATATTCTTAAGCCCGAACATCCCTAAAACCGTATCTATCATTCTTCTAATTTTATTTCTTTCGTCTTTTTCAGACTTCTCTTTATCCCTATTTAGTGACTCGCCAACTACGGAATCGATAATAAGGTCTATCCCTGTCTCGGTTACTTGGGCTTTGTCTATCGTCCCTGTCAGCGTAAGCATGGGTTGCGTGACTCCGGGGACAAGCAGCGCCAGAGAAATTATGATAACAAATAATGGAATAAAGGGTTTTAAGAATTTCACGAAAACCAATCCTTTTCAAAATTTATTTCCGAAAGCTAAGCATTCTAACATCTTACACATCAAAAGTGGTAACTTTAATTGACATATTCGTAATCAATACTATAATATGGGCTTGCAGGTTCCGAGGTTGTTTCAGGTGTTTTAAGACCGGCGGTAATAAACACTAAGAGAAAAACCTCATATTGTTCAAAATATTTAATCAAACCTAAATTGAGCGATTTTGTAGCCGCAACCTTGAGGTTGCGTAACTTACGTAGCTCCATCAAGTGATGAAAAACGCAGGCTAAAGCCAGCGGCTACAACGGCATGTAGTATAGAATCGCTCAATTTAGGTCAAAATAAAGAGAACGTAAATAATGAGCGGAGAGATCAAAAGTCTGGATATTAACGAAATTATTGATAATACCGTTTTGCGATACGTAGGTAATACACCCTTAATAAAGGTCAAAACTCCTCAAGGTATATCAGATAAAGTGGAAATATACGCGAAACTCGAGTATTTTAATCCGGGAGGCTCTATAAAAGACCGCCCGATATTGCGAATGATAAAAGAGGCAATAAAGTCCGGAGACCTGACTCATGACAAGGCTATTCTGGATTCTACCTCCGGAAATGCGGGAATAGCGTACTCAATGATAGGCGCTGCGCTGGGATATGAGGTGGATCTGGTTATACCCGGTAATGCAAGCGAAGAAAGGAAACGGAGCATCAGGGCTTACGGGGCAAAGATTATCACGACTGATCCCATAAAGGGATATGATGAGGCGATAAGAAAGGCACACGAGATGTTAGAAGAAAATCCGGATAAATATTATATGCCGGATCAATATGCAAACAAATATAACCCAATAGCCCATTATGAAACAACAGGCAAGGAAATTCTGGAACAAACTGAGGGTAAAGTTACACATTTTATTTGCGGCGTTGGTACAGGCGGAACTGTAATGGGTGTTGGAAGAAGGCTGAAGGAACACAATCCGGGCATAAAGATTTATGTTATTAAGCCGGAAGACTTCCCGGGAATTGAGGGACTGAAGCCTATGGGCGCAGGGTATATAAAACCGAAAATTTACAGGGAAGACTTTATAGAAGATCACACATTCTTTATAACCTCTGAAGATGCAAAGGACGCATGTAATTCCCTGGCGCTGGAAATGGGCCTCTTTGTCGGACAGTCCTCCGGTGCGTTTATGAAAGGCGCATTAGAATTGGCAGGGGAAATTAATGAAGGTATGATTGTCACTATATTCCCTGATACCGGCAATAGATACTTCAGCACACAATTATGGGACTAGAAATAATGAAAATAAATTCTTTTGCACTTCTCGGTATTTTGGTTTTACCGCTTGTATTATTTACGCTGAACTCCGGCTGCAGCGGTAAACTGAGAGATGCGGAAGAGCATTATGATATAGGCACCATTCATTGGAAACAGGGAAGGATTGATGATGCTATCGAAGAATATAATAAGGCAACAAGCATTTTCCCTAATTTCGAAAAAGCACACTTCAATCTGGGTTGTGTATATACCCAGAAAAGGAACTTAGGTCTTGCTATAGAGTCTTTCAAGAAAGCATTGGAAA
>ERZ1292630.2356-Hain-H41-02um-R3-2356-length-17531-cov-21_pt1 | contig 17531 bp, 15 predicted proteins | sample MGYA00564408_ERZ1292630 | MGnify/ENA primary metagenome ERZ1292630 (study PRJEB36523, sample SAMEA6512641) | groundwater metagenome | collected 2019-01-08 | study: AquaDiva: Metagenomics assemblies of 32 groundwater samples
GCGCTTTTTCTCAAGCCGTCGGACGCGCACTCCGCAGAGCCGCCAAGGCAGCAAGGAAGACCGCCAGAATGCACGGCACCCCCATCTACGTATGGGAAAACGGGAAGGTTGTGGCGAAGAAACCCTGACCGCTTTTCCTCGCAGATCAGTGACTCCATAAACTTCAATGTTGCGACTTTGGCCCGCCCCATTCACTCCCCCGCACTTGCGCCACCTTCATGTGTTGTTTCCCACCCTGCCGGATTGCCTTCAGTAATGCCCTTTGACCCCCCAAAGGCGGGATGATTTCCTGGTAATAACAGGGTATCCTGCGCTCGCAATGCTAACTTCCTACCACGCCAAGTATTTCGCACACGAACTCACGAAACGTTGTCCATCCGATAGCATCGAAAAGCTCGCAAGCGCGTTGGTAGATGCGCAGGTAGATCTCAATCCTCATCAAATCGAAGCTGCACTCTTTGCCTTTCGATCACCTCTCTCGAAAGGCGCACTTCTCGCCGACGAAGTCGGTCTTGGAAAAACCATCGAAGCCGGCCTCGTGCTATCCCAGAAGTGGGCAGAACGAAAGCGGCGTATCTTGGTTATTACTCCGTCCAACCTCCGCAAGCAGTGGCATCAGGAGCTGCTAGAGAAGTTCTTTCTGCCCTGCTGCATTCTGGAGACGAAGTCCTACAACGATACGGTCCGGCAAGGTCATGTCCGGCCGTTCGAGTGCGACGACATCATCATCTGCTCCTACCAGTTTGCCCGTACCAAAGCTGCAGAAATCAGTCTCATGCGCTGGGATCTCGTGGTGATCGACGAAGCCCATCGCTTGCGGAACGTGTATAAGCCGACGAATATCATTGCCAACACCATCAAACAGGCCCTCAAGGACGCACCGAAGCTGCTCCTAACCGCCACGCCACTGCAGAATTCGTTGCTCGAACTGTATGGGCTGGTCAGTGTGGTGGACGACCGCATCTTCGGCGACCTCAAGAGTTTCAAAGAGCAGTTTGCGAATCTTCATAACCAAGCTACGTTCGATACCCTGAAAGCTCGCCTGCAGCCACTCTACAAGCGCACGCTGCGCCGCCAGGTGTTGCCCTATGTGCGCTATACCAAGCGCTTACCGATGATGCAGCCCTTTACGCCGGCTGAAAATGAAGATCGGCTCTATCATCTCGTGTCCGACTATCTCCGGCGTGACAACCTGCAAGCGCTCCCATCGAGTCAACGATCTCTCATGACGCTCGTCCTCCGCAAGCTCTTGGCCTCATCCTCGTTTGCGATTGCCGGAGCGCTGGATTCTATGAGTTCGCGCCTCCGTGAACGTCTTCGACTCGCCGATGGGCCGAACCCACTTGAGGAAGCGCTGGAGGAAGACTTTGAGACTCTCGATGAGATGGCGGAGGAGTGGGACGAGGAAGAAGCTGCCTCGAAAGTGCTTACCGAGGCCGACCGCAAAGCCATCCAACAGGAAATCGACGATCTCGAAGGCTTCCGAAAGCTGGCGGTCTCGATCACTCATAATGCGAAGGGGCAAGCGCTCCTCACCGCGCTGCGCACGGCCTTTGGCAAAGCAGAAGAATTAGGTGCGGCACAAAAGGCCATCATCTTCACTGAATCACGCCGCACCCAGGAGTATCTCCTCCGGGTCCTGGCTGATAGCCCCTGGAAAGACCACATCGTTCTCTTTAACGGCTCGAACAACGACCCCCGATCAAAGGAGATCTACCAAGAATGGCTCCAGCGCCATCAAGGGACAGATCGAATCACCGGGTCACGATCAGCCGACCTGCGCTCCGCGATCGTGGATTGCTTCAAGGAGCAGGGCCAGATCATGATTGCCACGGAAGCGGGATCGGAGGGCATCAACCTCCAATTCTGCTCGCTCGTCGTGAACTATGATCTCCCATGGAATCCCCAGCGAATCGAACAACGCATCGGCCGTTGCCACCGATATGGGCAAAAGCACGATGTCGTCGTGGTGAACTTCCTCAATCAGAACAACGAAGCCGATCAGCATGTCTTTCGCTTGCTCTCTGAGAAGTTTCTGTTGTTTGAAGGCGTCTTCGGAGCCAGTGACGAAGTGCTGGGGGCGATTGAGTCCGGCGTGGATTTCGAAAAGCGGATTGCCGACATTTATCAGCGCTGCCGCACCCCACAGGAGATTAAGACCTCATTTGACCAGCTTCAGGGAGAGCTTGGCACCCAGATCGACGAAGCCATGACTCGCGCCCGCCAGCTCTTGTTCGAACACTTTGATGATGAGGTACGAGAAAAGCTGCGTGTGAGTGACGAAAGCTCACGGCTGTATTTGAATCGATATGAACGCATCCTGATGCAACTCACGCGCTTTGAGCTGCGCGATCACGCCGAGTTTCTTTCAGATACGTCGTTCCGACTCAACTCCTGTCCCTTCCGAGGAGAAATTCCTCTGGGCCTCTATGAATTGCCCCGTCGAACCGGGGAAGCACATCTCTATCGATTGGCGCATCCGTTGGCAGAACATGTGCTGGAGCAGGCAAAGACCCGCCAGCACGACCCGGCAGAACTGACCTTCGAGTATGGCAAACACGACGGCAAGGTCAGTGTGGTGGAGCCACTTATCAGCAAGTCCGGAGTCCTGACTCTCTCGCTGTTCACCGTAGAAGCGCTGGATCAAACCGAAGACTACCTCATTTCAACGGGTGTGACCGATAGCGGCGAGGTGTTGGACGAGGAAGCCGTCCGGCGCCTGTTTTCCTTGCCTGCCACAGTCACGCAGCCAGTAAACTCTGCGATTGAACATCCTGCACTCAGTAAGCGGACAGAAGAACGTCAGGACGCCATTCGCCGCCACATCTCTCAACGCAATGCGGAATTCTTCGAGATCGAAGCCGACAAGCTGGATGCCTGGGCCGATGACCTCAAGGTGGGGCTAGAGCGGGAGATTAAGGAATTCGACCGGCAGATCAAAGAAGCCCGCAAGGCGGCCGTGGCAGCCCTCACGCTGGAAGAGAAGCTCGCCGGACAAAAGCAGATCAAGGCGATCGAATCCGAGCGAGGCAAGCGCCGCAGGGCGTTGTTCGATGCCCAAGATGAGATCGACCGTCGGCGCGGACAGCTCATCACAGAGATTGAGGGAAAGCTCCAACAACGGGTAAGCTCTGAGCGCCTCTTTACTGTTCGATGGAGAGTGGAATGATCCCCAAAGCACCGGCGGACTCCAAGGAACTGAACCGACTTCTCAAGCGGGGGGAAGGGCCAACGTTAGAGTTCAAGCGGTCCACCGGCGAATTGCGGGAAGGGTTGCAGACCGTCTGCGCCTTTCTGAATGGCTCTGGCGGAATGGTTCTTTTTGGGGTGCGGCCGGACGGGGTTCCCGAAGGGCAGCAGGTCTCCGATCAGACGCTCCGCGAAGTCGCCCAAGCCTTCGAACGATTCGAGCCCCCCATCAACCTACCGGTAGAACGTCTGCCGGTAAAATCTGGTCGGGAACTGCTCATCCTTCGCGTCGAGGGAACCTCGGACTCGGTCCCCTTCACCTATGAGGGGCGTCCGTATGAGCGCGTCGGCAGCACCACCCGGAAGATGTCCCAAGAGAAGTACGAAAAGCTTCTACTTGATCGCTCGCATGCGCTTCGGCGGTGGGAAAACCAGCCAGCGGTGGATGTGCAGATCAAGGATCTTGACCGCGAGGAAATCCTGCAGACGCGCGAGCTGGCCATTCAGCAGAGGCGCATCTCCGCGGAGACCAGTCGGAACATCGGAGACATTCTCGACCGGCTGGGATTGCGCCGCAACGGGATACTGACCCAGGCCGCGCAAGTACTCTACGGGACAAAGTTTCTGTCGGACTATCCCCAATGCCTGCTGAAAATGGGGCGGTTTCGAGGAACCGAAATCACGGGTGAGATCGTAGACAACCGGCAGGAACACATGAACGCCTTCGCCATGGTACGCGAGGGAATGGCGTTCCTCGATCGCACGCTTCCGCTCGGAGCCCGCTTCCCAGCAGGTCAGATTTTTCGGGAGGACCGGCTCCCGGTTCCCCCGGACGCGCTTCGGGAGATTCTTCTCAACGCCGTCATGCACCGCGACTATGCGTACTCGGGCGGGCATGTCGCGGTCGTGGTCTTCGATGACCGGATCGAGATTCGCAGCTATGGCCGGCTGCCTTCCGGCATCACGGTAGAACAGCTCTCCGGTCCGCACCTCTCCGAGCTGCGGAATCCCCTCATTGCCGAGGCATTTCACCGCACCGGCGCGGTCGAAATTTGGGGCCGTGGGACCAACCGAGTGATCGATGAGTGCGTGCGCTACGGGGTGCCGCAGCCCACGTTCGAAGAGCGGCAGGGATTCGTGATCGTCACGTTCAAAGCGCCGATCGCCGGAACAGCAGCGCCGTCGCGGCTAGAGTCAGAGCTAGAGTCACAGCTAGAGTCGCTGGAGTATCGAATTATGGCGATGTTGAGGAAGGGACCGATGGGGAAAACCCCCTTGTCCAAGGGGTTAAGACAGAAACAGGTTTCCGGTCCGCTTCACAAGGCCATTCGGGAATTGCTGGAAAAGGGTCTCATCGAACGTACCATCCCCGACAAGCCACAGAGCCGGTTACAGAAGTATCGACTGACCGAGGAAGGCATGAAGGCGCTGAAGGCGAAACGAGAGTGACTGCCCGAGCAAGGCTGCTCGCAGTCAGGACGGCGCGCATTTCGACAGGAAGCCGATAGATCTGTAGCACGATGTAACTGGAGGCAAGTTTCGGGTGAAGACGAGCGCGCAAGTAGCTGCAAGGAGTTGACCGCATGCTCTGCGTGTAACTGTGGGGCAAGCTGGAGTGAGAAAAGGGCATCCATCAAGAGGCAGCACGGAATAAGACTATGAGCGAACCAACCATCATCTGTCCCAACTGTAAGACCGAGATCAAACTCACGGAGTCTCTCGCCGCTCCATTGATTGATTCCACACGCCGCGAATATCAAAAGCAGCTGGCTCAGAAAGATGCCGACGTAGCGAAACGTGATGCCGCATTGCGTGAGCGGGAAGAAGCGCTTTCCAAGGCGCAGCAGACAATCGATGACCAGGTGGCAGAGAAACTTAAACTGGAGCGAGGCAAGATCGCCATCGAGGAAGCGAAGAAAGCCAAGCTGGTTCTCCAAACGGATATTGACCAGAAGACGCAAGCCCTTGCTGATTTGCAAGAAGTCATCAACCAGCAGAACGTCAAATTGACTGAGGCGCAGAAAGCGCAAGCCGATCTCCTTCGGAAACAACGCGAGCTCGACGACGCCAAGCGTGAATTGGAGCTGACGGTTGAAAAACGGGTCCAAGAGGGACTGGCGACCACGCGGGAACAGGCAAAGAAAGAGGCTGAGGAAGGGCTGAAACTCAAGGTTATGGAAGCAGAGCAAACGATCTCTTCCATGCAGAAGCAGATTGAGGAGCTGAAGCGAAAGGCTGAGCAGGGCTCGCAACAGCTCCAAGGGGAAGTTCAGGAATTAGAACTAGAGGCTCTGCTGCGTGCGAAGTTTCCACGGGATACGATCGAGCCAGTCCCTAAAGGGGAACATGGTGGTGATGCGCTTCAGCATGTCGTCGGGCCGAACGGGCAACCCTGTGGGACGATCATCTGGGAATCGAAGCGAACCAAGAACTGGAGCGATGGTTGGCTGGCTAAGCTCCGTGAAGATCAGCGGGCTGCCAAAGCAGAGATTGCAGTAATCGTAAGCCAATCCCTCCCGAAAGAAATAGAAACATTTGGGTTGGTCGAGAACGTCTGGGTCACACACACCAAAACCGTACTTCCAGTTGCTCTCACGCTCCGCCACACGCTCATCGAAGTCGCGTCAGCCCGCCAAGCGTCCGAGGGGCAACAGACGAAAACAGAAATGGTCTATCAATATCTGACCGGGCCTCGCTTCCGTCATCGGGTCGAGGCAATTGTCGAGGCGTTCTCCTCTATGCAGGAGGATCTTGACAAAGAGAAGAAGGCCATCATCAAGCAATGGGCTAAGCGCGAAGAACAGATTGATCGGGTGATGCAGGCAACGGCTGGGATGTATGGCGACTTGCAGGGGATAGCGGGGAAATCTCTCAATGAGATCGAGGGCATTAGCCTGAAGGCTCTTGAGGCGGCTACAGAGCTGGACACCAAATAGGGGTGATACAAAGATGGCGAAAAAGAAGGTGGCGGCGGAGCCGCCGCCTGTAACCCAAACCACGAATTCACCGCGTCCCCGATTACACAAGCTAACAGTGAGCAATTTCCGCTGTATCGGGCCAACCCCTGTCGAGATCGAGCTGGACGACATCGTAGTCCTAGTCGGACCGAACAACGCCGGCAAGAGTTCTATCTTGAGGGCCTACGAGGTCGTTATGGAACACGGTTCGAATGAGGGCAAACTCACCATAGATGATTTTCCCAACGGCAAAATTGATCCGAACGCTTTGCCCACAGTCGAATTGGAAACCGTCGTCTTCGACAAGACGGCACCGGGCGACAAATGGGTACGGACAGACACTGAGACAAATGAAATGTTCGTCCGAGAGAGATGGACATGGGCTGAGCCGGGCGCACCCAAGAAGATCGGTTGGGATGTAGCTGCCGGTAACTGGCACAGTTCTGAGGGCCCTTGGGGGGCGCCAAATGTCGCACAAGCAAATCGGCCAAAACCGCATCATGTCGCGGCATTCCAAGATCCATTGAGACAAGCCGAACAGGTTGCGGAAATACTCAAGGATGAGTTAACCAAGCGAGTCAAAGAAGCCAAGAAGAAGCGCACAGATGCTACTGAGGAAAATGGCCCGACAGTCTACGAGCGTCTGCTCAATGACATCAAGGAACTTCAAAAAGCTATTGCGTCAGATGCAACAATCGCGGTGGATAAGATGCGGGCAGACCTAACCAGCATAGTTGGCGAGGTCTTTCCTGGCTATGCCGTAACCCTCGATGCCCGACCTGAAGATGACATCGACAAGACCGTCTCGCTGTTCAAGGCGAGCCCTGTGTTGCGCATGGGTCCCATTGACGGACATCAGGCAACGATTGAGCGGCAAGGAAGCGGGGCATGTCGAACCTTACTCTGGGCAGCACTGCGGATTCTCGCGGAGCAACCAGACCCCAAGACGCAAGCCCCGACCGATCGGCCCCACCTCCTTCTGATGGATGAACCTGAGATTTGCCTTCATCCAGACGCGATTCGTGAAGCCTGCCGCGTTCTCTACGATCTGCCGAAGACCAAGAATTGGCAGGTGATGATTACCACGCATTCCCCGGTTTTCATCGACCTGGCCCGTGACAACACGTCAATTGTTCGTGTTGAGCGCGGCACGAATGGTGTTGTTCGGGGCACTACGATATTCCGTCCTGGACGAGCAAAGCTTGATGAGGACGACCGAACCGAACTGAAACTGCTCAACTTGTGTGACCCGTATGTCGCCGAGTTCTTCTTCGGGGGCAAGACAATCCTTGTTGAGGGGGATACTGAATACACAGCGTTTCGCCACGTGATGGCTCAGGATCGTGGCAAGTACAAAGATGTCCATGTAGTGAGAGCAAGAGGAAAGTCGTGCCTTGTGTCGCTCTGCAAGATCCTCAACCAATTCGACAAAGGTTACTCTATCCTGCATGACGCAGACCGTGAAACAATAATGGGCAGGAAGTCCAAGAAGCCACGCGCAAATCCGGCCTGGACCGTCAACCAACGAATTCTCGATGTGACAGCTCCCGGCAGGACAGCCAAGAAAGTTGACCTTCTGGCGTCGATCCCAAACTTCGAAGAAGCCTTCTTCGGTGATGCTGTGGACGGCGATAAACCGTTCTCAGCACTTGCGCGACTAAAAGCTGACGAAACAGCTTTCAAGACCGTGTCGGGACTGCTCGACCGGCTACTGGATTCGTCACTACCTATGCCTAGTGGCGCTATTCAGTGGAGCGCCTTGGCAGAGTTAAAGACAGCTGTCGACCAATTTGATGCTCAGGCATCCTCGTCCACGCTTCCGTCGAGTGGGGGCCAGGCATGATCGGCCGTTCAAAACTCGAACTTACCTGGATCGGCAAGGAGAACCGGCCGGCCTGTGCGGAGCACGCAGACAGGCCGAAGCTGGACCTGCCCGCAGCCATGCAGGCGGGCCAAGCATGGCGCGGCAAGCGGCCCCGAGAAGTCCTATCACGCCTCGCACCGGATCACCGACCTGTTTGTTGGAGCACAGTCAGGCCACGACCTGTTCGGAGATCGGATTTGACATCATCAATCGAAATGCCAAGGCCGAGCTTGAACTGACCTGGAGAAGGAATGAGCACCGCCTGCTGGGCCGATCCAATATGTCGATGACAATGAAGAGGAACATGGGCTGGAAATAGGAGAGCGTCATGACGGAAGAGAACCTGCCTGTTCTGGGTGGCAAGTCTTTTGAGAGCCTTAAACGACTGAATGAACATGGAGCCGAGTATTGGAGTGCCCGCGATCTTCAGCCACTGCTTGGCTATAGCCAATGGAGACGTTTCGAGGATGCGATCACGAGAGCGATAACCTCGTGCAAACAATCGGGAAATGAGCCTGCCAACCATTTTGCCGGCGCCGGCAAAATGGTGACGATTGGATCGGGGAGTACGAGGGAAGTTCCAGACTTTCACCTGTCCCGCTTTGCCTGTTACCTGATTGCCCAAAACGGCGATCCACGCAAGCCGGAGATCGCCTTTGCACAGAAATACTTTGCCGTCCAAACACGCCGGCAGGAACTGTCCGAGGGGCTAGCCAGAGACCTGGAAAGATTGGAGCTGCGGAAGCAAACCTCTGAAGAGTTTAAAGCACTGTCGGGGGCTGCCCGTAATGCCGGTGTGCAGGATAAGATGTTCGGTGTGTTTCATGATGCAGGCTATAAAGGACTCTATGGTGGACTGGGAAATGAGGCGATTAAAAAGCACAAGGGCATCCCTAAGAATGAGCAACTGATGGACCGAATGGACACCACGGAACTGGCAGCCAATCAATTCAGGATGACACAAACACGCGATAAACTGGCAAGAGAGGGTGTCGGCAGTCAGCATGTCGCCATCCAAACCCATGAGCAGGTCGGCAAAGAAGTGAGGGAGGCCATCAAACGCATTGGCGGCACTCTCCCAGAAAAGATAAAGCCCGCTGAGCACATTGCCCAGGTCGAGAAGCGAGTCAAAAGTACGCCGCCTATACTAGAGCTGGACGATAAAGATGCTCAGGGGCTGGTCGGTCACGAGGAAAAAGAGTGACCCACAAAACCAAGCTCGAACTCACCTGGATTGGGAAGGAGAAGTCCTATCACGCCCCGCTGGGTGAGAGGTTGAGCAGTAAGATCACATCAAGAGGAGGAGCATAAGATGAGTCCCAAATTACTTGAAATTGGGCGCGAAGCGGTTCGCTTGCCGGTAAAGGATCGGGAAGTTCTGGCCGAACGCTTGATGCAGAGTGTGACACGCGAGCCGTTGACCCAGGTGGAGGAGGCTTGGGTGGAGGAGGCCGAGCATCGGTTTTCCGCTTGGCGACGTGGCACGCGAACAGGGGTGCCGGTTGAGCGGGCGTTCAAACAGATTCGCAAGGATCTCGGCTGCGGTATAATCCCCCCAAATCTGGAAAACGGACGGAACAGCCGGAGGTGAAGGATGAGCAGAATCACCATGGACATACCGGAGGAAATCCTGTTGGCGCTGAAGCTCCAGCCGGATGCGATGAGCGAAGAATTACGGGCGGCGGCAGCGGTCAAGTTGTTCGAACTCGGACGGTTGTCTTCCGGCGCAGCCGCGCGTTTGGCCGGCATCCCCAGAACGATATTCCTGACCAAACTGGCTCAGTACGGTGTGGATACGTTCCGATTAACCGAAGAGCAACTGCGGGAGGAACCCGGCATTGCCTGAGGTCATCTCCGACACCTCACCCTTGCAATACCTGGCTCAGATCGATCTGTTGCACATCTTGCCGGCCTTGGCCGGACACATCATCGTCCCTCAAGCCGTCGTGGAGGAACTGGCACAGGGACGAGCGGCAGGGTTGAGCCTGCCCGACCCCACGGTGATCGAGTGGATGACCATCCGACGACCGGTCGAAGCGTCTGCCCTCGCGCTTGTCACAGACCTGGGCCCTGGGGAAACGCAGACCTTGCTATTGGCTCTGGAATCGCAGGACGCGCTGGTCATCCTCGACGATGCGCTTGCCCGTCGCATCGCCAAAACACAGGGCATTCGGGTCATCGGAACATTGGGAGTGCTTCTGGAGGCGAAACGGACCGGTCATGTGCCCCTCATTCGCCCCTACCTCGATCAACTGGACATGTTGCGGTTTCGCCTGGCCTCGCACACCCGAGAAGTGGTCCTTAGAATGGCACGAGAGTAGAAGTAGTGGCGCAGAAACCAAAACTCGAACTCACCTGGATTGACAGGGACGTTCGGCCGAAGCTGGAGCCGCGGACTCTACTGGAGGACCGCGAGAAGTCCTACCATGCTTCGCATCGTGTTACCGACCACGACCTATGCGACAACCGGCTCGCCCTCAAGGTTCACGCGAGGTCGAACAAGGCAAACGCCGCAGGGCTCTGTTCGATGCACAAGACGAGATCGATCGCCGGCGCGAGCAGCTGATCAATGAGATTGAGGGGAAGCTACAACAAAAGGTAGGCTCCCAGCAGCTGTTTGCCATCCGTTGGCATCTTCAGTAAAGGGCATGCTAGGCGGCACACCACATGAAAGCTGTCCCATTTTTTCTATTTCTGTTCTGGATGTGATAGTAAACTGCTTGAAAAATTTCTTGGAGGGCAGTTCATGGCTAGCGGCAAGATATTGAGACAGTTGGTAAAAGCGGGAGCAGTCGGGGATACGTCCGCTTTTCGCCAGGTCTCCGAGGCGATTATCCTGGAGGAGCGGCAGAAGCAGCATCATTTGCTTGCTAACGACCTTGAACAGATTTTATACGGTCACGCTAAGCCGCTTACATCAAATGCTCTATCACGTCTGATGCCCGCCATACCCACGGACAAGGAACGTGGCTTGCCCCTCTTAGATGTTCGGCAGCCACAGCGGTCCTTGGAAGAACTGGTTACCTCCCGAGCGGGTCAGGTTGCGATCGAGGAGTTGCTGGAAGAGCATAGACGCCAAGATGTTCTTCATACCTATGGTTTGCAGGCCTCGTCGAAAGTGCTATTTTGGGGTCCACCAGGCTGCGGGAAGACCTTGGCGGCGGAAGTCATTGCCTGTGAGTTAGACTTACCACTTGCTATCGTCCGCCTCGATGCGCTTGTTTCCTCCTACCTCGGCGAGACAGCAGCGAATCTTCGCAAGGTGTTTGACTTCATCGCACAGTATCCGCTTGTTGCCTTATTCGACGAGTTCGATGCCCTAGGCAAGGAGCGCGCCGATAACACCGAACACGGCGAGCTTCGCCGCGTGGTTAATGCCGTTCTTCAGATGATGGATGCCTACCGGGGGAAGAGTCTTATCGTTGCTGCCACCAATCATGAACGAATTCTGGACAGCGCGGTTTGGCGGCGGTTCGATGATACGTTGGAGTTTTCCTTACCATCCGCCGAGTTGTTGGTGAAAGTCCTGCAATTGAAACTGCGCGGTGTTCGCCGTCAGTTTGAACTGGGTTCGCCCGATGTCCTTGAACTATTCCAAGGACTGAGTCCTGCTGATATCGAACGGATTGTTCGTCGCGCCATTAAACGCATGATCCTCAGAAATCAGGAATTTCTTGGGCTGAAAGACTTGGTTCAGGCCCGAGAAAGGGAATTGCGACCCGCCAACTAAGGGACGAGGGGAGAATCAATGGCAGGCGTTTATGAACACCTTCGCATCGAGAAAGAGCCGCTCATCAATGACCGACGCAAGATTGATCGCAAGATTCCACCTGTAATTAGGAGTAATCCACGCGAACATGGGCAAAATCTCGGGGCAGCTTTAGCCAAAGCCGTAGAAAGTGGCCGCGCACAACCTGGCACAGAAGACGGCCGAGTCATTCTCAAACTCAACTATTCCGGCAATCTCGATTTCAGCAATATCAAGAAACATGGCGTTGAATTCATAAGCCAAGAAGACAAGACGGTCTGCGTGGTGTTCGCGTCGGAACAGGGTTTGGCTCAATTTGCTGACCATCTTTCGAAATTGGGTGTGGCTGAAGACGACGAATTATCTTACCGCCAGATACTACTTGCGCTGGATGGCGTGGGCAATTGGAGTCGGGAGGATCGTGAAAGCTGGGCACTAAAACAATTTGGCTTCCCTGAATCCGAAGTATTTGTTCTGGATGTGGAGTTGTGGCCTATTGGCGTGGAACACGGCCCGGAACGGTTGCAAACAATTCAGCAGTTTGAGCGGTGGCTGTTCACGCAGACGATTCGCCGAGTCGATCGGGTCAACCGTGATAGCCTGGTCTTATATCGCCTGGAGGTAAACCAATCGCAGGCTGGTCTTTTGCTTGAACATCGGGATGTCCGGCAGGTGGATCTTCCCCCTCGTAGCGGAATCACCTACCAGCAAATGGACGTTGTCCTGAATCTGCATGCAGGCGAGATTCCGGCTCCTGCACCGGGAGCATCGAAGATTTGTGTCCTCGATAGCGGCATCAACAGCAATCATCCCCTGTTGAGATCAGCCTTTGGCGAAGCTGAAAGCTATGTCGAGGGGCAGGGGACCGAGGACGATGCGGGCCACGGTACAGCAGTAGCGGGCATCGTGCTTTACGGAAATCTTGAGGAATGCCTTGCTACGAACCACTGGAAGCCGGAGGTCTGGCTGTGCAGCGGCAAAGTCATGATGAAAGCGCCCGATACTGACGAGGCAGTATTCAACACCAAGACCATCGAACAGTCCTTAGAAAAATCAGTTGCCTACTTTGCCGGGGAGTTTGGTTGCCGGATATTCAATGTTTCACTCGGGAATGAGTATGCGCCTTACGATGGCCAACATATTCAGGGCATTGCCTATACGCTTGATCGATTGGCACGGGAGTACAACATATTGTTCGTCGTCTCAGCCGGAAACTTTCGTGGTACCGAAACATTGCCGAAGGCAGACTGGCGAGCGGAGTATCCGGAATATCTCCTTGCCGACGAGTCTCGCATCATCGACCCGGCGCCTGCATTGAATGTGCTTACAGTGGGGTCGTTGGCGAATCATACCGCCACGGCAGATGAACAACGCCATGGCGACCGCGAAGTCAACGAGTTGAGTCCTGCCATGGAAGATCAGCCGTCGCCCTTCACTCGCCACGGCCCTTCATTGAAAGGCGCCTTCAAGCCGGAACTGCTAGCGTATGGCGGCAATCTGGCTTCGCCCATGCGGCGCCAAGGCGAACAGTGGCGAAAGGCTGACCGCCGCCTTGGGGTATTGACCCTTAACCACAATTTCCTCGGCTCCACCTTGCTCAAGGACATTTCGGGAACCAGCTTTGCCGCGCCCTATATTACTCATCTTGCTGGTCGGCTGCTGAACCTCTACCCCAATGCTTCGGCAAATCTGCTCAGGGCAGTGTTGGTCAATCATGCCGATGTTCCAGACTCTTGTCTCGCCGCATTTCCGAATGAGCTTCATGGGCACATCCGTGACGTGGTCGGCTACGGCAAGGTGAATGCCGACACCCTGTTTCGCTCGACTGATTATGAAGTCGTACTGCTGGCGGAGGACACCATTCTGAATGACTCGCACCAGTTCTATGAGCTGCCGTTGCCAGAATCCTTCTTGCGCAGCAACCGCGCAACCCGCCAACTTCGAATTACCCTGGCCTATTGCCCACCAGTTAGAACCACTCGCATGGAGTATGTCGCCACCAAGATCAGCTATCGATTGGTGAAGGGGGCTTCATTAGACGAGGTGCAACGTCATTTCAATCAAGCCTTGAAAAAGGATGTGGAGAAAACCATCCCCGACGTAGCGCAGACTAACCGAAAAATCACAGCACAAGAACGCGAGAAAGGCACGGTCCAATCGTCCATTTGGGAATTCAAGCAACTCTCGCCGAAAGACAAGTGGTTTGTTGTCGTCACCAGACAGGACAAAGACTGGGGTGCTCCTCTATGCAGAGAGGTTGAGGAGTATGCCCTGGTTGTTACGGTCAACGACCGCGAAAACCAGGAAGTACAGTTGTACACGCAAATTCAGGTTCGTATCCGCGAACAGATCCGATCCCGTATTCGTGTCAGTTCTTAGCTGAAGCTATCAGATGACCAAGAATCCAAAACTCGAGCTTACCTGGATTGGGAAGGAAAACCGGCCGAAGCTGGAGCCGCGCATTCTGCTGGAGGACCGTGAAAAGTCCTACCATGCCTCGCATCGTGTTACCGACCACGACCTATTCGATAACCGGCTCATCTTTGGCGACAACCTGTTGGCACTCAAAGCGCTTGAACAGGAGTTCACCGGAAAGATCAAATGCATATTCATTGACCCCCCGTACAATACAGGTAGCGCTTTCACCCATTACGACGATGGGGTTGAGCATTCTCTCTGGCTGTCGCTAATGCGAGACCGCTTAGAGCTGCTCCGTAACCTCTTGGCATCAGACGGTTCCCTTTGGATAACCATTGACGACAACGAGTCCCACTACTTGAAAGTTCTTTGCGATGAGATATTCGGAAGGCAGAATTTTGTCGCGAATGTTGTCTGGCAAAAGAAGTTTTCTCCCCAAGCAAATGCAGTATGGCTCTCTGATAGCCACGATCATCTTCTCGTATTCGCAAAGGACAAGGCTTCGTGGCGCCCAAATCTCTTGCCTCGAACAGATTCTGCTGATTCTCGCTATTCCAATCTGGACAACGACCCCAGGGGGGCATGGACATCCGGTGACTTTACAATAAGCCTCACAGGTGGACAGCGTGGTGCACAATTTGCGCGAACGGGAATCAGCGAGAATATCTATGAAATTGAAACTCCCAGTGGAAGAAAGCTTCAGCCGACTAGAGGTCGGTGTTGGGCTGCATCAAAATCAAGATATCTTGAACTGCGAGCGGACAAAAGAATTTGGTTTGGAGTAGACGGTAACAATGTACCCCGGATAAAGCGATTCCTTTCAGAAGTTCAGGAGGGAATTGTTTGCATGACAGTATGGCTAAGGACTGAGGTTGGTGATAATCAAGAGGCAAAACGGGAGGTCATGGCATTCAATTCCGAGCAGGTGTTTTCAACGCCAAAACCCGAACGACTTTTACAACGTATTCTAGAACTCGCTAGTACCCCTGGCGACTGGGTACTTGACTCCTTTGCCGGTTCAGGCACGACTGGAGCTGTTGCACACAAAATGGGGCGGCGCTGGATCATGGTGGAGCTGGGCGAGCATTGCCATACGCACATCATCCCGAGGTTGAAGAAAGTCATTGATGGTGAGGATAAGGGCGGCATCACAGAGGCAGTTGGCCTGCCTGCCGCGACGGGCACGGCGCAGGCAGGCTGGAAAGGTGGCGGCGGATTCCGCTACTACCACCTGGCACCGTCGTTACTTGAGAAAGACAAGTGGGGCAACTGGGTTGTCAACAAAGCCTACAATCCGGCGATGCTGGCTCAGGCGGTCTGTAAGCTGGAAGGTTTCGTCTATTCGCCAAGTGATTCCGTCTATTGGCAGCAGGGCCATTCCACTGAGCGTGATTTCATCTATGTCACGACTCAGAACCTGAGTCACGATCAGTTGCAGGCATTAAGCGATGAAGTCGGCGAAGAGCGGTCGCTTCTAGTGCTGTGCTCTGCCTTCCGCCTGCCTGCCGCGCCGCGGGGCTCCGTGGCGCAGGCAGGTGGCAAACCTGATAAGTATTCAAATCTCACGATCAAAAAGATTCCGAAGACGGTGCTCTCTCGCTGCGAGTGGGGTCATGACGATTACAGTCTCAAGATCGAGAATTTGCCCAAAGCTCCGCCCCCGCCGGGGCAGCAGGAGATGGATCTGCCTTGATACAGGGGAGCGCATGACATACGATCTGACCGACCATGCCCGCGAAAGTCTACGGAAACGTCCCACCATCAGTCTGGAGTGGGTCGAGCGAATCTTGCTACAGCCTGAGCGTGTGGAGCCTGACACTGTCGATGCAGAACTAGAGCATCGGCTTGGACGAATTCCAGAGTATGACGGGCGCGTGTTGCGCGTGATCGTCAAGAAAGCCACCGACCCGCTGCGGGTCATCACGTGTTATTTCGATCGTAAGATGAGGAGGCAGCTATGAGACTCAGAGTGGATGAAGAGGCGGATGCGTTGCATCTCCAATTGGTCGATGTGCCAGTGGAAGAGTCTGAAGAGGTCGCACCCGGTGTGATTGTGGATTACGACAAGTCCAATCAGGTGGTCGGCATCGAAGTGCTATACCTCTCGAAGCGACCGCAGCCGGTCAATCTGATGGACTTTCAATTTGAGACTCATCCCAAGAAGCTCGCGTCTGCCGGTTAGGGAGCATGAGCAGCTTGGAGGATCGAGCATGAAGAAAGAGCAAGTTTTGTCTCTGTTAGCCAGCCGACGGGAAGACATTCTCGTGAAATTTGGCGTAAAGAAACTGGGCATCTTCGGGTCGGTCGCCCGTGATGATATGCGAAACGGCAGCGACGTGGACATTCTGGTGGAATTTCAGGACGCCGCCACGTTCGACAGGTACATGGACCTGAAGGCCTATCTTGAGGCCCTGCTCGGGACGGCCGTCGATCTTGTCACAGAGGACGCACTGAAACCGCGCATGCGTCCTCACATTGAGAAGGACATGGTTCGTGTCGCGTAATTGGACTGAGCAGATCCTCCTCCAGTTTAGGGATCGGCCCCAGTAAGGCACCTGCACGTCTTTGGAGCCACATCAGCATGAATCGCCACGTCAATGCTATCGCCGGACGCTTGAGCCTGCGGCCTCCGCAGCGGGAATCGCTAGAAATACTCGATCGCGTCACGGAGATCGTCCCTCCGAAGAAGAACGCTGATTTGACTGCTGCACTCGCGGCGATCAAAAGCGAATTCCCGACCGTCACCGACTTTGAACGAGAGTTTCCCTCTCTCTGTTTCGCCTTGGCCACGGGCGTTGGCAAGACTCGCCTCATGGGGGCCTTCATTAGCTATCTGCACCTTGCCCATGGCATCAATCATTTTTTTGTCTTAGCGCCGAACCTCACCATCTACAACAAGCTGATTACCGACTTTACTCCGAATACCTCAAAGTACGTCTTTACTGGAATCGCTGAGTTTGCGACCGACCCGCCGACCATTATCACTGGAGACAACTACGAGTCCGGTGTCGCGGCTCGCCACACGCCCTTGCCTGGCTTTGGGCAAGAGGTCCACATCAACATCTTCAATATCTCGAAGATCAACTCGGAAGTCCGAGGTGGCAAAGCGCCGAGGATCAAGCGCCTGTCTGAGTATATCGGTCAGAGCTATTTCGAATATTTGGCGGGCCTCGACGATCTGGTCCTGCTCATGGACGAATCCCACCGTTACCGGGCATCAGCTGGTGTGCGGGCCATCAACGAACTCAAACCTGTCCTTGGGTTGGAACTCACGGCCACCCCATTTGTGGAGTCCACTAGAGGCCCGGTGCCGTTCAAGAACGTGATTTATGACTACTCGCTAGCCAAAGCGATG
>ERZ1292630.2357-Hain-H41-02um-R3-2357-length-17531-cov-7_pt1 | contig 17531 bp, 16 predicted proteins | sample MGYA00564408_ERZ1292630 | MGnify/ENA primary metagenome ERZ1292630 (study PRJEB36523, sample SAMEA6512641) | groundwater metagenome | collected 2019-01-08 | study: AquaDiva: Metagenomics assemblies of 32 groundwater samples
TCGATATTCATTCTGTGTTAGAGAGCCTTAGGGCTGTTGAGCTCATGCCAGCGATGCTGGTTTTTCCGGCTGGGGTGTTATTCATGCTGATTAAGGCTTGGCGCTGGGCTGTTATTTTAGGGCCAGTGGCACGCGTGGAATTGCCATTGCTGCATTCCGCGGTTTATATGGGTACTGCGGCCAATCTAAGTATCGCCCATTCTGGAGAGCTCCTTAGAGCAATGCTGATCGGGCGGAGATCCCACATAGCAACGACCGCTGTCCTTGCATCGATAGGGGTCGAACGGATTTTTGATTTTATGGTGGTAGTGGCGCTGTTCGGAGTTCTTTTAATTATTGACCCGCAGTTGCCAGAGTATGTTGCTGTAGCTGGATTTATCGCCCTATTTATGGTCGGGGCAGGTTTGCTAACAATTGTGGTGCTTTCAGTACCTTCGAAAGTCCGATACCATTTAAGATTGTTGGTAATTAGTCTCCTCCCGGAGAAGTTTCTGGAACTAAATAAAAATCAACTCAAGCGTGGTCTTGTGGGTTTTTCAGCATTGAGCAATCCTTCTATAGTAGTCAATGTCTTCTTGCTATCTGTCTTGCAATGGGGTTGTATTGTTAGTGCAATCTGGTTATGCGCCTATTCGGCGGGCTATGCATTGACAATCTCTATGGCAATTTCAGTGTGGGTACTTATGGTGATTGGCCTCACATTACCATCCTCTCCTGCCCAATTGGGCACGACACAATTAGCTTTTACATTGGGTCTTTCCATGGCACTTAACGAAACACAGATTCCCTTTGCAGCCTCAGTTATCTACACAATCTGCTTGAATTTGCCCTACATGCTTATTGGTATGATTTGTTGGATAAAGGTCGGCAAAATCGACAGACGAATCGCATCAAAAAAACGGTCTGCCGAAATTGAAAGAAGAGGAAAAAAAGTACAGCAAGATTCCTTAACAGTGCCAGTAGAGGAGAAGTCATAATGACCGCAAGATCAGGAGTGAATCGTAACAATGTGAAGACAATTTTGACACTCTTTGGAACCCGGCCAGAGATAATTAAGCTGGCACCGGTTATATGGGCGATTGAACGAAGTCACGACATTTTGCGAAGCATCAATGTCTCGTCCTCGCAGCATACAGACTTGCTGCGACCCTTTATACACGAACTCGACATAAGCATTGATCATGACCTAGCAGTCATGACGCCTGGTCAGACGCCGAATGCTGTATTGGCGCGGGTGCTTGAAGCGCTAGAACCATTGCTCCTAACGGAGCGGCCCGATTTGGTTTTAGTTCAGGGTGACACGACAACAGCAATTGCCGGTGCATTGGCCGCTTTTTATGCACGGATACCCGTGGCTCACGTTGAAGCAGGCCTGCGCACAGGTAATCGTCATAGTCCATACCCGGAGGAAATGAATCGTCGTCTAATTACTCAATTGGCGGATCTCCATTTCGCTGCTACCCAGAATAATGTTGAGATCTTACTTGCTGAAGGTGTTCAGAAAAAATGCATTGTGCTCACTGGAAATCCGGTTGTTGATGCACTCCAGCACATCCTCGCACGCTCTCCTGCCTCTTCGTCATTTTCTAAATTTCTTGACAGTTTTGCAGATAAGCGTTTGATTGTACTTACGACACATCGTCGAGAGAATTTCGGGCAGGTTATGTCCGCACACCTAAAGGCACTCCGAAGATTTGTGGGACGGCATCAAGATGTTGCGCTTGTTTTTCCAGTGCACCCAAATCCATCGGTGCGTGCCGTAGTTGATACAGAATTTACCGGTGTAGAGCGAATCCATTGCATTGATCCGCTCAAATATGACGATTTTCTGCACCTACTCTCACGAGCATGGTTAGTAATCTCTGATTCCGGAGGTGTTCAAGAGGAAGTACCTTCACTGGGTAAACCACTGTTAATCCTGCGTGATACGACTGAACGACCCGAGGTGCTTGACTGTGGTATTGGGCGACTTGTCGGTCACTCAGGAGAGCGCCTTGAAGAGATGCTCGAAGCGGCTCTTTTAGATAAATCATGGTTTGATACAGCTAATACTACAGAAAACCCATTTGGTAAAGGTAATGCCGGGGAACAAATAGCATCGGTTGTCGCACAATTTCTAGCTGCTGGCGAGGGTGACGCATGATGGGTCAGACACAATCGACTCAAAACGGCAAGTCACTGGCTAGTTTGTCGCTGGATTTGGATAACGAGTGGGCCTACCTGAAGACACACGGTGATCCGGCCTGGGAATCCTATCCTTCATATCTCGCTACCGTTGTTCCGCGAATACTGCACGTACTTGCACGTCGCAAGCTGCTAATTACGGTATTTGTAGTTGGCCAAGATGCGGCTCTCGAATACAACCACGAAGGGTTAGCGCAAATTGCGGGTGCTGGGCACGAAATAGGGAATCACTCTCTGCGCCATGAGCCCTGGTTGCATTTGTACTCTGAACACGATCTCGAACAGGAGTTGGCAGAGGCTGAGCGGTACATCCAAGTCGCGACCGGTCAGAAGCCAATAGGTTTTCGCGGACCGGGCTACAGTCAATCGTCAACTATGTTGCGCGTGCTAGCACGGCGTGGTTATGCCTATGATGCCAGCTCATTGCCAAGTTTTATTGGTCCGATTGCTCGCGCCTATTATTTTGCGACCGGACAATTTGATGCCGAGCAACGCGAGCGTCTGAATCGTCTATTTGGCAGTTGGAAGGATGGACTCCGGCCGCTCAAGCCATATCGCTGGCGTTTCAATGGAACTTCCTTGCTGGAAATGCCTGTCACGACTTTCCCGGGCATCCGCGTTCCGATCCATTTGAGCTATGTGATGTATCTAGCCGGGTTCTCCACAGCGCTGGCTCAAGCCTATTTCAATACAGCATTATGGACGTGCCGGCTGTTCGGCGTAGAGCCATCGATATTGCTACATCCGCTTGACTTCCTGGGTGGCGAAGATGTACCTCGGCTGCGATTCTTTCCCTCCATGGGGATGAGCGGCCAACAGAAGATTGCCATTGTTGAACGATGTCTGGATAGTTTGGTTCACCGATTCGATGTGCGTTCAGTTGGTGAACACGCCGCAGTTGTAGCTACTCGAAAAAACTTGATAGAAGTCGAACCGAACGATTGATAATACCTCCATTACAATGTACTGAGAAAAAATGCTAGATAAAAAAATTACAGTAATGATGCCCGCATACAATGAGGAAAGAGATCTTCCCGGATTGTTGAGCCGTATCCAACTTGCCCTTGATGGATGGGCCGATTATCGAATTCTTGTGGTCGACGATGGTTCTCGTGATCGGACCGTACAGATTGTGCGTGACGCAGCGGCACAAATGCCGGTAGAGTTGGTGCAACATCCCAGAAACATGGGGCTTGGTGCGGCGATGCGTACGGGCCTCAAGGCTGCGGCACAAGAGAGTGATGTTGTGATTACATTGGACGCAGACAACTCACAAGACCCCGAATTGATCAAAAGCATGGTAGAGCGTCTCGAGACAGGTTTTGACGTCGTGATTGCGTCTCGATTTCAGCCAGGTGCACAGGAAATCGGTGTGCCGCCGTTTCGTATATTCCTGAGTCATCTTTCAAGCGCGGGAATTCGTACATTAATCCGTTATCCGGGCGTGCGTGACTACACCTGTGGATTCCGTGCTTACCGAGCCGAGACGCTACGTAATTTGATCGACATGTTTGGCGACAATTTCATTCGCGAAAATGGTTTTTCTTGTATGTTCGAGCTACTGCTGAACTTGCGCGCATTGCATGCTCGCGCCTCAGAAGTGCCACTTGTTCTCCGATACGACCTTAAAGAAGGCGCCAGTAAGATGCGCATCCTGCCTACGATGTGGCGTTACTTAATTACTTTGATTCGCGGATTGTTGCCGGTCTCCTGGCGTGTGGTATCAGGGGGTGAAAGACACGACTATGATAAAAAATCCTAAAGATATTGGCGCTATTAATATGTCAGGCATCATCGGTACATCATTGAACATTGCCGTGGTGGGTGGTGGAATCGGTGGCCTGGTCTCGGCTTACCTACTCGCCAAGGCGGGCGCACGCGTAACTGTTTACGAAGCCTCTGATCAACTTGGCGGTTTGGGCACTTTCTTCCAGTATCGGAACGTATATCTTGAACGATTTTATCATTGCATGTTGCCAAGCGATCGACACCTGCTTGGCGTGTTGCGCGAGCTCGGTCTCGAGGATGAGATTTATTGGAAAGAGACCAGTTTTGGGTTTATGCGCGATGGACAGCTGTATGGCCTCAATACACCGCTCGAACTGTTACGATTCAGTCCGCTATCCTTGGTTGATAGAATACGTGTTGGTCTGACCGGTTTGTGGGGAAGTGTTTGTTCATCAAATGGACTAGACGATGTAACTTGTGTTGAATGGTTGAGTCGGATTTCTGGGCATCGTGCCTTTGAAACCTTTTGGAAGCCAATGCTGCAAGCCAAATTCGGTGATCGTTATCATGAAGTCCCCGCTCTCTGGTTTTGGACACGCTTCAACCGTGAAAAAGGCGGTGGGAAAAAGGAATGCAAAGGATACATCCGTGGCGGCTACCGACGCATCATAGCGGCTCTGGCTGAAGCGATCGAAGCGCACGGCGGCACAATTCGATTACAAGCATCCGTGGAGAAACTGGATCTTACTGAAGACGAACGACTCATAGTCCATGTCGCAGAGGACAATCCCCATGTGTATAATCGCATTGTCATCACAGCCCCTATTTTTGCGCTACGCAAAGCAATGGCGGATGGCCAATTAGCCAGCGTTGCCGAAAAAATTGACGCCGGAATCGATATGCAAGGCGTAGTTAATGCCGTGTTCACGCTGCGCCGTGGATTAACAAAACATTACTGGGTTGCTACGATTGATGAAGAAATTCCCTTTCAGGGTATCGTGGAGAGTACAACGCTGCTTGAGAAAACCGATACCGCTGGCGTGCATCTGGTTTATCTGATGAATTATGTACACCGTACGGACTTACGGTTCCACCAAAGTGATGCTGAGATTCTGGATGCCTACATGATCGGGCTGAAGCGGCTTTTTCCTGACCTTGTGGATGAAGATGTGATTGACCGGTTTGTGTTTCGGTCACCTTTCGTAGAGCCGATTTATACCACGGGTTATCAACAGCGCAAACCACCTATAACCTTGCTTCCGGGAAAGCTATATTTAGCTACGACCACTCAAGTCTACCCGGTGGTTACGTCCTGGGATGGTGCAGCCGGTTTAGCACACAAGGTCATTGACGAACTGCTCAGCCAGGCATAACAATCGAGATTTGGAAGACATTCGGTTATTGCGCTAAGAGATCTTGAGAATACGCCAATTCTGAAAAAATTATTACCCGATAGGTCAGATGACTACTAGTGTAGTTTCTAGTACGAATTAAAATTAATCTCAATTAACTAACATGGCAGCATTCGAACATAACAATGTTCAACACAATGCTCTGGAATAAACAAAACCAGCAATGCCCTCTTTCTATTATTACTCCTGGCTAAACATAGGGGAAAACTTGCTAATCCTGAAGTTTACATTGAGCAATCAGGCTTGATCAACAGGAAGAAATTTTCGAATCCGAATGAGAACGATCTATTCGGCGTTTACAACTAGACAACAAAAGAGAAGATAGCTTTGAATTCCAAATCGCATTCGTGCACTACTGACGAGCCAGACAATTTTCCTGCTTGGTGCGCGTTACGTACTTTCTGTGTGTTGCTTGTGGTGTTCCTTGTTGCATTGCTGTTCCATTCTGATCTGGCTCCACTCGAAGAAACTCACTGGGATGCGGTGATCTACGTGGACATTTCCAAAAGAGCGGCAGAGACACAATTGTTGGCCGACTATCATCAGCATGCTCATGATATCCCGCTTGAACCAGTTGGTCTGCTTTGGCACTTTACACGCATTGGTCACGTTCTTTTACTCGGTGAAGTTGCCCGGCTATTTGGTACTACTGAAACTGCGCTTGTAGCAATGCAATGGCTGTATCGAGTCTTCATGGCACTGGGTGTAACCCTTTGTATCGTGCTTAGTTCGCGCTTGGTCGTCTTATTTCGACCTAAAAAACCCGATTCTATTTGGTGGGCAGGATACTTCCTTGGGGCCGTGACCTATATTGCCTCCGATAGTTATCGTGGACTTCAAGGACACTTGCTTAGCGAACCTCCAGCGTTCGTAATCTTGGCTTTCTTCGCTGTTATGTTGGTAAAAGCGGTTGAGCGCCGGTCTCTAGCGGTCGGGGCTTTTGCGGGTTGTTTACTATTCTTGGTGTTTTTCATCCGAATTGATGCGACTTTGCCGGGAATAATTTTCGCAACGGTATTGTTAGCGGCACTAATAATGTCGAGAAAATTTGATGCTGTGCCAAGCATCATCTCTGCTGGCTTGGTTTCTTTGTTTCTTTACTTGATATACGCATGGTGGTTTTTCCCATTAGTCAATTTGCAAACCTTGGCGAATTTTTCCTCTGCAGCTAAGGAATTGTTTCCTGGGCCACCAGCCATGAGTCTATATAGCATTGCAGTTGCCGGCGGCTTGCTGTGGGTAGGAGCTTGCGCAGCGGTGCCAATGTGGCGCGATCCTTTGGTTCGTTTTGCAATGGTATGGCTTGGATTAGCGCTGCTTCCCATGATGATTGATAGTTTGAATTGGCGCGCAGTTCAAGCCCGTATGAGTTTCGATATTGTACTGCCGCTTTTGGTTCTTTGTGGTGAGGGCTGGAGTTTGATTCTGCGAAATTTTATAAAGCAGCGAAAAATTCGCCCTTTGTTAATCGCATTGGGTTCTGTGATGGTACTGGCATTTGTACCCTATTCATTGATAAAGCAAGAAACCCGTAGCTTGGTAATTAATCACCTGCCGTCTGAAATTCACAAATATCTATTTCCTTCATTGTTGAAAAATGCTGCTATCGCACCTGTATCGCCGTATCAAGATTCAAGGCTGGGCCTCCTGGTTCGTCCGATGTCTGAGCGCCGAACTTTTGAGTATTCAAAAATGCGGACATTAGGAGATTATTTGTATGTTCCTGAGAGATCTGCTTATTTACTATGGCCAGGAACTAAGGTGCTACATTTAGTTTCGCTCGAAGACTACGTAGGACTTATTCGGTTTTTTGGTAAAAAATATCCAGAAAATGCTGATATTTTTTTGACAAAGCTTCCGAACAAAGATAAGACCATACCTTGTACTGCACGAGCACCAACAGTGTTGGAACCTTTGGTATTTTGCTCAACTCTCGTCCATTCGGATTTGCATGTTTTGCGGAAAAATAATATTCCTTTATATATTCTTGGTGTCGATGGCTACCCTTTACCAGATATGCCTCAATTAAAACTTGAAGTTTTGTTGTCAGAACCGCCGTTTGTGCTGTATGGGATTGCTGAGTGGTAGTCGATCAGTCGGGTTGCCGGTCTTTTACCAAAAAGGTTAATAGATAGAGACAGATAGGACAGAAACCCAACAAGTTGCCTGAGCCTGCAAGCAAGGCAGATAGTGGCCAAGAATCAGTTAAATTATCTCTGGCAGAGCTGGAGGCTTATCGCTGGAGCTGCTGCCAAAATAGCATCTTGGGTGGCAAAAAAGAGCATGCCCAGAGAAATTGCGTTTGCACGTGCCTGCCAATTCATTTCAAACCGGAATTTTTACTTGGCAGCGCATAACTAATCGCTGAATTTCTGAGTAAGCTCTACCTAGACTCTATCTCGCTGAATCAACCGCCGCAATTGCGTTTCAGCTTTTCTTGCTTCGACTGCTGCTTCCTGTTTTCTTTATAACAGCTTCCAGGAATAACGCTTCAAAACCGGAGATAACATCAAATAACTCCTCATCAATGGAACCTTGTCGCAGGCGATGAAAACTATGTTGCATGTTCTCAAGTAGTTCATTGATATTTTTTTCAGCTCGCTGCATCGCAGCCAGGCGGCTGGCATTTTCGCTTGCCAGTGACTCGGCGCAAGCCCGGAACAGCGAGATAAAAAGATATTCTCGAATGAGTGCACGCAGCGTTGCGGTACCGCTTTGCATGATCTCGGGCAAGTTTCCGGTCGGCCAACGAATATGGGTCAGGCTTTGTTGCCATTGCTCGTCTAACGGCAACAAGCGCAGACCAACCGGTTCATAGAGCGAACCGGATTGCGGGCGGTTATGGAAGACGTAAACTTGCGCATACTCACCTTTGTCCCGATACACTTCGCTTTCGATTTGAATCTGCCCGACGAGCGGGGCAATGGCCTTGACGGAATTAGGTACGGCAAACAATCCCAGCAACGGCAGACCTGCATCCGCCAGTCGCGCATGAACGCGCTCACCGATGGCCCAGACTTGAGGTTTGCCCGGCAGATCTGCAAGGGTTTTAATCGCATAGTCGGTTATTACATCATTAAACTGGCCTACCAGTCCTTGGTCGGAGCCGAACACGATGACACCGATCGCACCATCATTAACTCGTTCTTCACTTGTCGACATCAATGCCGCTGACTCATTCCCCCGAAAGCATGCGCCCAACCCCAGTTCAATGGTTCGATAATAATCTGCCAACGCGCGTACTGATTGCTCGTATTGTCCAATATTGGATGCAGCCAAGGCTTTCATCGTGCGGACAACGGATTGAAGTTCTCCGGCAATATTGATCTGTCGACGCAAGCTCGCCGTGGTATCACTCATGATTTTTCAATGGAAGATGAATTGGATTTAGATCCATACTTTGGTTCGTCTTTGCTTGAGGGTTTGGATTCCGGCTTAGGCTGGAAATGTATGAGCGCTTCACGCGCGATTTCGATAATCAATTTACGATCTTCGTCAGCCAATTTATCGGCTGTTTCAAATCGCGCGCATACCTCCGCCGGAATGTTCTTTGCTGCCTTCCGTACAGCAGTATCGGCATCCGTCATCTGGGCTATCGGCACCGTATCGAAAAGCTCTGCAGTCAACGCTAACAGAATGGCAATTTGTGCGGGCATGGAAACCGGAGCAAATTCCGGCTGTTTGAGGCAGGCGCGGATACGCCGTCCATGCTCGATGATCTTGCGGGTGTCTTTATCCAGCCGGGCACCGAAGCGGGCAAAGGTCTCAAGTTCCTCGAACTGCGCATAGGCGAGCTTAAGGTCGCCCGTCACCGCACGGTAGATCGCGCGTTGTGCCTTGCCCCCGACGCGCGAAACGGATTTGCTGACATCAACGGCGGGCAGAACACCCAATTCAAACAGCGATGGCGAGAGGTATATCTGCCCATCCGTAATAGAAATTAAGTTGGTCGGAATGTAGGCGGAAATGTTCTGCGCCTCGGTTTCAATAATGGGTAACGCGGTGATTGAGCCACCACCAAGTTCCTCGCGCAGATGCGTGGCGCGTTCGAGCAGGCGAGAGTGAATGTAGAAGATGTCGCCCGGAAAAGCTTCACGTCCCGGCGGGCGGCGCAGCAGCAGGGAAAGCTCGCGATAGGCACGCGCGTGATGCGTGAGATCGTCATAAACGATGAGTACATCTCTGCCTTGCGCCATGAAATATTCCGCGATGCTGGTGGCGGCATAGGGCGCAATGTACTGCAAGCCGGGTGAGTCATTGCCTTCAGTCACCACCACGGTGGTGTATTCCAGCGCGCCATTTTCGTGTAGATTGGCGACCACGCGGGCTACGGAAGAAGCGCGCTGGCCAATGGCGCAATAGACGCACAGCACATTTTTGCCGCGTTGGTTCAGGATGGTATCTATGGCGATGGCAGTTTTACCAGTTTGCCGATCACCGAGAATCAATTCGCGCTGCCCGCGCCCAATAGGAATCAGCGCATCAATAACCTTGATACCGGTTTGCAAAGGTATGGTTACCGGCGCACGATCCATGATTTGCGGCGCAGCGCGCTCAATGGGCTGACGGCGACTCATGCTGATGGCTTCCCCGCCATCCAGCGGGTGACCCATGGGATTGATGACACGCCCGATCAATGCGTCGCACACCGGCACATCCATCACATGCCCTCTGCGTTCGACTTCATCACCCGCATGCAACTGCCAGTAATCGCCCAGCAGAACGACACCGATTTCATCTTCATCGACATTAAATGCAATACCGTATACATCGCCAGGGAATTTCAGCACCTCCTCAAAACCTACGCCGGGAAGACCGGAAACCTTTGCAATCCCAGTAGCGATGCTGGTGATCGTGCCTACCTCCCGCAGCTTGAGTTGCGGCATGTATGCTTCCCGCACTTGGCTGATTCCATCAAAAGCGCAGTCGAAAATGTTCTGGAGGCTCGCGGATTCCATACTTATTGGCTCTTTACTTTTGGCTTGGTTGCATCGGATTCAGGATTGGTTTCAGCTGCAGAGTTAGTCTTTACTTTGCTTTCTGGCTTGGCTTCAGGGTTTTTTTCGGGTTTTGGTGCGGCTTTGGGGGAATCAAGAATTTTATTCCGAATTTCTCCTTCCGCCTTCTCCCAGTCCTGATTTGCTCGACTCTCTTTGTGACCTTGCTCCTCGTAGAGTTCATAGGCGCGCTTGCCGATCTGAGATGTCAAATCGGAAGATTTCATTACTTGCGCTTCGATTTTATCCTTATTTTTCAATAGATCATCGACACCTTTTTCCAGAGAAGCCAGATAATCCGAGATGCTCCAAGCCAGTTTATGTCCATTCGTGCTGAGCTCAATCCCGCTGATCAGATCCGGCGCTATCTCGAATCGAACGCGGACTTCCGTAGAAAACGTATCGTTGAGCGCATTTTGTATCGCCGTGCGCTGCGCCGCGGGGAGGTCAAAAGCGCTACGCACTAACGCAGGGCTTGATGCAGTTTTGAGAGAGTCGCCGAGAGTTTTTTTCGCTTGCTTGTCCATCTGTTCCAAGCGACGGGTAAACACATCGGCCAAGCGCTCTTCCAGTTCAGTCGTCGCGAGATCCATCAGCGCCTTACGTGCGATGGCGAATACTTCCTGCCGGGCTCGGCGGCTGATTGCTTGGTTTAAACGATTTACGTCGCCTCTCATTGATTCCCGTTGCTTAGCGCTCAAAGCATCAGCCGCCTGCCGCGCTTCTTCCTGTAACCGTGAACGCTCGGCTTTCGCTTCCTCCGTTGCCTTATTCACGAGGGCAGCGCGCTGCAGCTCGAAAACCTCGTTTTTGTGCTGAAACTCGTCGCGTTCCTTCTGAGCCTCGGCCTTTTGCGCGTCGGCATCCGCCAATTCCTTGGCGATCCGCTTCTCCCTTGCATCGAGGGCGTCAAGAATCGGATGGTATAGGAAGCGCTTCAACAACCACACCAGGATGAGGAAGTTGACGACTTGCGCACCGACGGTAAACCAGTCGAACAGCATAACTTACTTTCCTGCCGCTTGAGTGATGACGTGGTTCCAGAATGGGTTGGCGAAAAGAAGAATCATCGAGACCACGAAACAGTAAATGGCAGTGGATTCGATCATCGCCAGACCAACAAAGAGCGTCCGGGTGATGGTGGCGGAAGCATCCGGCTGCTGCGCCAGTGAAGTCAGCGCCGTTGCAACCGCCTTACCTTCACCAAGCGACGGTCCAATGACCCCTATACCGATGGTCATGCCAGCAGTGATAATTGATGCTACTGCAATAATCGTCATGCTATCCATACTTTCTCCTTTGGTTGTCGTAGTTCATGCATCAATAATTACATCGGATTCTGGTTTGGACTTGCGCGCTCGTGTGGCAGCAGCGATGTAAACCGCTGCCAGGATACTGAAGATATAGGCTTGTACCATGCCGGTCAACAGACCGAGCACGCTCATAGCGATCGGAAAGATAAAGGGCGTGATGGTCAGCAGAATGGCGAGTATCATCGTCCCGCTCATCATATTGCCGAACAGGCGGATCGCCAGGGCCAGGGTACGGGAAAGTTCGCTGATGATGTTGAACGGCAACATGATAACCGTCGGTTTCAGGTAGGCCCGCAGATATTCTCTCAGTCCACTTTCTTCGATACCGAACAACGGCACGGCCACAAACACACAGATCGCCAGCGCCGCAGTGGTCGAGAGTGAGCCTGTCGGCGGCTCAAAGCCGGGAACGATAGTGAATAGGCTTGCCATTGCAACAAACAGAAACAAGGTACCGAGAAAACCGAGATATTTCTGAGGCTGATTCATGCCGACTTCTTCAATTTGTTTGTTGATGCCGGTAACGACTATTTCCAGCAGGTTCTGCCAGCGGGAACGTTGCAAGCCTGTGGAAAGTTTACGCGTAACAAGTTTTGAACCAAGCACCAGCACCAACATCAATCCCCACGTGTAAACAATCGTAGCGTTGAGTTTAATAAAACCATATTGCCAGAAAATAATCTCGTCTGGGCTAAGGTGCATGACCGGCCTCCGGCATCAATTGTTCAGGCTGGTTCGTTACTCGAGTGAGCCACATCACAATCAGTCGCGCGATGATGAATCCGAGAAGTCCCATCAGCAGACTCTGCCAACTGTTCCCCAGAATAAAATAAAACCCGGGCAGAACAATGCCCAACCTCAGCAGGATGCTCCCAAAAAACCATAGCGCCGGATGTTTCGATAATATGCCTTTGCGTACTGTCCACCAAAGGCCGCCGAAAAAAATGGCTCCAAGCAAAATTCCCGTTACCAAAGCGAACGTTAGAAATAATAATTCATTCATGATCATCCCCCTCATGCTCGTGCATTTCCCTGTCTTCCTTGGTCACCCAATGCCACGCATTAAAACAACCCAATCCTAATCCGGCAGCCAGCAACATGAGTGTCCAGGAATGACTGCCAGGATAGTGTTTGTCCAGCCAAAGTCCGAGTGCTGCACCGAGCAGCGTGGGCACTGCTACCGACCAGCCAACCAGACCCATCATACCCAGACCGGACCAAACGGTCTGGGTGACATGATGTTGTGCTTTGAGTTTTCGTGCTGCCTTTTCACCGACTTGCTGGCTGTATTTCGTCTCACCCGATACAGATTTTTTTTCCGGTATTTTACTCATGATGAAACTTCGCCATGCGACGAATAAAACCGCTTTCCAATTTTACCATCACCGAACGTACGCTTTGCTCGTGCTCGTTCAGAGAGAGGAATTCCTGTTCCACCGTATCGCGTAATTGACTAAGATCCGTTCCACTTATCGCACGGCGCACAGAAACGAGCACATCCGGGCCAGTCTTTACCAGCACTCCTTCATCCACGGCCAAATAAACTTCACCTTCCTCTTCGGTTTCAAAAATTAGAATTCCGGGTGGGAGCGCCGCGACGCAGTCGAGCCGGTGTGGCAAGAGTCCAAACGAACCATCGCGCGTCTCCGCAACAATGCGCGACACGCCGGCTTTATCGGCAAAAATCTGGAAGGGTAGGAGAACCTTAAGATGCATGCGTATCGGCGACATGTTCGATCTCCGGTTGCAATTTTGTCTCAGGCTTAATCTTTTCCTTCGCTTCGTCTATCGTACCGATCATGTAGAGTGAATTCTCCGGGTAATCTTTGAAATCATCACGCAAGATACGCTCACAACCGTCCAAAGCATCCTCGAGACTGACAAGCTTACCTTTGAGACCAGTGAACTGCTCGGTAGTGAAAAAGGGTTGCGTGAAAAAACGCTCTAGGTGGCGGGCACGGGCGACCACATTACGGTCTTCCGGCGCAAGTTGCTCCAGACCGAGCATGGCAATGATATCCTTGAGTTCCGCATATTGCGCAAGCGTGTGCCGGATCTCCTGGGCTAAGCGGTAATGCCGTTCCCCGACAATGCCAGGTGTGGCCATCTTGGAACTGGATTGCAGCGGATCAATGGCCGGATAAAGTCCTTCACCTGCACGCTTGCGCGAGAGCACAATGGAGGCGGAGAGATGAGAGAATGTATGCACTGCCGCCGGGTCGGTGAAATCGTCGGCCGGGACATACACTGCCTGGATCGAAGTGATGGCACCAGTATCGGTGTTGGCGATGCGCTCCTCCAGCCCCGAAAGCTCAGTGCCCATCGTGGGTTGATAACCCAGACGCGACGGCATCTGCCCCATCAATCCGGAAATCTCCATGCCGGCCTGGATAAAGCGAAAGATATTGTCGATCAACAACAACACATCGCGATGCTCGTCGTCGCGGAAATACTCGGCCATGGTTAATGCCACATGGCCGACACGAAAACGAGCGCCCGGTGGCTCGTTCATCTGCCCAAACACCATCACCATATTCGGTAACACACCAGCTTCTTTCATGTCACGATAAAGTTCCTCACCCTCACGACAACGCTCTCCGATGCCGCAAAAAATGCTTACACCTTGTTGATTCCCAATCATGTTGTGAATCATCTCAGTGAGCAATACCGTTTTTCCTACACCCGCTCCACCAAAAAGGCCTGCTTTGCCACCGCGCTCCAGCGGCATCAGCACATCAATGATTTTGATGCCCGTTTCAAAAATTTCCGACTTGGTGGAACGTCGTGCAAGCGGTGGTGGAGCATGATGTACAGAACGCCATTGGACATCGGACACTGCTGCTTTGCGGTCAATGGTGTTGCCAAATACATCGAACATGCGCGAGAGCAGTTCTTTACCTACAGGCGCTTTTAAAGGCCCGCCTGTATCCCTCACCACCGTGCCGCGCGCAAGACCTTGTGTCGGCGTCAAAGCGATCCCGCGCACATGATGCGCATCATGCTGCGCTAGTACCTCGATAATGATGCGTTCTTCCTGTCCGGCGCGCAGCACTGAGTGGATCGGCGGCAAATCGCCATCGAATCTTATATCAACGACACTGCCGCGCACCGAAACGACCACGCCGGTATTTGATAAATTAGACATTCTTCCTATTTCCAGATTCGATATCACAAGACTATAGCCCCTTTTCTCTTATGCACAAAACAGATTCTGCTTCGAGCGCATCGCGCACATGCGTCAGACGTTGCTCAATTAGCGAACGATCATGCGCGGATTCGATGCTACGATCGGCCAGCTCGGCAATCCACTGAACATGTTCACGCAGCGCCAACCGGCGGTTTGGACTAACTGTCAGGCCAGCAATGGTATGAAGCGCGCCGAGCATACGCATCATGATGGCGACATTTCCTGCGGCGCTTCTACGAATCTGATCGTATGAATCGGCCAGCAAGCTGGAAAAACTCGGAGCGATAACGATCACTCTCAATTCTCCTCCTACATAGCGGTGTGATGGTGGAAATTTCCGGGGAGCCAGTCGCGCTAGAATCATTGCCAAGTAATCCACACAAATCACGGCCGTCGATATGTCGTTGACGCCGGGAGAAAGGGCTTTTAATGCCACATCAACGATCTCCCTAATACCGAAAGCAGGATCCTGCTCCACGGTGCGGTGGCGGCCTATTTCGTAACACACATTGATGGCGGCAATTGTTTCATTATCCGGGGGAGATTCCAGAGCGAGCGATGCCAGCACAGTATTTTGAACAACGAAATCGCCGATGCCGCATTCCATCCGTGCAATGGTATTCCTGTCCTGCGCCAAGTGAAGCAGTGCATCATCATCCAGACTCTGAATGTAGCCGCTCTTCTTTGCCAGGATTACGTGCCAGTTCCGTTTCTCTATCGGCCGTGGCACCTGATTTTCATCTTTATCAAATTCACTTTCCGATTTATCCGGAAAAAGCCGATCAATGGCCACGATGGTTTCCTGAGCGACCGAAGCGATGATGCTGGAAGCCTGGATCGAAGAAGCGATATGATGAATAAAGAAAATGAGCACACCCACGCCTCCCAGCGCCAGAACAAATCCGAAGAATACCGCCAAGCCCGGAACAAATATTCCCTCATCACCGCTCCGTATGGTGCGCAAAACGATCAGGCAATAAGTAAAAATACCGGCAAAAATCCCTAACGAAGCTTGCGTGACAGTGCTCCGCATAAAGTTCCGAAGGATGCGCGAGGTGTATTGGTTCGCTACCAGTGCCAGCGCCACCAGTGTCATGGAAAACGTGATGCCCATCACAGACATCATCGAACCGGCAAGTGTCGACAACATGCCACGGGCGCCTTCCGCCCCAGCCCCAAACAGGTGCGGCCATTGGGCCAGCCAAATATCGTTCTCAGCGGAATCAACCTGGATCAACGTAATCGCAAGCACAATGCTAAATGCAACAATCACCGTAGGCATAAACCAGAAACTCGAGCGAAAGTTGCTAAAATGTTGTTTAAGTTTATTCATAAATCACGATCTGAAATTTCGGTAAATGGGTTATACGCTTGATCCTAAACTCCTCTGATTAGGTCACTCCAACGGCCAAGCAAGGTGGAAGCGAGCCGAGAAACTGTGAATTTTTGGATCTTGTCGCAATAATTTTGTTAATAATCTAGCGTGTTAAGTACGCCCCAACGATCTGTTTTTGTCAACTGAGGCGCATTTGCCAGAACATGATCAAGACCAAGACCCAGGTTATGTCGGCTACTGCATCTTTTTACAGCGCCTATTGCAAAATCTTTGTAATATCACAAAAAAATTGTTTCTTATTCTTGAGTATGGTAGATATACGGAAACTTCATAATTACTTGTTTGGTAGAGCGTAGTGCACGGGCATGGGGCTTTTTTTGATTTTTTCAGGAGGTGATTCGAACATGCGTCAGATATGGATTGCAACCTGTCTCGCGTTAAGCCTTCTCGTAGGCCAGGCGAACGCAGCTGACCAAGCGCGGAAGGCGGAAATCGCCGAGAGCAAAGCGGAGGTGCTGGAGGAGAAGGCCGCACCCGATGGCAGCAAAGTGCTTCCGACTCCAGCCCAACTCATCTCTAAGCCCCAAGCGCAAGCAGTCGATCCGATCGGCGAAGAGCCGTTGGACGGTGCGATCAATTGCCTTGCCCGCAGCATCTATTGGGAGGCCAGGGGCAAGAGTGATACCGGCATGGAAGCCGTCGCCAATGTTGTTATGAACCGGGTCGGCCATGAGGGCTTCCCAAACACCATCTGCGGAGTTGTCAAGCAAGGCCGTGAGCAAGGAGCCTGCCAGTTCTCGTGGTGGTGCGATGGCCGTTCGGATGACGCAAAGGAGGATGAATCCTACGCGATCGCCAAGGAAATCGCCCGCAAGGCCCTCAATCGTCAACTTAAGGACCGAACCGGTGGTGCTTTGTACTTCCACCATCGGAGAGTAGTTCCCGATTGGTCCAAAGAATATATCAGGACGGTCGAGATCGGCGAGTTTATCTTCTACAAACCGGCTGGCAGCAAGGCCAAATAGGCTCTGTCGATTGACATTGGTGAGACTTCGTAACTCTTTAAGCGACGAAAAGCAGCTTTGTCACAAAATTTATCAGATTGAGGGATAATTTTTATTTTCGTTTCCTATCGCAACTTAGAAGAATTTATGAGGAAAAGATCAGCTTTATGGAAATATACCGTATCCCTCCAACCAATGCGGCGATACCGTCGACGGCAGTTCCAACACATGATCGCCCCGTCCGCGAAGACGCAGCGTATTCGCCGGCATAGGCACTGGTTTATCGTTACCGGAACCAACGCAGGCGACCGAATGACCTGACCGGAACGATGCTTGCGAACCCAATTGCCAAACGTCTTGGTATTCAAAC
>ERZ1292630.2360-Hain-H41-02um-R3-2360-length-17525-cov-4_pt1 | contig 17525 bp, 15 predicted proteins | sample MGYA00564408_ERZ1292630 | MGnify/ENA primary metagenome ERZ1292630 (study PRJEB36523, sample SAMEA6512641) | groundwater metagenome | collected 2019-01-08 | study: AquaDiva: Metagenomics assemblies of 32 groundwater samples
TATCCCGAGGCCGATGCCGCCCGCCCCATTTGCGAGGTGGATAAGCACCCTTACAAATTTTGGCAGATTGATGAAGAAAAAAAATTGCTCAAACCTTTTTTACCAAAGGAAATTACCGGTTTTGATGAACCGAATAATTTACCAAGACAGCTTTTTCCCAAAGTATATATGCATACCGGAGCAATGGATGTGATCCGTACCAAGACGCTACGCGACCGGCAATCCACATCAGGCGAAAAACTTACATATTTTTTTATGGCGCCAGAGGATTCAATCAATATCGATCGGCCGCTTGATTTTGAAATAGCGGAATTTTTGTTGCAAAAAAGATTAAATAAAAAAATTGTTTAAATAAATTTAATTAATCCATATGGTAGCCGACAATAAAAAATTTAATTTTGAGAATCTGTTTATCTTTGATCTGGCCAATAATCACCAAGGTTCGGTGGAGCATGGCTTGAGTATTATCAATGAAATGGCCGAGATCGCGAAAAGAAACGAAATTCGAGCGGCCATAAAGTTTCAATTCCGGAATATTGATACTCTTATTCATCCGAATCACAAAAATGGGTCTGACAACAAACACATACCGCGCTTTATTTCCACTCGCCTTACTTGGGATCAATATCAGATATTGCTGGATGAAATAAATAAAAAGGGATTGATAAGTATCTGCACGCCCTTTGACGAGTATTCAGTTGAGGTTATAGAAAAAATGAATATTGAAATTATTAAAGTTGCCAGTTGCTCCGCCAATGATTGGCCGCTACTGGAGAGAATATCCGAAGCAAACAAGCCGGTAATTTGCTCGGTTGGCGGTTTAACCATGGCCGAGATAGACAAGGTGGTAAGTTTTTTTCAACATCGTGGAGTAGATTTTGCCTTGGAATATTGCGTGGCGATTTATCCTACTCCCAATGATAAATTTCATTTAAATCAAATTGATGAAATGCGTAATCGTTATCCCGGAATTACGATTGGTTTTTCCACCCATGAGGCGCCCGACAATTTTGCGGTTGTTGGTTTGGCATATGCCAAAGGCGCCAGAATTTTTGAAAAGCATGTTGGAGTGGAAACCGATGTAATAAAATTAAATGCTTATTCAGGCAATCCGAACCAGATTGAAACTTGGGTTAAAACACTTAAAACAGCCATGGAAATTTGTGGTTCGGGTAGTGGACGAATTATCTCTGATAAAGAAAAGTCTGATTTGCTGACTTTGAAGCGCGGTATTTATTTTGCGAAAGAAATTAAAATTGATTCAATTATTGAGCGGGACAATGTCTATTTTGCTATGCCACTTTTACCAGGGCAGTTAATTAGCGGGCAGTGGCGCGAGGGTATGAAGGCGAACAAGGATTATTTGTCGGAAGAACCTCTGCAATCAAATATTTTACCGGAAAAAATAAGCAAAAGGGATATTATTTACTCTTCTATCCACGCGGTTAAAGCAATGATCAATAATGCCTCAATTCCACTAAGTCATGATTTTCATGTGGAAATATCCCACCATTATGGTTTGGATAAATTTGACGAATTTGGCTGTATCATTGTTGAATGTATTAATCATAAGGAGTATGCCAAAAAGTTGGTAATCCAATTGCCAAGGCAGAATCATCCCGTGCATTTCCACAAAAAAAAGGATGAGACATTTCAAGTTTTATACGGAAGCATGACAGTGGATGTGGAAGGTAGAAAAAAGATATTATTGCCCGGTGACACCATGTGGGTGCCACGTGGTGTGTGGCATGGTTTCAGCACTGATGAAGGTGTGATTTTTGAGGAAGTATCAACCAGAAATTATGATGATGATTCATTTTATATTGATAGACAAATAAGCAAGATGGCACGAGATGAAAGAAAAACTTACCTACATAATTGGGGACGTCACCAGTTTGATAATATTGAGGATTAATTATTTATATGATAAAAGTGGTTGTCCTAGACTTTGATGACACTCTGGTTCAATCGGAACACATAAAACTGAATGGATTTGTTGATATTTTTTCTTCGATTAAAGGTTCCGAGGAAATCGCGAAGAATTATGTGGACCGTAATTTTGGAGATTCAAGATATGAAATGATTGAGGGAATCCTAAATGGATTGAAGGAGGATAAATTGGTTGATTTTGAAGTATCTGAAGAAATAATAAAAGAGTATGTTCGCAAATTTGGTGAATTGGTGGAAGAGAAAATAATAAAAGAAAATGAAATAATGGATGCAACGGCAATAATTGAGGGTCTGTCAAAAAAGTATTTTCTTTATCTGAATTCAAATACGCCCCAAGTCTCAATTGAGAATATAATACAACAAAGGGGATGGGAAGTTTTTTTTAAGGGAATTTTTGGTTCGCCACCGAGAACAAAAGTTGACAATCTTAAAAAAATTATTGAGCAAGCTATGGTCTCTCCTCAAGAGGTGGTCGTAATCGGTGATGGTGACAGTGATCAAACAAGCGCCAAAATCGTCGGGGCATCATTTATTGGTATCCGCAGTGATTATAATAATTGGCGGATCGCTGAAAGAGAATTTACCGTTTTGGATAATCTCGCGGATATACCAAAATTTATATCACTAATTTAATTAAGCATATTTGTATGAAGGTGAAAATTATCGGCGCCGGTTCAATCGGCAATCATTTGGCCCAGGCCTGCCGTCGTATTAATTGGGAAGTGACGGTGGTTGATCGCGATGAGGAGGCTCTACGTAGAATGAGAGAAGATATTTATCCTAAACGTTACGGTTCATGGGATGAGTCAATTAAATTATCCAAAAGTAGTGAAGAACCCAAAGGAGGTTTTGATGTGATTTTTATTGGTACACCACCGGATACTCATTTGGCGATTGCCATCAATTGTTTGGAGGAAGATCCAAAAATTTTGCATATTGAAAAACCGCTGTGTACGCCATCGCTTGAAGGCTTGGTTGAATTGAAAGAAAAAAATATCATCCATAAAAATACTATGGTATTTACTGGATATGACCATGTCGTAGCGGAAAGCATAGAGTGCATTGCTGATCTGTTGAAAAAAAACAGTTTTGGAAATATTTTGACCATGGATGTGGAATTTAGGGAGCATTGGCAAGGTATATTCAATGCTCATCCATGGCTAAAAGGTCCGCATGATAGCTATTTGGGATTTACTAATCGTGGCGGTGGTGCTAGTGGTGAACATTCTCATGCCTTGAATTTGTGGCAATTTTTTGCTCATGTATTGGGCTGGGGTAAAATAAAGAATGTTTCCGCCCTTATTGAACAAGTAAAGACTGAAAATTATTTTTATGATTCTATTTTTGCTTTGAACCTGGTGACTGACAGCGGGCATAAGGGTAGAGTAATTCAGGATGTGATTACATTACCTACCAGAAAATGGTCACGCATTCAAGGTGATGCCGGCTTCATTGAATGGTATTGCAATGGTGTTCCGGAAGGCGATTTGATTAAGTACAGAATCGGCGTAGAAGGTGAAATAATAGAGAAAGTTTTCCCTAAAAAAAGGACTGATGATTTTTACCGTTTAGTCAATCATTACCAAAAGATTTTGTCCGGGGAATTATTATATGATGATTCACAACTAAAATTAGAACGAGGTATTGAAACAATGGAAGTGATTCAATCTGCTCTTAAGGATAGTGGAATAATGTCAAAATAAATAGGTATGCTTTTCCTCCTCACCGCGATCGGCGCCATCACCGCCGCCTTCTGGACGACATTGAACGCCAAATATGTGAACGACGGCAATCATGGCGCCGGTCATTGGAGTTCTTCCTTCGTGCTTGGCGGGTCAATGCTGGCTGCCAGTTTGTACATGTTGGCGTTGTGGCTGGTTTTGTGGCGAATCGGTTATGTTGTTTTTCCGACTAGTGGCTTGTTCTGGTCGTCACTCGCGGTAACGGTTGCCATCAATATCACTTTTGAAATTTTTCGGTTCAAGGCGTATGGCTTGGTGGACATGGCCATGATCGCGCCTTTCGCCGGCATTTCTCCAATCCTGACGATTCTCACCTCCTGGTTGATTATCAGCGAAGCTCCGACCGCCGGCGGCGCGCTGGGTATTTTTTTAATCGCCTTCTCCATTTATTTTCTCCATATCGGGGATGGACAGTCATGGGCGAACATCACGGCGCCATTTCGTGCGATTTGGAAAAATCGGGGCGTGCGCTACGGTTTTTTGGCATCCATTCCACCAGCGCTATCCATTGTTTTTGACAAAAAAGCGGTGCTGGCTTCCGATCCGATTTCCTTCGCCCTATTCGCTTTGTTTTTTATCGGACTGGGTGCTTGGATATTTGATTTTTTGGCACAGGGGAAAACCAATTTTTTGAGGCAAATCAACGGCGAACGGATTGGAAGATTTTTTCGGATTAATTTATTGCTTTTTGTGAGCAATATCAGTTTCACTTTCATGTTTCTTTTTGACAATGTCCCGAATGTAAGCGCTTTGCGTCGGCTGGTGATTGTGGCGGAGGTAATTTTAGGGTATTATATGTTAAAGCAAAGATCAAACATAAAAAAGAGAATTATCGCCAGCTTGGGCGTGGTAGCCGGCTGTATTTTAATCGCGATTTTCAGATAATCACAAAATTAATTACGAATTAAAAATTACGAATTACGAATTGTGTCCGTTTACAATCATAATCGTAAATTCTTAATTCGTAATTCTTAATTCGTAATTACAGACTTATGTCCAAAAAACTAACCAAACGTCTGAAAAAAATAAAATTACTGGCTTTGGATTTTGACGGGGTGATGACAGTTGGCGGCCTTGTGATCGTTGATCAAAACGGCGTGGAGTCAGTGATCTGCAGTCGCAAAGACGGACTGGGAATTGAAATGATTAAAAAAGTCGGCATCACGGTCGTGGTGATTTCCAAGGAGACTAATCCAACAGTGGAAGCTCGTTGCCGGAAATTGGGTATTAAATGTTGGTACGGGGTGGATACGGCCGATGATAAATTAAAAATTTTACAAACCTATGCCACCGAATTGAAGTTGAAGCCGGAACAGATTTGCTATGGCGGTGATGACATCAATGATTTGGCTTGCTTGGAGTGGGTGGGTTTTGGTTTTACCGTTGCCGATGGGCATACATTGTGCAAGAAAAAGGCGGCTTATGTTACCAAGGCCAAGGGCGGTGAAGGAGCGGTGCGCGAGGTGTGTGATTTGATTTTGGGGTAATTTGACTATGACTAAAATTTGTGAGATAGTTTGTCCATAAATTAAAAGTAAATTTTGTTTTATGGCGGAAGAAGAAATCACCCTTCAAGGTCTTAGCAAAAGGTTTGACGAGTTGATGGTTTTTTTGGTGGATAATGTTGCCATGAAAGCTGATTTAAGAGCGATGGAAGAGAGAATGGAAAAACGGTTTGATGGCAAGTTGGATTTATTGAAAAATGACCTGATGTCAGAGATTCGTTCGGTGAGATATGAAGTGGAATTATTGAGACGGGATGTGGAGAGTTTGGAAAAAAGAATTACCGAGGATAGTGATGTGTTTGCCGCGGATATTGTCGAGTTGAAGCAACGAGTGGAGTGGTTGGAGAAAAAAGTTAAGCAATTTAGTCCGGTATAAATGAAAACATCCCGAATCGGGATGTTTTTTCTTCGCTGGCATCAAATTATTTTAATGGCAATGAGGATCGACGGTTTCCAATTCCGTCCACTGGCAGAGGATGCCGGTGTTTTGACGAACCGCGCGATCGCGCGAATGTGATTTGGCAGGAAAAGAGTGAGTTTAGAAGCCGATGCACTGTCGCCAAATGAACGAATTTTGGGATTTTGCCACCCTGGCAAAATCCTCACCACTAGCTTCCATTGCTGTCTTCTTGATGAAAAATAATGGTGATTGCTGACTTCCGAGGGTCAGCAACGGCCGAGAGGATCGGCCGTGTTTGTCACCCGCCGAATGGCGGGCGAACGGGTTAGAGGATTTGGAGTGGCTCCGCCTCGCGCTTCGCCAGAGCGCGGACGAAGTCTCCGCCGTGGCTCGGCGTGTAGATGAGCGCGAGGTAGATCCCCACGCCGATCTCCGGCTGGTTCATCCGGACCGCCACCCGCGCCAGCACGAGCTGGGCGATGAGGTAGGGGACGATCAGGAAGGTACCGTGCTCCAGGCACTTGGTGGCGTAGAGCGTCGCCTTGGCGTAGTCGCTCAGTCGCCAGAACTCGAGCGCCTGGAGGGCAGCGGTCCAGGACGAGTAGGTGTCCCGGTGCTCCACCGACAGGTTGCACATCTGGTGGAGGTCGGCCAGGTGGCCGGCGTAGCTCCGTCCGGTCAGGTCGTGGGCGTAGAGCCGGTGAGCCGGTCCGTTAGCCTCCAACCACTGCCGGACCGTGAGGTCCGGGTTGTCATGGAACCCCTCAAGCCGCTCGCTAGACATCATCAGATGGCACAGGGCGTCTGCCATGATCGTCGAGTCGCCTGTCACCAACCCGTGGTGACAGTATTCGACGGTGGCGCAGAAGTGGCTGATCGCCCGCCTGGCCATGTCGTGAGCGAAGCTCGCCGACTTGACTTGGGCTTCAATCGCCTTCTCGTAGTCGCCCGCCTCGCGGTAGACGAGACCGGCGTGGTAGCACTCGAGCTCGTTCAGTCGGTCGCGCCGCGTGCCGTCCGGCAGGCCGAGAATCATGTCCTGCGTCTGCTCGAGCAGGCGCGTGACCGCCTTGATGTCCCACAGCCCCGGCTGACGCCGCAGACCGTTGACCTGCTCGAGCCGGAAGGTGGCCCGCCGCTCGATCGAGGCGGACAGCTCCGCCGCCATGCCGAAGATCGCCGCGTAGCGCGCGCGATCCGCCTTATCCGGGTTGTAGAGGAGATCGCGGATCTCCCCCTTGTCGTAGGTATCGTCGCCCTCCGGGCTGGTCGCGATGATCGCGAGCGCCAGCTCCCGGTCGGACTTGGTCAGGTCGAGTTCCATTTTTCCTCCGAAATCAGCCGAAGCGAAGCCACTATTCGCTGTTGTTTTTGTGGTTGAACGGGACCTAGAGTGGCATCCCAGCCGGCTGATTTTCCTTGGATGGACAGACCAATATAGCATATCACTCGACCAAAGTCAATCGGTGCGATGTTTATCGGTGCGATGTTTATCCACACCGTCCGGCTTTACTGTTTTCAATAATGTGGGTATAATTTTCGTATCCGTTTCTGTTTTTTATCATTTTTGGTAAAAAATAGAAACGTATTAAAGCAAATTTATGCAATTTCAGCCATTTTATAGAATTGTTAAGGAAATAAGGCCAATTTTTACTTTGAATGATTTAAAGGTTATTTTTTCGAGTGAACCAATTTCACCGCGACAATTGAATCGGTGGCAAGAAAGCGGTTATATTTTGAAGCTAAAAAATGGTGTTTATTTGTTGGAGGATTACAAGAGTTCGGTTCATCCTTTTTTGGTGGCTAATTTACTTTATCAGCCCTCTTATGTCATTTTGGAATCAGCCTTGTATGAATATGGTTTTATTCCTGATGTTACTCAAACAATTACTTCTATCAGCCCAAAAAAAACTTGGGTAGCTGATGTTCTGAATAGTAGATTTGATTATAAGAAAATAAAAAAGGATTGCTTTATTGGCTACGGCGCCAGAAAATATCTTAATTATGATGTGTTGATGGCGGAACCGGAAAAAGCAATAGCGGATTTTTTTTATCTTAATAAGAGTCGTCTAAAAAATGATGGACAAATTGATGAATTGCGATTTGATTATTATAATCTAAAACAAAAAATTGATAAGGAAAAATTGTGTCATTATTCGGCATTGTTCAATAGTAAATTATTGAACGATTTAATAAGAAAATTGATTGCCAAATTCTAATATGGAAGATCTTAATTCAGTTTTACAATACGCGAAAAGTAAAAATTATCCGGTTCACAATCCGCGTGGTTTGTATGTTGAATATCTGCAACACGAAATATTGTGTTCAATTTTTAAGCATACTACAAAGTTGAGTTTTATTGGTGGCACGGCTTTGCGGATGATTTTTCATACTCAAAGATTTTCCGAAGATTTGGACTTTGATAATTTTGGCTTATCAATAGATGAATTTGAAATTTTAACCAAGGAAGTACAGAAGGATTTGGAGGCGATTGGTTTTAATGTGGAATTTAGAAATGTTTTCAAAGGTGCGTATCATTGTTATTTTCGGTTTTCTGATATGTTATTTCGCTATGGCTTTTCGCCTCATGAAAACGAAAAGATTCTAGTTCGTCTGGATACAGTGAGGCAAGATTTTAATTTTGTCCCAGAAACCGCTGTTATGGAAAATTTTGGTATATTCTTTGAAGTAAAGCATAATCCAAAAGATATTTTACTTAGTCAAAAATTTATCGCCTCATTGGAAAGAAGTCGTAGTAAGGGTAGAGATTTTTATGATATCACTTATCTAATGAGTATTACCAAACCCAATCTTGAGTATCTAAAGCAAAAAATCGGTATCGCCAGTTTGCCGGAATTGAAAGAAAGACTTTTGGCACGATGCGCCGAAGTCAATTTTGAAGAAATGGCAAGAGACGTGGCGCCGTTTTTATTTAACACCGGTGATACTATTCGAATTACCAAATTTAAGCAATACATTGAACAGTGGGAGATTTAACTAACCCAAAATTATGAATATCCTCTATATCGGCTCCGGATTTGTCGGCTCGTGCTCGGCGGCGGTTTCGGCGGACAGCGGCCACAACACGCTGGTCTATGATATTGACGAGAGAAAAATAAAATTACTGGGTTCGGGCGATCGTGACACCGTTCAGTCTTGTATTTACGAAGATGGCCTCGGCGACCTGCTGATTCGCAATCAAGAACGGATTGAGTTCACCGCCGACTACCAAAAAGTTAATGAATTTTTGGAAAATTGCGACGCGGTGTTTATGTGCTTGCCCACGCCGGAAATTGGCGAGACCGGAGAGAGCGATTTGAAATACTATATCGCCGCCGCCACTAATTTGGCCAAAAGTTTGGCGGAAAGAAATAACGGCCGGCAGGAAAAATACATTGTCATTGTCAACAAAAGCACGGTGCCGATTGAGATGATCAATCAGACCGAAGAAATTTTGAATAAATTCGGCGTTAAAAATTTCGGCGTGGTTTCCAATCCGGAATTTTTGGTGGAAGGTAAAGCGGTGCGCGATTCATTGCATCCGGACAGGGTGGTGGTGGGCGCCTGGTCGGAGCGTGATTTTGCCATCATGCGCGCGGTCTATCAACGCTATTATGATTCGTCCACGGTTAAATATCTGGAAACCAATCCCAAAGAAGCGGCCGCCGGCAAATTATTGGCTAATTTTTATTTGTTCAATAAATTGGCGGTTTGTTTTGATGTGATCGGCCGCGCCTGCGAAACATTCGCCGATGTCAAATTTGAAAGCGTCAAAAATATCCTGACCACTGATCCACGCATCGGCAGTTGGGGATTATACGACAGTTTGTATGCCGGCGGCAGTTGTTTTATCAAAGACACTCGTTCGCTTTCTCATCAGTTGCAAACGGCCGGACAGAATGCCATCCTCGTCAACGAGAGTTATTTGGCGAACAAGCGACAGTTGGAATTATTTTTGGGTCGGGCGGAGAGGGATGCAGGCGTGGATTGGGCGAACAAAAAAGTGGCGATTATCGGGTTGGCTTTCAAGCAGGACACCAATGACACGCGCAACTCGCCGAGCATTGATCTGGTTAATTTTTTGACCGAGAGAAACGTGGCGGAGATTCGCGCCTATGACCCGGTGGCGATGCCGACTTTTCAAGCGATATTTCCGGATCATCCCAAATTGAAATATGCCGTTCATGAAAACGAAGCCGCGACCGGAGCGGATATTATTATCTTGGCCACCGACTGGCCGCAATTTCGCGGTTTGGCGGATTTCTTGATTAAAGAAAATCAGGGTGGTCTCATCATGGATGGACGAAGATTGCTCGCTCATCGCTATTCGGATCTGCAAACCGCCGGTTATGATATCGTGGCGGTCGGCAGTCCGATGATCAAAGGTCAAAAATAATTTTATGGTTGAGTACACGGACTTAATTGAAAAAAAAGAGCGGATCGCGGTGGTTGGCCTCGGCTATGTCGGGTTGCCGCTCGCCGTCGCTCTCGCCAAAAAATTCGCGGTGATCGGACTGGATTTGAAAAAAATCAGGATTGAGGAATTGCAAAATAATCACGACCGCAACCATGAAATCTCGGCCGCGGAAATCGCCGCCTCCGGAATTGAATTTGGGAGCGATCCGGAAAAAATTTCAGGAGCGAAGTTTATTATCATCGCCGTACCGACGCCGGTGGACAAAAGCACGGTGCCGGATTTGTCGCTCGTGGAGAGCGCTACCGCTATGGTCGGAAAATACTTGACGCCGGGGAGCGTGGTGGTTTATGAATCAACCGTGTATCCGGGGGTAACCGAAGATTTATGCGTTCCGATTTTGGAGAGTGAATCAAAAATGAAATGTCCGGCCGATTTCAAAGTGGGTTATTCGCCGGAAAGAGTCAATCCTGGCGATCGGGAACATTCCATTGATAAAGTGGTCAAAGTCGTCTCCGGCATTGACGCGGAATCATTGGAATTGATTGCTTCGGTCTATGGCGCTATCACCGCTGTTTACCGCGCGCCCTCAATCAAAGTGGCGGAAGCGGAAAAAGCGATGGAAAACGCCCAAAGAGATTTGAACATCGCTCTCATGAATGAATTGGCGGTGATTTTCAATAAAATCGGGATCAGTGTTTATGATGTGATCGATGCGGCCTCGACTAAATGGAATTTTTTGCGGTTTTATCCCGGACTGGTCGGCGGACATTGCATCGGCGTTGATCCCTATTATCTCACGCACCAGGCCAAGCTGATGGGCTACTATCCGGAAGTGATGCTTTCGGTTCGTCATACGAACGACGCCATGGCCGGTTATCTGGCCGGGGAAGCGATGAAATGTTTGCTCGCTCATCGTCCTGATACCACCAAGGCCAAAGTGGTGATTGCCGGATTGACTTTCAAAGAAAATATTCCGGATATTCGAAATTCAAAAGTGTTTGATATTTACAATGAACTGAAATCTTTCGGGATCGCGCCGTTCGTCTACGATCCCCTGGCCGACAAAGCCGAGGCAAAAGCGGAATACGGCATTGATTTATGCTCGCCCGCGGAGCTGAAAGACATTGATTTGCTGATTTTCGCGGTGCCGCATCAGGAATTGAAAAAAATCGCCATCCCTGATATTATGAGTGGGGCGGGTGCGGTGGTCTTTGACATTAAACGCGCGCTGGATAAAAATCAATTTACTCGCCACGGCATTACATATTGGACTTTGTGATTATGCAAAAGAAACTTTCATTGGATACGGACACTTGCATTAAATGCGGAATTTGCGTTTCTCTCGCCCCCGAAATTTTCAAATTTGAGGGCGACCTGGTCGTAATCGCGTCGGACGCGCCGATTGAGGAACAGGAAGAGCAAATTCAAACCGCGATTGACGCCTGTCCGGTCACCGCCATTAAGTGGATTGAAGAATAATTTTATGAGCAAATACTTGGTAACCGGCGGTGCCGGATTCATCGGTACGAACATCGTCAAGCGGCTTTTGGCCGATGGCCACAGCGTGACAGTGGTTGATAATTACGCCGGCGGAAAATTTGAAGAACGCCTGCAAGCGGGCGCGGAATATATTGAAGCGGATATCCGCGATTTGGAAAATTTGAAAAAAATTTGTCTCTCCGGATTTGATGGAATTTTTAATTTGGCGGCTCTGCCGCGCGTGCCGTTTTCCGTGGAATTTCCTTTGGAATCGCACGAAATAAATATTGACGGCACATTGAAGGTTCTGCTGGCGGCGCGCGACGCGAAAATCAAGCGCGTGGTTTTTTCTTCCTCATCTTCGGTTTACGGCGATCAGGATCATTATCCGGTTAGTGAAGATTTAACCGCCTTGCCCATCAGCCCATACGCTCTCCATAAATTCGTCGGCGAGCATTATTGTCGATTATTCGCCGAATTATACGGTTTGGAAACCGTCTGTTTGCGTTATTTCAATGTCTACGGACAATATTTTGATCCGAACGGCGCCTACGCCCTCGCCGTCGGCAAATTTATCAATCAAAAAAAGAACGGCGAGCCTCTGACCATTTGCGGCGATGGCGACTATTATCGGGATTATGTTCACGCCCGTGATGTGGCGAGCGCCAACCTTCTCGCCATGACAAACCCCGCGGTTGGCAAGGGAGAAATTTTTAACATCGGCAACGGCCGCGCAATCTCGGTCAATCAGTTGGCCGCGATCATCGGCGGCCCCACAGTTTTCATTCCGCCCCGTCTCGGCGATGTCCGTCGCACCGAAGCCGATAACGCCAAAGCGCGCAAGTTTTTGGGCTGGTCGCCGACCCTCACATTGGAGGAAGGCATTGCTGAATTGAAAAAAGAGTGGGGGCTGACGAATTAAGAATTACGAATTACGAATATCCGGAAGTGATAATGGGTGTGGCAACTCCAATATGTCACTTCGTTCGCTCCCATTGCCCGTCCGAAGCGTAGCGTAGGCGGGTCGCAATGACATAACCCCATTGATCACTACTGTCCCATCATCCTCATCACCACATTGATGGTTCTGAGAAGAATAATCGCGTCCAACAAAATGGAGCGATTTTTTATATAATAGAGGTCAAATTGCAATTTTTTCAGAGTTGATTCCAGAGTATCGGTATAATGCTGATGAATGGCCGCCCAGCCGGTAATGCCCGGTTTGACCATGTGCCGCAATGTGTAGTAGGGCATTTGGCTTTCTAAATTGGCGACGATCTCCGGTCGTTCCGGCCGCGGTCCGATCAGAGTGATTTCTCCTTTGAACAGATTGATAACTTGAGGCAGTTCGTCCAAGCGGGTTTTTCTTAAGAATTTTCCGACCGACGTGGCGCGCTTATCGTTCTTGCTCGCGAATTGCGCGCCGTTTTTTTCAGCGCTGCCGTCCGGCGCCATCACGAACATGGTGCGGAATTTGTAGATATTGAAAACCGCGCCGAAATGACCGACCCGCGCCTGTTTGAAAAAAATCGGCCCGTGCGAACTGAATTTGATGGCGAGCACAATGAGAGGCAGAATCAGGAGTAAAATCAGTCCGAGAATAACCGCGAAAACATAATCCACGAATCTTTTGACGCGATTGTAAATCGGTTTATCAATATTGGCCAGGTTGCCGAGAAACCAGGTATCGGAGAAAGTGGACGGCGGCACCCGGCCGGTGATGGTTTCGTAGAAAGCGGATAATTCGGTGATTCGCACCGGCCAAAAAAGCAACTCATACAATTCTTTGAGAACTTGGGGTTCGGATTGAATCTGTGGTTCGGTAATGATCAAGTTCGCCTCGTGCGCGTTGATGGCGGATCGCAGAGATTGGATTTGGCGATAGACCGTGATATTTGCGCCGACAACCCCCGTGATTTTATTATTCGGATCAAACACCACCACCGGTTGATAGCCTCGTTCCGGATGATTACTGAGAATCTCAATCAATTCGTTGATTTCTCGGTTCCAGCCGATGAAAATAACGCGACTGCCCAAATTTTTGTCAATGATGAATTTGGCGTAAATCAGCCGCCATAAATAACAAATCAGGAAGCCGAAAATGATGTTCAGAAGCAGAATGGTTTTTGGCGTAGTCTGATTGTTCGGAGTGAGGTAAAGGATGAAAATACTGATGAATAGCGAAAGCGTGGCCGATTCCAGGAGGCGCAGATAATGTTTTTTTTCCTTGAGAGTCCCCAAATCATAAAGTCCGTTGATGAAATTTATCACCACCCAGCTCGCGAACAGGATCGTAAAAATTGACAGTTTATCGTTGATGGCGTCACTCGCCGGCAATTCAAAATAACGGACGGCCAGGCTGATCCAGAAACCCAAACTGAAAGAGATGAGGTCGCCCGATAAGAGTACCAGTTGTTTGAAACGATAGACGATTTTCATAGAAAATGAGGGAGTTTGAAGTAAGTTGCCGAATGGCTTCCTTTTTGCTATACTGGGCAAATAAGTTCGTATTTTTTTGACGCTGAGTTTAGTGTGTTATTTATAGCATACAATTTTCCAAAAAACAAGTTTATGATTAGCCGATGGCGGTTGGCGGTGTTTGTGTTATTGACGGGTTTTTTTACTCCGCTTTTCACCTACGCAATTTTCAGCAATGATCCGGAGGTGGAACAATGGGGCTACCAGGATACCGGCGTTTATCGCGCTTGGGAAAAGACCGTGGGCGCGAAGCGAGTGGTGGTGGCGATTGTGGATAATGGTTTTGATCATTTGCATCCGGATTTGAAAGAAAATGTCTGGAAAAATAGCGCGGAAATTCCCAATAATCGCATTGACGATGACAATAACGGTTTTGTGGATGATATCGTTGGTTGGAATTTCGTGCCGGAAGATGTGAACGGTGATTTGGTCATTGATGACAGTGAAAAAAATGGCAATAACGACCCTCGTCCGAAAGTTGCCAATTTGACCGACCTGCAAAAATCGGACAATGTTTACAGCCATGGCACGGCCGTTGCCGGCTTGATCGGCGCGGTCGGCAACAATAAATACGACGGATCGGGCGTAAATTGGAAGGTAAGGCTTATGAATTTGCGCGTCGTCGGCAATTCCGGAGCGGGTGATCAGGTTTATGTGGCGCCGGCCATAAAATACGCGGTGGATAACGGCGCCGATATTATCAATATCAGTCTGGTATCCGAAGCCGATGACGAAATCAAGCAAGCGGTGGAATACGCCCAGAAAAAAGGGATTGTGGTGGTGGCGGCCGCCGGCAATGACATGGCGGATTTGAATCTTGATCATGTTTACCCGGTCTGCGCCGATTTCGGCAATCCGGAACAGGCGGTGCTGGGCGTGAGCGCCATTGATAGAAGCCATCGCAAGGCTCGGTTTTCCAATTCCGGCTCGCAGTGCGTGGATGTAACCGCGCCCGGCTCCGGCATCAACACTTTGAGTTATTTCATGGACGCGGCCGATGAGTATGTCAAAGGCTGGTTCGGCACTTCATTTTCGGCGCCTTTTGTAAGCGCCGCCGCCGCTCTTGTCAAAAGCGTTCAGCCGGATTGGAAAGCGCCGGCTATTTTTCGGGCGATTTTGTCCACTGTTCATAAAACGCCGCCGCAAGATGAAGAAGAATACCAAAATTTGTTCGGATTCGGGCTTTTGCAGGTGGATAAGGCGGTGGAGTACGCTCTCAGCAACGCCACTCCTGATAGCATTTTGAAAACCACTAAAAAATTCATGCTTTTTTCTCCGGCGGACGGTCTGGTAAGAGAAAGAAATTTGGCCAAAGAAAATGACGGAATTTACGGCTTCAATACCTTGAAAAACGCCAACCGCGTATTTTTAGGTCGCGCCAAAGACGGTTTGGTCTGGATTATTGAAAAAAAACAGCGCGCCAACCAAAGCGTGATTGAAATTTACGATGCCGGTTGGGGTAAAATAAATTCTTGGCTTTTGCCAACGACCGGAGTTTCGGCTCTGAGCGTCGGAGACGCGGATGGTGATGGCCGGACTGATTTGATTGTTATTCAAACTATCAAAATTAAAAACGCCAAGTCCAAGACTGAATTCAAGATTTACGGTTTGGACGGAATCTTGTTGAAAACTTTTCCATTTGTCGGAACTTCGGCGAACGGTTTTTTGGCAACATATTCGGATCAACCCGACGGCGCGAAAAATTTGGCGTTCTTGAAACCGGACAAGGTTGGGGGAACGATTCATTGGTATGCCGCCGGAGAGCTGATGGGTACGCGGCGTCTCGCGGAACTGGGCGCGGTCGCGGATTTTCAGGCCTTGGATTTGGACGGTGATGGTCGGGAAGAATTTCTGATTTTGGAAAGTGTAGCGGGTCGAACCGATTTGGCGGTTTACGACAGCGCCGGCAGATTAAACATTTCTTTTCCTTTGGGAAATATCAAGGCTTCGGAATTCAAATTGCATGTCTATGATTATGATGATGATGGCCGAAATGAAATTATCGTCTATCCTTTGAAGTCAGACGGATTATTGACCGTTTGGAGTGGCAGTGGCGATAAATTATCGGAGTGGGCGATACCGCGCGCGGATTCAGACACCACCTCCACCCCAGCTTTTTTGAAAATTTTATCGCTTCCTTAATCCTAATTTATTTTTTATGATGAACGACCCGCTTATTTTTGAAAAGAAAAATGTGCTCGTCACCGGCGGCGCCGGCTTCATCGGCTCGCATCTTTGCGAACGGCTGCTGCGCGAGGCGAAAGTAATCTGCATTGATGATTTTTCCAATTCTAAAATCACCAACATTGAACATCTCTTGCAGTATCCGGATTTTGAATTCATCAAGTATGATGTTAATTCTCCTCTGGACTTGGATCAATTTCCGGAGTTGGATAAATTCAAAGTGAAATTTCAGGGTATTCAGGAGATTTATCATCTGGCTTGTCCGACCAGCCCGAAGAATTTTGAAACGTTCAAAATTCAATCGCTCTGGGCCAATTCGCGCGCCATTCTTTCCACTCTGGACTTGGCGGTTAAATACAGAGCGAAGTATGTGTTCGCTTCAAGTTCGGTGGTCTATGGTCCGCCGACGACCGAGCATTATATTTTTTCCGAGAGCGACGAGGGTCGCGTCAATCATCTGAACCCGCGTGGCTGTTATGACGAAGGCAAAAGGTTTGCCGAGACTTGCGTGGAAACTTATCGGCAGGTGTACAAAGTGGACGCCAAAATCGCCCGCGTGTTCACCACCTACGGCCCGCGGATGAAACTGCGCGACGGACTCCTGATACCGGATTTTATTTTGAACGCCATTGAAGGTCGCGATTTGGTTGTCTATGGCGACGAAACTTTGGAACAATCAATGTGTTTTGTCACTGATTTGGTTGATGGTTTGGCGCGCCTGATGAGCAGTGATCCCGATGTTACTTTGGTTAATTTCGGTTCGGAAGATCCTTTGAAAATGGTGGCGGTGGCCAAAAAGATCATTGAGATGACCAATTCCCGTTCGCAGATCGTTTTTGAGAACCCGCTATTATTTCTGACCAAGAGAGGAACGCCGGACTTGAAACGCGCCAAAGAAGAATTGGGTTGGTTACCGCTTATCCGTTTGGAAGAAGGCCTGCGGCTCGCCATAGACTATACTATCGCGAATAAAGAGGCGCTGGTGTAGATCTCATATGTCATTCCCGCGAAGGCGGGAATCCAGATAAACAATATTCCGCTTTTTGATTGACCGTGGAGCAATAAAAGCCTACAATTTACGATGTCATTTGCCCGCAATTTTATTATATTTATGCCAACTTTAAACTGGATCGGCAAGGAAGCCGTAGTAAACCACGACAAGGAAGTGCCTTTCCGCCTGTTGCGTAAAGTAAAGTCCTCTTCTGTCGGCGACAACTCACAAAATCTTGTTATCCACGGCGATAACCTAGAGGCATTAAAAGCGTTAATGCCTTATTATGTTGGGAAAATAAAGTGTATTTACATTGATCCGCCTTATAATACTGGAAATGAGAGTTGGGTATATAACGATAAGGTAAATTCGCCTAAAA
>ERZ1292630.2361-Hain-H41-02um-R3-2361-length-17515-cov-6_pt1 | contig 17515 bp, 17 predicted proteins | sample MGYA00564408_ERZ1292630 | MGnify/ENA primary metagenome ERZ1292630 (study PRJEB36523, sample SAMEA6512641) | groundwater metagenome | collected 2019-01-08 | study: AquaDiva: Metagenomics assemblies of 32 groundwater samples
GGAGGCGTTCTATGCCGGCGAGGGCATCCCTGTGAAATATGTCGGACATCCGCTTTTTGATGAACTTCATACACTGGAAATAGACGAAGCTCTCGTTAAAAAGATGAAAGACGGAGAAAGCAGAACGATTGTTTCACTACTGCCCGGAAGCCGCAAACAGGAAATAAGGAGGCTATTACCCATTCTCCTGGAGTCGGCAACCATCATTTATAAAAATATCCCATCAGTCAAATTCCTTGTGTCCTGCAGCAATATCAGGAATCTAGAACTGATAGACGGCATTACAAAGAGTTTTACCTCTGCAAACAGCAACAAAAATCTGCCGATTGAAATAGTTACAGGAAAGATTTCTGAAGTGATAAAGGCATCTTCACTCTGCATCTCCAGTTCGGGAACGGTTGTCCTGGAGATAGCAAATTATCATGTCCCCATGGTAATCTGCTACCGTGTCTCGCCATTTTCCTATTTTATAGCCAGGCCATTTATGACCACGCCATATATTTGCCTGGTCAATGCGATTGCGAAAAAAACGGTCGTTCCGGAAAAACTCATGTACAGGGATGACTATAAATGGCTGGCCTCACGTGCAACCGAACTGCTGTTAAATGAAGAAAAAAGAGAGATGTGTATTGCCGGACTTAAAGAGATAACATCCTTGATCGGAACTCCCGGCGCATCGGCAAAAGCTGCGGAAGAAGCCTTGAGCATGATATAAATAAAAGTTACAACAATCCCCCTCTTTCCCCCTTTTCCAAAGGGGGGGGGGATTTTGTCCTTTAAACAAAAGTGTATTAAAAGAGGTTTTAATTTTGAAATTATATTTACATTGCTGTTTGTCTAATTATCTGTATAATGCCTTAATGTGATCTTTTGCCAGAAAGATCTAAAATTTCAGAAATAGGAATAATCCATGGTTAATAGAATGTCCAGCAAAGAAAGAATTCAGCAGTTGGCAGAGGAAGCGGCAGCAGGTGAAAAAGCGAAAGCGGAAAAGAAGAAGAAAACAACAACCCGCAAAAAAGCAACCGCAACCATAAAACGGCACAAAGCCGTTTGGAAGGTTTTTAATGACAGTCATAAGGAAGTGGCTTGTTTTCCTTATTCTGAAAAGGACGAAGCTTATGCAAGGGCAGATGACCTTACCAAAAAAAAGAATAATAATCATTTTGTAAATGAGATAAAGGTGCCCATGGAAGATTAGTAAGCAGAATTCTTTAAAGCTACGTTTATTTCTATGTTCAGTTACGCAAGGACATACCTGCGTTGCCTTTCTGCCATATAACACTTAAAACCCAAAACCGCTTCCAAGCGCTTATCCTACACACCTTTTTTGTTGTGTATACCCCTTAAATAAGCAAAAACGTATCTTAACAAATGAAAAAAGGGGAGGTGTAACGCTCCCCTTTTTTGAGCTATCGTTATTGTGCAAACTGTCCCCTATTTGCAATCTATTTTATGTTATCCCTCAGGATCAGGCCGTTCTTTATCCGTCAATGATTTTTCAGTGGTCTATAATGGCTGAGAAACCCGCCTTTTTAACATAAGACTTCTGCTTACTATCTTCTGTTTTTGCTTCGATTTTCTTTGAGTTTTTTTTAGCTCTGTCATGTTTTTTAGAGGTATCTTTCCCAAAATTTTTTTGCATTGTATTCCTCCATATAAAAATGTTATAAATTCCCAGGTCCTTATTCTTCCTCTACAAAAGAAAAACCAGCTTTTTCTATAGCATTTACGATTTCTTCACTATCAATCATATCCACATCGGCTTCTATAACAGCAATACCATCTTCGTGGCTGACCAAGGCAGCCTTGACGCCAGCGCACTTCAAAAGCGCTTCTTTCACTGTATTCGCGCTATTAACGCTAGTCATTCCTTTAATGCGAATTTCAAACTCCTGTAATTCTCCTTCCTCAATATCTTCTTGAGCAGGTTCCTTCTCCCCGGAAGCAGACATCTTTTCGATTGTATAGGATTGTGAGGAATCAATATTGCTTTCTAATGAATACTCTGCTTTTACAAAAGATACGCTTATTACTATCCCAAATATAATAGAAGCTACTGAAATACAGCAAAGATTTAAGCACTTATTTTCAAACATCTGGTTTCTCCTTTTTTTGCAAAATTAATAAATGGCTAACATAAAGTAAAACTATGAAAAATGACATTAATCACACCCTACTGCTGTTTTTGTACAGGCTTTTTGACCTTTAAAGACACCAAAGTCATATTACTCCGTCACTACCCTCCTTTCCCTCAGAACCCTTTTGACTTTTCTTGAATCCCTCTTAGCTCCTGTTTTCTTTTTAGACGTCTGTTCATTTATGTTAAGTTTTACATCAAAGCCTGTGCCAATTGACTGGTATTTGCAAGTCCTTGTAAAAAAGCTGCTTAACGAGGTGGCTTAAAAAACGGTTGCTTTAAATTAATATTTCTGCTTTAAATGACTATGTCATATTGACGCCTAATTCCGACGTTATTTATATTTACATGTCATGATGACGTACACATTTTGTGTTTTTAAATAGAAAGGGAGTCAAAACTTACGTATTTTATGGAGAAACAAAATGCAAATAAATATTCTAACGGTTTTTGATAATAAAAAATCAGAATGGGAAAAGATAATTAATCATTTGAAAAAAAAGAAAATGTATGTTCACACGGTTTCTACAGTAAATGAGGCTTATAAAGTACTAAAAAGCGAGCCTGTAAATATTATTCTTTCTGATTACCATCTTCCAAATATTAAAAATTTAACCTTTCTCAATAAGATAAAAACCATAAGACCAGACGTAGAGTTGATTTTCCTTTCAGAAGACGCGACCCTTTCCAATGCTATAAATGCTATGAAAAATGGAGCTTATGACTTTTATGAACTTCCTGTGAAGCCGAGACTTTTAGCGACCGTGATAGAAAAGGCAATTGAAAAACAATTACTCTTTCTGGAAAAGATAGAACTTGAGAAGAAGGTAAAAGGGATGTTTAATTTAGAAAATATGGTTGGAAGAAGTAAGCCAATGCAGTATGTTATTAATCTAATTAGTTCTGTAGCCTCTAAGAATGCAAGCGTCCTTATTACTGGAGAAACCGGAACCGGAAAGGAGATGGTTGCAAAGGCCATCCACTATAACAGCCCGCGCTCTTCAAAACCTTTTATTAAGGTAAACTGTGGGGCATTTAATGAGGGAGTGCTCGAATCAGAAATATTTGGGCATGAAAAGGGTTCGTTTACAGGCGCAATTACAAAAAGGATTGGCAGATTCGAGCTTGCTGATGACGGCACAATATTTCTTGACGAAATAGGCGATATATCATTAAGCACACAGATTAAGCTACTCAGGGTGCTCCAGGAGAAAGAATTTGAAAGGGTTGGAGGGAATGAAACTATAAAGGTAAATATAAGAGTTTTGGCTGCAACTAACCACGACCTTAAGAAACTTATGGAAGAAAAAAGATTCAGGAAAGACCTTTATTATAGATTGAATATTGTACACATTGACGTGCCTCCTCTTAGAGAAAGAAAGGAGGATCTTCCCCTTCTTGTCAGTTATTTTATTAATAAATTCAATGAAGAAAAAGGATATAAGACAAAAGGTATAAATAAAGATGCAATGCAAATATTGTTAAATTATAGATGGCCTGGAAATGTGAGAGAACTTGAAAATGCAATTGAAGCCGCTATGGCGCTTGCTCCCAGGGACGTAATAGAAGCAAAATACCTGCCTTCCTTCTTACTCCTGACACAGCCTCAACACGCTGATTTTTACCAGATTCCTCAACACTTTACCCTCCAAGAAGCTGAAAATGAAATAGTTAATTTTACTCTGGAAAAAACAAAAGGCAATAAGTCCAAAGCCGCAAGATTACTCGGAATCGGTTTAAGGACACTTCAGAGAAAGGTTAATAAAGTATGAAAATCGCACCTGGAAGGGGGTAAAAGGCATACCTTACTTAATCAAAAATTTAATTTGTTCCTGATTTCAAACGATTGTAGATTGAAAATTCTCTTTCCGACTCTTTTACCTTCCACTTCGCCCTGTAGATTATGCCAAGGGCAAAATGTGCATCCAGATTATCCGGGTTTATTTCTATTGCCTTCCTTAGCATGTAAATAGCATTTTCCATATCGCCTTTTTTGGCATAAGCAATTCCAAGATTATAATGAGCTTCGTCATAATCAGATTTCATTTCAATCGCATGTTTATATTGATAAACGGCTTCGTCAAGCTGACTTTTAAAATCGTATGCAACTCCAAGATTGTTATAGGCCTTTGCGTAAGTGGGGTTTATCCTGACAGCCTCCTTCCATTCTACAATGGCATTATCAATATCACCCAAATGGCGATAAATGAGGCCTAAATTGTAATGGGCTTTTGCATGATTGGGTTCGAGTTCAATTGTTCGGGTAAGTTCCGAGGTCGCTTCTTCCGGCATGTCCTTTTCAATATAAATCGAACCCAGGTGATAGTGCGCCTCTGCATAATCCTCTTTTATCTCTATTGCTTTTTTAAGAGAGGTTACGGCCTTGTCCGCCAGACCCTTTGAATAATATGCAAAGCCAAGATTATTATATGCTTTATAGTGTTTCGGTTTTGTCTCTAAGACTTTTCCCCATTCTACAATCGCTTCATCCAATAAGCCCTTATCACTATAAGCGTTTCCCAGGAGAAAATGGAGAATGTCATTGTCGGGGTTAAGCTCAATTCCCTTTTTTAACATATTTATAGCGTCTTCAATCAGCCCCTTTTTCAGATATGCAAAACTTGAATTATAATATGCTTCGGCATAATCCGGCTTGATCTCTATAGCCCTGTTGTAAGCCGTGATAGCTTCATCAGGTAATCCTTTTCCGTAATGAGCCACTCCGAGATTAACGTAGGCTTTAGCATAACGGGGGTCTATTTTTAATGTCTCCTGGAATTCCTTTATAGATTCATTGAGCATGTTTTTGCTCATATAGATTACGCCAAGATTATAATGGGCTTTTACGTGATCGGGCGCTAATTTAAACACCTTTTGCAGTTCTGATATCGCTTCGTCTAACATCCCTGACTTAACATAAGCAACAGCTAGGTTATAACGTACGTTTGCATCATCCGGGGTGATGGCAACTATATTCTCATATGTGACAATGGCATCCTCAAACTTTCCTTTTTCATGAAACGCTATCGCCAGATTGTTTAAAGTCTTTATATCCTCCGGATCTATTTCAGTTGCCTTATTGAGTACCGATATTGCTTCATCCAGCATCCCCTTCTTCCTGTATGCAATCCCCAGGTTGTAATATGCATCCAGGAATCCGGGTGCAAGGGTTATGGCCTTCTCAAGTTTAGAACCGGCATTGTCAAATTGGCCTTGTTCAAGATAGGCGGTTCCAAGGTTGTAATATGATTCGGCATAGCCGGCATTTGCCGCAATGGCCTTTTTATAACTTTCGATAGCATTATCCGGTAATCCTCTTTTATAATAAATAATCCCCAGGTTATTTAATGATTGATAATGGTCAGGTTTAATTTCAATTGCCTTTTTATACGCAGCAACCGCATCGTCTATTAACCCTTTTTTATCATAAAGGAAACCCAGATTGTATTCTGCCATTGCATTAGTTGCATTGACCTGTAATACCATTTTGAATATCTCAATTGCTTTATCGATATCTCCCTGATCGGTATGGATAGCGCCCAGGTAAAAGTATGCATTTATATAGTTCTTATCAAGTTCCAGGGTTTTGCTAAACTCGCCTATGGCTTCAGATACCATTCCTTTATCATAGTAGGCTAATCCAAGATAATAATGACCCTCAACATTTGATGGTTCTTTTTCTAATACCTTTTTCAATTCGTCAATTGATTTAACTAAATCGTTTTTTACATCTTCTTCACCATGCACAAGATTGACTTGTTTAAAAATCAGAATGGTAATTGCCATTATAAAGAAAATGTATTTTAGCTTACGCATATTGTTTCTCCTGTCTTTGCTGTATCGGAATATCAGAATATTGCTATAAACAACGTTTTCAAAAGTAGGGTGCCATACGCCCCTGCTATTGTTTATCAGCCTCTTCCACAACATCTTCCTCTGGTAGGGCGGTTTGGGTCTCAGCTTCTAATATAGCAGTCGGGAGTTCAGACTTATCATAAATAGTACGAGAGAGGAAGTCCTTGACAGTTATTGCTTCTGATGGAAGGTACAAAGAATCCGGTGCATGCGGTCCTGAAATTTGTTCATTGAACTTGTCTAATTGAACCGCAAAACCTTCCGTAACTGCCCCGGCTCTGCTTACCCTTAATCCCTCGGTATTTGCAAGCGCTAATTTATAGTTCATGGCTTCCTCTGGTATTCCAAAAGAATGTACTCTCTCTTTACGTATGGAAACGCTAACCGGGTTGTCTAACGGCAAGATAACCGGATTGCCCATTAAATCCTTCTCAGGCCTCTCAAATGGTGATTCAATGGTGCCTTTCTCGGTCTTTGTTTGAACGAACTCACCGGGAACTATACCTTTAAGTTTTTTGGTCAATAGAGGCTCCGGTATTTCCATGTGTTTAACAATTAGTTTTTTGACCAGTAAATCACCCACAAGGAGTTCCTTGAAGGTGTATTCGCTATTCTTGTTCTTTTGTAAACTGTAGTTTGCATAGATTAGCATGACGGCTATTATTACGGATAATGCCGTGACGATCTTGCCAGAAGATTGCGGTATCACTATTTTCAGAATATGGAGAAAAATGACAAATAAAAATGCCGAGCAACTGACCTCAATAAGTCCGGCCTGCCATTTCCCGCTGTACGTGAAACTGACAAAGACCACTGCTATTACGAAGAAAGCGATACAGGTATACACCATTGCACTTTCAAATCTTCCATGTGAAGGCATGGAATTATCTGCTTTCTTTTTAGATTTTCCGATTAAGGCCTTGAAGAATTGCATAAGAATCTTTAATCATTAATTGTGTGAATATAATAGCTTAACAATCATAGAATGACACGTGTTTGACTTTAACCTCTCCTTTTCTCCAACCACCTTCCGGCATAGAAAATTGCTATGCCGATCCCCACGCACATTATTTCCAGGTTCATAGAATGTTTAACAATACCAAGATAGAGGCCCTCTATTAATAATAGCATACCTAAAAGTTGAAAAAACTTTGGAATTATCAGAATTTAGATCCTTTCAGCCCGCCCCCGCCAGAATGAGCGTCGCCCGCCCGTGCCGGATCGGACGGGGGCTGGCGACCGAGTCATCCGGGCGGGAGCGAAGCGAATCCACCTTTATTTCTCATGCCCTGCCATGAGCTAATTCGGATAGATGCTTTACTCTTTTGACCATATTTGGATGTGTGCTTAAGACCTCCATCAGTTTATCGGAGGTTTTGATCTTTACATCCATCGAACTTAATGATTTGAGTTCATTGTCATCAATTGTGCCGCTCATATCAAGGTCAACCTGTCTTAATTCTCTGAGGTCGTTTACTGCCCTGGACGGGTCATTTGCAAAGAAAGCTTTATATCCCTCGATCTGTTTCAATGACTCCTTCGGTACCCTTGCATTTCCGTATACCAATTTGTACAGAGCAGAAGCCATGTCATGAGGGGTATTCCCGAGCCTTACACTTCCAAGGTCTGCATAGTATTCCCGTATTCTTGATGCATATAAGACTAACATGTTTGTAATGAAATAAAGAATAAAGGCAACGATACCTATCATGGCGGTATTGTTCCCTTCACGGTTTCTGCTGAACATAAAATTCCAGGCAACGTACCAGAGTATCATGGGTATTACGGAGAGCATAGTAATGGTAGCTACATCGCGGTTCTTCAGGTGAGAGATTTCATGGCCTAATACCGCCTTGAGTTCGCCTCTGTTTAAAAGCTTCATAATAGGTTGAGTCACACAGACCCTGCCGTCACTGCCCCATCTGCCAAAGGCAAAGGCATTGGGGATATTCATTCTTGCAATACCGATCCTTGGCTTTCTTATTCCCGCCTTTTGTGCCAGTTCTCCAACCATGCTATGCAATTCGGGAGCTTCCGCCTCGGACACATATTTTACACCCATTGACCACTCAACCATCTTCGGCCCCATCATATACTGGACAAGTGTTATGCCGCCGGCAATAACTGCATAAAACATGAAACCTGAAACTCCCATCATGTGGGCTATCATTACAATTACTGCGTACACTATACCAAACATCACCGTCAGCATGAGGTATAGTCTCAATCTTAACCACATTTTTTTTATCTCCTTGACAATTTAGTAACTTCCGATAGATACCGAATTAACTGTTAATAAACCTCTCTGAAATTCTTTACAACGTATTTGTACGTGAATCAAGTATCAAGCATCCACCCCATTATTGCTATCGAAACAAGCTGAACTTTATTATATTAACAAGTGAATTTTTGTCAATCTTTATGGATGTGGGCAGTCTAAATCCTTTCTGCTACTTCGATGGCTCTTAATAAACCCTTAGCCTTATTAAGAGTTTCCTGATATTCCCTCTCTGGAATTGAGTCAGCAACAATACCTGCGCCAGCCTGAATATATGCGTCCTTACCATCTTTCAGGACAATGGTTCTTATGGTAATGCACGTATTTATATCTCCGGAAAAGTTTATATAACCTACTGCGCCGCCGTATGGACCTCGCCGGGTGGGTTCCAATTCGTCTATTATCTCCATAGCCCTCACCTTTGGGGCTCCTGATAAAGTGCCTGCCGGCAGACATGCCCTTAAGCCGTCAAAGGCATTTTTGCCGTTCATTAGTTTTCCTCTGACACTGGATGTAATATGCATAACGTGAGAGTATTTTTCTATTACCATTTTTTCGTCTATTGTGACGCTTCCGCTTTGTGAAACCCTTCCAACGTCATTTCTCCCCAGATCAAGGAGCATGATGTGTTCGGCAAGTTCTTTAGGATCAGATAATAACTCCTTTGCAAACATCTCATCCTCTTCCGATGTCCGCCCGCGCCGTCTTGTTCCGGCGATGGGTCTTACATTAATGCTTCCGTCTTCCACCTTTACCATTACTTCCGGAGAGGAGCCTATTAATTCAAGGTTTTTCATTTTTATATAGAACATGTATGGAGAGGGGTTGATGACCCTTAATGTACGATAGATATTTATGGGCTTTGCTACTATTTGTGTTTGCAGGCGTTGTGAAATAACGGCCTGTATTATGTCTCCTGCGCGAATATATTCCTTACAGGTTTCCACCGCTTTTATAAAATCAGGCTTCTTGAAATTCGATGAGAATTTTATATTTAATTCTCCCTTTTCGGTTATATCGTCGCTCAGCGTCATTACGGGAGTACGGAGTTTTTTTATTACATTATCTATTTTATCAACTGCATCCTCATAAACATCCTTAATGTCTCTATCGCCAACATAAGAGGCGCATACTACTTTTATCGTCTTGTTTAAGTGGTCAAAAATAATTGTAACATCATAGAACATAAAGTGTATGTCCGGCAGGTTAAGATCGTTTGTTGTTGTATCCGGCAGGTTTTCGACATAGCGAACGGAATCATAGGATATGTATCCCACCGCCCCGCCAAAGAAATCAGGCAGTCCATCTATATGTACAGGGGAGAATTTACTTATCTGTTTTTCCAATTCATTAAAGGGATCGGCGGTTTTAAGACGCGTAGTCTCTTTGTCGTTAAAGATTTCTACATTATGCCCCTGGCATTTGAATCCTGAAAACGGATTACTTCCTATAAAGGAATATCTCGCTATCTTCTCACCGCCATCAGCGCTTTCCAGGAGAAATGCGTAATCCGTATCTGAAATCTTCTGAAATGCGGACACAGGAGTAAGCGTATCCGCAAAAAGTTGGCGGTATACGGGTATTACGTTTCCTTTCTTTGAAAGTTCCCTGAATTCGTCAAATGCCGGGTAGTATTGAGTTTCCATAACTTATAAATTTCGCTTGACTTTATGTTTTTTTTACATAAAATCAACTCGACTATCTGATTCAACAGTTTTTCTGCGGGTCAGATAGATAATATCTGTTAACATTCTTAATGTCAAGGTAAGATACTCGTACATAATTATCATAAATGTGGAAGTGGAAAAAGAATCAACAGACAAACGAAGAAACGAAAGAAATGCCTCCTTTAAAAGATGAAGAAATGGTTAGTGAGGCGGTTCAAGAAACAGCCGCTTCAAAAGAAGAACAGATTAGCGCCGTAACAGAAGAAACTCCTTCTATAGAAGAAATATCACCCTCTGGTATTTTCATTTTTGGCAAAAGGATTGAAGGCCGCTTTACGAAATTTATAACGGCTCTATTTTCAATTTTTATTTTGCCTCCCGTCGTATTATTCGGGCTGTTAGTAATCACGAGTGTTGTGCTGATTGCTTTTCCCTTGATTTCAATTGCCTTGCCGATAACATTGTTATCATTGTGTATACTTCTTATAGCGCTTCCTGTTGTGATACCTTTCCTTACGGTTATCTCTCTTATTGCGGGTAAAGGAACAATACACTTTGGCCTGAAGAATAAGAAATTTGCAATTAAGATGTTCGGTGTAACCTTTCCTCCTTATGCAGATCGTTAGCGCTGTTACAATTTATATAATATTAAAACCTAAATTGAGCGATTTTGTAGCCGCAACCTTGAGGTTGCGTAACTTATGCAAACCCATCAAATGATGAAAAACGCAGGCTAAAGCCATCGGCTACAACGGCATGTAATATAAAATCACTCAATTTAGGTAAAACATAATTTTTAAACAATAGAGATTTAAAATGGATAAAAATTTTGACCCAAAAGGCACCAAGAAGAAGCTCATTTCTATGAAAATGATGTTTTTTGTCATTGTTCCCATAATGCTGATAGTCTTACTCATAATAGGCGGCAGGAGGATGTCATGGAAGGTGATCCAGGGTGACGAGGTTGCCGTAATCATCAATAATATTACGGGTAAAATAACAACAATAGACCACGCCGGCGCTATAATATACTTACCCTTCATACAGGACCTGTACATCCTTGACAAAGGTGAGCAGGCGGCTCTAATGATTTCATCAAATATATCAGCAGAGTACCCGCAGGGTAATCCCGTAATACTTAAGACGCGGGATGGAGGAGATGTGAGCCTCGACCTGGTCATCCAATATAGATTAATCTCGAAAATTGCGGATAAGATAACTCAAAACACGGGCCCAGGCAAAGCATTTATGGAAAAATGGATTCCGGACTATGCAAAGACCATATGCAGGTATGAATTCGGGGAACTGGAAATTGGCGAATTTCCTCATGCTGAAAAGAGAAGACAAAAGACAGAGGATGCGAAAAAAACGTTAGACAGGCTTTTAAATCCACATGGTATAATGTTGACATCTCTAAACTTTATTGACTATCGCTATTACAGAGAATATGCGGAGAAGATCCAGGAAAGAAGGATTGCTGACAAAGAGGTTGAGGAGCAGAAAAGCATGGGAAAAGCGGCCAAAGAAAATCAGGAAAGGGTGGTGACCGAAGAGACAAAAAAGCTGGATGTAGCGGTATCCAGATTCAGAGGCCAATTATACAACATGGAGATAGAAGCAAAGGCAAAAGCTGAAAAGATTAGACAGGAGGGAATTGCGTATCTGCTCAAGGCAAAGCTGGATGGCGGTGCGGAATACGAAAGATTGAAGAAGTCGGCGGAGGCAATACTAGCCGTCAAAGAAGCTGAGGCGGCGGGTGTCCTCGCATTAAGAGATGCGCTTGTGGGTGAGGGCGGACACAACCTGGTCAAACTGGAATACGCAAAGAGATTGCGTGAGGCAAAGATAATAGGCACACCGGTTTTGAGAGCTGCAGAGGAAATACCACAACTTAGGATAATGGAAAGAGAAAAACAGCTTCGGGCGTTGGAATTAATGCCGCCAACGACGGAAGAAGAAGAAAAGGGGAAGTTTCCTCTTGAAAAAAAGGAAGAAAAAGAGCAGAAGCAATAATCTTTAGAGCAGTATCAGGAGAGTGAAACAATGTTAAAGTTTCTGGCAAGATTTTTCGCTAAATACTTTGTGCCTATAATCATCGGGTTGTCTATAATTGTCATTGTAATTGGTGTGAGGTTTATGATTATCATGGTCGAGATTGACCAGATTGGGGTAAAAACGGTAATATGGGGCATTAACAGGGGTGTTGTACAACAAGACTATAAACCGGGCTGGCACAGGTATATAAGGAAAATTGATGCCTGGGACTTATATGACGGCACTGTACAGACATTCAACTTTACAAGAGAGGCGCGTAGTCCGGATGGCAAGATTGAATCCAGAGAGTTGCCAATAAGAACTGCAGATGACTACGATGTTACAGTAGATATTATTGTGAAATACCAAATAAAGAGAGGAAAGGCACACAGAATTCGTGAGGAAATCGGCCCGGGTGATAGATATAAAGGCTTTGTTGGAAGTGATATTCGTGAAGTGACAAGAGTCGTTCTCGGTAAAATGATTGAAAGGGATCTTTATGACCCTGACCAGAAACGCAGAAGAGCCGAAGAGGCAAAGCAACTGCTTTCAAGTGTGCTTGAGTCCCGCCATATTAACGTAATAGACTTTCTTATACTGGACCTGAGATTCGATCAGCAGCTAGAGAGAAAAATCAAAAATGTTAAGCTTGCAGAATTAGACGAGGTATTAAATATATCAAAAGAGAGGGCAGTTAACCAAAGAGGTATTACCCAGACCGTAGACGCCACCACAGAAGCCCTTGCTGAAAAGATACAGTCTAATAAGGATGGAACGATCGTGACGCTGAATGCGGAAATGATAACCAAGGTCACCGAAATCCTTGCAGACGCCAACAAGTTTTTAATAGAAAAGAAGGCGGAGGGAGATCTTTACAAAGAGGAAAGACGGGCGGCGGGCGAATTGCTGATTGCAAGGGCAGAAGCAGAGGGTGAAAGATTGCGAAGAAAAGCCATGACCGGCGCAGGCGGCGACTTAATAGTAGCGCTCGAAGCGGCAAGGAACATAAACCTGGAGGATGTGGTGGTATCTACACAAGACGTAGACTTCCTGGATATAGAAAAGATGATACGTAAGTTGGGAGGGATGATTGAAAGCAAGGAATTATTGGAATCGAAAGAGGTAAGGATATTGAGAGGGAAAACGGAGAGAGAAGAGTTTTTCCGCATGCCAAGGAAAATGCCTGAAGACTTGAAACTGCCTGAAAAATTTGAAACGGAACTTAAAGATTCAAAACCGGAAATGCCCGATGAACTTGAAAAGGAACTTAAAGAAACAGAACCTTCAGTACCAGAAGAACTACAAGGCAAAATCGAAGAGGAGTGGCAATCACTTACCGAAGAATTTCCGGTATCTCAGTAGGATCTTTTAAACTCTATCTCATACCTGGCAATATCAACGGGGTTTACACCAGTAATAATCTCTTCAAAAACCTTTGTCTCACTGCTCTTAATCCTCCTTACTGAAAAATCAAAACTCGTAAACATGCCATAATTCTTACTGTATATTTTCATAACAAACGAAGCATTGAAAAAGTCATTTTTTGAGATATTTCTAATTTCTCCTGTTACGGCAGAGGAAGAACCAAAGGTGTTAAAAGATACCTTCCCCGCATAAAATCCACCGCCTACATCCTTAAAACCTTCCAACTCCTTTAAGACCTCATCTTTCCCTTTATCCAACAACTCTTTCAAATCTTTTGGCGCCTCTTCTTTTGTGTCATCCTTTTTTGTCTCGGCCTTTGCAACCCACGGCTCCCTTTCGATCATCCTGACTATACTTTCGCCTGTATCTGAAACTGATTGCAGCCGGGCGGGATAGATGGCATACATGGCAATCTTTTCAATTTTTACCCCTGTTATTACTTCTTCAAATGTCTTCGTGCTATCCTTCCTAAAACCATTAATAGTGAACTCATGGCCTCCCAACATAACATTGTCTTTATCAAATGCCTGAACTTTAAACCCTATCATGCCATACTCTCTGTCGGATTTATTCATTATATCACCGCTTATATGGGAAGATGAACCAAAAGGTTTCAGCTTTACGTTATTAATAAGGAAACCTCCGCCTATATCTATATATCCATCAGCCCCGGTTACTTTCTCTTGAGGCGCTTCTGCTTCCTCTGGCTGAACTTTCGCAGGCGAAACTATTTTTCCTTCTTCAGTTTTTTTGGGAGAATCTTTCGAAACCACGGCATCTTTTCCTGTCTCAGTTTTCTCACCTGCCTCTTTCGATATCCCGCCAGGCCCTTTTTCCCCTTCAGCCTTTTGTACTATAACTCCCGATTCCAGTTTACTTAATCTGGCATTGAGTTCTTCAACGCCCTTTGTAAGAGATTCGACAGGAGGCGTTTGTTTCTTTAAACCATCTTCCATGGACATAATTAACTTTTCCTGCTTATCCAGCCTTTCTGCCAACTTGCTGATAACGCTTTTCTGTTCGTCTATAGAATTAATCAAGGTCTCTATTGGTTTCTGGCTCGTTTGATATATCCTTTCAAGCACTGCCGTCTTAACCTCCTGGTCCTCTAATCTTTTTGCCAATTCAGAAAACCTCTTCTTAAATACATCCAATGTCCCTTCGAATGAATTTACTATATCTTTTACACCTTTTAACGATGCCATATTCGCAACCTTGTCAACCTTGGCATTAAGATCGGTTATCATATTTCCTATGTCAGCCGTACTCCGGTTGTAATCTGCAATTTGTTTGTCTCTGGCTTTACGGTCACCCTCCAGTTCTGAGAGCCTTTGACTCAATTCATTAGTTTGTTTCACCCAATCACTTAAAGATTCCTCAAAGTTTTTCAAATCCTTTAGAATATCAGAAAAACCATTAGTACATGGGAATAAGAATGTTAGGGCAAATACGTACACAATAATCAGTTTTTTCATATAAGTTTCTCCAACAGAAATGTGTAAACAATATACATCAATATATAACATGACGCAATTAAAAAGAAACAGGATACTTACAAAAAAAATACTTCCATTTGCCTTGACATGGTTCAATATAACTGTTGAATCTATCCATGCTTTTGTTATTATCTTTAAGACATGAGTTTCTTAATTACTACTATAGCAATGTTTTCATTCTGGATACTTCTTTCCGGTGAGTTTACCTTCATCCTTATAACTTCAGGGGTCGTATCAAGTCTTATTGTAGCGTACCTTTCACATGATATTTTTATAGGGAAGGCTGATATAAAATCTGAAACCGGAAGGGTGTTCAGGTTTTTTAGGTATCTGCCCTGGTTACTGTGGCAAATTATCTTATGTAATGTTGAAATTGCATATCTTGTACTTAACCCAAAGCCGCTGGTAGACCCGCAGCTTGTCCGTTTTAAACCCGATCTAAAGACAGACCTGGGGATTGTAACCCTTGCCCACTCGATAACACTTACACCCGGCACGGTAACCGTTGAGGCAACCAGGGAAGAATTTGTCATCCATGCCATCTGGCAAAAATCAGCTGAAGGTATAATTGACGGAGAAATGCAACGAAAGGTTAAAAAGATAGAGGGAGATGTTATGGAAATTGAGGGAGAAAAGAGTGTTTGATATTGCATCAGTTGCAGTAACATTGGCAATTATGTTAACGCTCTACAGAGCTATAAAGGGACCAACGGTATATGACAGGGTCCTTGCAGCAAATGCGATAGGCACTAAGGTTGTAGTCCTTTTAGCGCTTATTGGATTCGCATATGGCCGTCCCCATTTTCTTGATTTAGCTGTGGTTTATACATTAATAAACTTTATTGCAACAATAGCGTTTCTTAAATATAGCGAAATGGGAAGATTGGATTAGAGATTAAGGGGTTTAAGGATTGAGGAATTAAGGGATTCCCCAATTAGTCATAATTATTTAATCATGGATATTAGAACAATAATAGCAGGAGTTTTTTTAGGTATCGGATGTTTCTTCATTATCGTAACCGCCATCGGTATTGTGAGGTTTCCTGACTTTTACTCCAGGCTACATCCTGCAGGAAAAACTGATACTGTCGGACAGGCATTTGTCCTTATAGGCCTGATGATATATGAGGGATTCTCTCTGATAAGTGTTAAGCTCCTGATCATAATAGTATTTATCTTTATTGCAAGCCCGACAGCAACACATGCTGTTGCACAGGCCGCATTTTTAAAAGGGATTATACCCTGGAAGAAAAAAGAGAAATCATAAAAAACAAATATGATTGATATTTTACTGCTTCTTATTATTGTGGTTTGCGCTATTTTTGCACTTTTTATGAAAGACCTGCTGAGTGCGACTATTATACTTGGTATATACAGCTTTATAATGGCGACTATTTTCACCAGGTTGAATGCGGTTGATGTTGCCTTTACTGAAGCGTCTGTCGGGGCAGGGATTACGTCTGTATTAATGGTCGCAGCGCTCAGCAGGACAAAAAGGTATGAGTACCATTATACAAAATCTCAAAGAAGAAATCCTTCCGCCTTATTTTTAAAGATAATATCTCTCTTTCTTGTAATAGTTACAGGCGCTGTTCTTGTGTATGGAACGATTGACATGCCAGAGTTTGGAGACCCTGAAGCGCCTACTAATCAACATGTGTCGCCAAGATATATAGAGGAAGCCCGCCATGAGACCGGTGTTAATAACATTGTCACCGCTGTGCTTGCAAGTTACAGGGGATACGATACCCTCGGAGAAACAACGGTAATTTTCACCGCCGGCATATGTGTTATATTACTGCTGAGGAGAAGGAAAAAAGATAATTAATTATTCACCGCAAAGCCGCAGAGAACGCAAAGAAAACTAAAGTAATAAAGGAAGGAGTAGGGGTTCAAGATTTTGAACCCCTACAACATAATTTTGAATAGGTTTATTGTCGGTTCAATCTTGCAGATTGAACCAAAACGTTTATGTTCAGGCTACAAGCCTGAACCCGCAGTAGGGACTACAGGAACATATCCTTTTTTTAAAAAGGATGTGTTCCTGTTACCCGATAGTTTTTAAAACTTTGCGCCCTTTGCGTCTTTGCGGTGAACTTTAAGAATAAAAACACATGAAAGAGCATATTATAATAAGAATTGTTTCAAAATTTTTTGCGCCATTTATCCAGTTGTATGCATTTTATGTCATTGCTCATGGCGACCTCGGTCCTGGCGGCGGCTTTCAGGGGGGTGTAATCTTAGGAGCAAGCATGATTCTTTATGTAATTGCATTTGGCCTGGATGAAGGCAGAAAGAGGGTATCGCAGAAAATCAGCGATATTTTTATTTCAACAGGTGTTTTGATATATGCGGGGATCGGGTTGCTTTGTATTTTAGCAGGAGGGGCGTATCTGGAATACGCAGAACTTCCTTTAGGTTCGCATCATCTTGCGAGCCATTTAGGTATGTACGGCATTGAAATAGGCGTGGGGATTACGGTTGCTTTTGTGATGATAACAATATTCTTTGAAACAGCGAAGAAAGAAAGGGAGCAGTAGTACCTTTATAATATTTTCTTACTTTTTTTGGCAAAAAAATGAGTAATTATTCACCGCAAAGCCGCAAAGAACGCAAAGTA
>ERZ1292630.2363-Hain-H41-02um-R3-2363-length-17511-cov-8_pt1 | contig 17511 bp, 7 predicted proteins | sample MGYA00564408_ERZ1292630 | MGnify/ENA primary metagenome ERZ1292630 (study PRJEB36523, sample SAMEA6512641) | groundwater metagenome | collected 2019-01-08 | study: AquaDiva: Metagenomics assemblies of 32 groundwater samples
CCCTTGTCACCGTTGGGAAATTTTGAGGTGACCAGGTCCGTGACGTGGAGGGGCTGATGGATGTCGCCGTAAAAGTGAATGAGGTTGGCCACCGCGAAGACGAGCTCCCAGTTGTTGGGCTTGGAGTAGTGATTGCCCTTGGCGCCATCGTACATTTGCGGAATGACGCTCTCCACATTCTCCACCTGGGGGGGCAGGTGCGCGGGATAGCCCGTAGGTGCGAAGGGAATGTTCAGGAAATGCCACTGCGCCATGGCCTTGTTGTTGGAACGGATGTCATCCGCCCAGCAGCCTGCCTCCGTCATGTACGTGACCTTGGGGAAGGGTCCCATGGTGTTCAGGCTCGAGATGATAGATTCAACCGTGGACCGAGGCCCGCTGTTCAAATTTTCGCGAGCGATCTCCGCGATCGTCATGTGGCCGGTGCACCACCAGGCTTGGGCGCCTGTGGCCACCGTCAGAGCGAGGACGGCCGCGATCAACATGGAGACGTGGCGCATGAGTACGAAAGGTTAGCAAAGCTGCGCTGAGAGCTCTGAGAGAGGAAAGGGCGTCAAACATGGCGCTACTACACCGAGAGCAAATGATGAATGCCACGTACTCACGATGTTTCCCCCGCTGACGCAACGTGCAAAAGAGAGGTAGACGAAAAGGGAGTGGTGTTGTCTGAGAATCTGATTTTGTTTTCGCGCTGGGGAGCGATATTCCTTCTCCCGTCGTCCCGTTTTTTTGGTCGGAATCTAAGGCCACTGGTGGGTGGTTCACTCACTTGGCGGTTGTGCGGTGAAAGTTTGTGGCAGGCACAAAGGACGGGTCGTATACCAATTGGATGGAGCTAAAGTAAGCCCAGATCGCACAAACCCGGAAAATATCGAGCTTGAAGGGGGTGCAATAGTATCGCAGCTCCCCTTTGGTCACCAGCACGGCCCCCAGATGGTTCAACTGCGGTGCGTGGATGCCACCGACGCTCGCGTAGGCTTGGCTCGTGTCCCCCTGAAACAGCCGGACGTGCATGGCAATTTCGTCGCGGTGGGCGGTGACACGCTCCTTGCAGCCGAGTAGCGACTTGGGAGGAATTAGATTCTTCACGCAGAGCTCCTTCTCCACCGCGGTCAGAAGCGCCAGATCCTCCGGTGGGTACTCCAAGGCTTTGCCCCATACTGGGTCCACTTTCGCCAAGTGACTCAAACCGAGGACCCACGCCTCAAAATCGACCAAGGAATCTGCCACTAAGTCGAGCGTCCTTGACTCGCTCTTTGTGGTCACCGTGAATGACAGAAAGAACTCCGGCTTGTCCGGAGTGACAGGGTTTCGGCGAAACACCTTTGAGAAAGGGCCCAGCACAACGGATGCCACGTCGACGAGTGGAATCGACGCTTTCTTCGAATTCGGAAACGTGTCGGGGTCGATCCACACGATTTCTCGAACATTTCCGACGTTGGAAACCCAAACCTTTCTCCGATGCGGAGCTCCGTTGCGGCCGTGCTTCAACAAGACTGTCCCCTGCGTCAAAAACTTGACGACGTCCACGATCAGAGTGGGGGAGTCGTAGACGGTCATGAGGTAGTGCTTGTCCGCTTCGTCGCTTTCGAACTTGCGCGTCACGGGCGCCGTTTGCAGCTTCTTGCGCTTCTCCTTTGCGTTCTTCGTCGCCTGCTCGTGGGTGATGGCAGTCGGCGGTGCCGCCGACCCACTTGTCGCTGTCACTCCTGTAGCACCCTCTTTGCTCGCCCCGTTTAAGTGGGAGGGATTCGCCGCTTTGTCGTCCCGCGTTATGGCGTCATCGTCGCTGAGGTACGTCGGACTGGCGTCACACGCCGTGGGTCCGAGCTCGCCAGGAAGCACGGCTCGATGCCACTGGTGGCCGAGCATGAGCCGGCTGCTGCTTCCGTCGATGTCCAGCCAGGCATAGCTGTCGCGGGCATCGACAATTTGGTGAGCGACATCCACGCTGCGGTCGATGAGGAAGTAAAGGATGTCCCGCACCACGCGGCGGGAGTCGGTGTCCACCCCCACGGCCGACTGTTGACGGCGGCTCTCCCGTCGCTTCTTGGCGACCTTGTCGGCGAGTCCTGTGACGATCGAGTATTGATCTGCCACGGTTTTCCAGCCGTTGTGGAAGGATTCGAGAATGGCATGGTTGGCCTTTTCGACCTCCTCTGGATCCTCGTCGCTGCCGGCTGTGCGGCCGGTCGGCTCATCGTCATCGAAGTGGCTCGCCGCAGGGTTACCTCTTTTCGGGGCTTTCGTGCCGCCAGATGACTTCTGACCGTCTTCGTCGTCGTCGTCATCGTCAAAGTGGCTTGCCGTCGACGAGTACCGAGGTGCGGATGGCGCAGCGGATGCTACTTGCGCGGCCTCGAGGTCCAGGGCTGCGAGTTGTGCGATCAACAGAGGCCTCCGTTCCTCAGCGTGCTTTCGGTTCTTTTTCGCGCGTTTCGCTTGCAACTCCGTCGCTTCACAGAGTTTCAAAATCTCGGTCAGTGCCATGTCGGCGGCCTCGCTGTACGTACCCGACTGCCAGCCTTCCAATTCCGATGCCAGCTGCTGCCAGCGCATGCGATAGTCGGAGACCGTGGCATTCGTCAGTTCAGTGAGGCTCGAGCTAGAAGTGGCCGATTCCTTCGCGGTTTGCTCGTCGCGCAGCGCTAAGTGTTTCGTTCGTTCCTGGTCGCACTCGGCGTTGAGCAACAGAGCCCGTTGAGGGGCAGGTATGAAAAGCTTCCGCTTTGGGTCGGCAAAGTGTTTTCGGAACAAACGAACGGAGTGGAAGGCGTAGCCGCCGGCAGTCGGCGGCGCGAAGGCTGCCTGGGCTACCCTCAATTCTGCCTGCAATTCCATTTGCGTCGTCCGCAGCACGCACACCGCCGCTTCAATCGTTGGATCGATATTGTTGGGGATGACGGATGACTTGAGGTTTTTCACGCGGTCGCAGAACCTGGCCGTGCCAAGCGACTCCTCAAAGCTGTAGTGGACCGGCGAAATGTGGCCAATCAACAGCACGCGGCACCGAGCCTCTAACAGGGTCGGGCGTAGCAGCCGAGTAAGATTACTGTCGCGAAAAGGGATGTGCGATCGGCCTTCATGCAACGCGTTGATTACCGTACCAAGCGCGGATAAAGAGGAGTTAATGTGCTGCGCCTCGCTGAGGGCTTGACCGCTGACTTCCGATTTTTTCACCCGTTCACTGCCCGCCAGGTCGATGAGCGATATGCGCGATCGCAAGACGTCCGGTCTCGTCGGACGGCCGTCGCCATCGACGAGCCCTTGGACGTTTCCGCCCGTTCCGGCAACCGTCGGAGTGGCAGCACCCCCCGGGATTCTATAGATGTCGATGAAAAAGCAAGCGTGCGACCGTGAGCTCACGTCGTTCGATTTAGTCGATGCCACAGACCTCTGCGCGTTTGCCACGGAAAAAACGTCAAGCACCTCTGCCAGCGAATTGACGGTCACACATCGCAAATTGGTCAGAATAGCATCGTCTCCGGTATCGCGGAGGCGAAGTTTGTTGCGCTGATTCAATAAGTCGAACACGTCGTCCATGTAGACTTCGATCGCCGAAATCGTCACGAACACCGTCGGCTGAGGCGCTTGCCCCGGCGCCGTGCGACGGGCGCCCACGGCGGTGTGGTGCAGGATGTCCGCCATAATGCGGAGCAAGAATCCGGTGTCTGGTCCAACGGCCGTCTCGCTTCGGCCGGCAGCTCCGACGGCAGCGCCAAGGCCAGGTGCGCCTAAAATGGTGTGCGTTTTTCCGCTGCCCGTTTGCCCGTAGGCAAGAATGGTCGCATTCGCACCTAACAGCGCGGCATCGACGAGTTCCTGGCAACTCTCCTCGTAAACGCTGTGCTGGTCGTCATCCCCGTCAAACACAGCATCAAATTGAAAAGACGCAACGTTGGACCCGTTCGCGGTGTTGGTGTACGTTGCACTTGTCAACAGCAAAGTGTTGGGGTCGCTCTCGCACCGCGATGCTGCCTGCATGGCCGACCGTTCCGCCGCATTGATCGTCGGCCGGACTCTGATCGCGATGGCGATCCGACGTTCATTTTGCATCAGCCCTCTTCGTCGTGCGGATGGTCACTGTTCACAAAAAAAAGGCCACAAAAAAACACAAATGCAATATTTAGTGATGGCAAGACTCATCACATTGACCACCAAAAAAAGGAAGGTCAAAAGGCCATACCGACGTCGTCAGACCTGGGCCACTCGAAGAGGGGAAACCACTCGGTGAAGAATATACGATGACAACGTCGAGTCGACCCGCGATCCATCCTCCTGATCGGAAAAGGACTGAGACGCTTCCCGGGGTGCGCGTGCGGCACTCTCTCCGGTACGGGCGGCATGCGCACGTAGCACCCTGGTCCGCAAGTTGGCGTGTGCACGGTCCACGAGAAGCGCTTCTGGGGGATCTCGCGCAGTCGTCGTTGCCTGTCTTGGCGCACCGGGGACGCGATAATCCTCCCACAGCTCGTCGCCAAGCTCCAACATGGACTTTTCCTGCAGATACCGACGAATCGGGGCATCGGGAGAACGAACCAACGTCGTCTGAAATGTGCGATCCCAGCCGCCAAACATTGAGCGCCACGCCGCTGCGCCCTCCTCCCCGGGACGTGATGGCGACGCCGCCTGCGTGGAGAGCGTGACGTCGCTTGCCTCGAGCCACATGTACCGTTCCACGGTGGCGAATGCCTGCTGGCGGCACATGGCACGTCGGTCCATGGCATGCTGATCCCATGCATGCTTCAAACGGCTTCTCACGGCAGCATCGGCGACGATGAGTGTGTGACGCACATACAAGTCGGTATAATTCAGTCTGAAGGCCTCGACCAGTTGGCGACGTAGTGTGTTTTCGGCGCACATGGCGAGGAGACGTTGCTGCGAGTGCGTCAAGTCGAGGCTCCGTCTGCGCCGTTCCCAGTTGACCATTGCCACCCGTACGACTCGCTCTTCCTGTTCGACTTCCGCTACCGACGCCAGCCACTGTAGTGAGGGAAGGTTTCGAAGGAGCCGATCGAACGCGGCGGCTTCGGCGGTCACCAAGTAGTGCCGGAAGGTCAATTCATCCCGTTCGACGGCAATTCGTTGAAGAAGGTCGATCGTGCCGCGTCGTGACCGCCACAGCTCTGACCGTCTCTGCTCATCAAGGGTTTCGAGCGCGGCGCGAACGGCGCGCTCGTGTCTCTCGACATACCGAGCGTAGTCTGCCTGTGCGAGTGCCGTCCACTCACGGGCAAATGCGTCCTGCAGCTCCTCCCGCAGTCGGTGCTCCGTGACGCCGGAGATAATTCGACGATCGTAGCCTTCGTCGTGCTCGACAGTCGCCAGCGCCGCAAACCATTGTTGGTGACGATAGAACCGCTCGATTTTCGCTCTTGTCGCGTCCTCGTCCTGCTGGATTCCGTACCTCATGGACCGCTCGTGGTTCGCTGACCACGTCTCGGTGAAGTGATATCGTTGACTACTGTGGAGCGGTGCCAACACCATGGCGTACAACTCCCTGCGATAGGCTACGAAGAGGCCTTCCCTTACTGCATGTTGCTCGCTTTCCACGCCTTTCAGAGCCTCGTGCGCCACTGGGCCGACTGCTCGCGCAAGGGCTTCCTCTGCTTCAACTGATTGTCGTTGAAGCGGTTCTTGAGTGCTTTCTGTGTATTCCAGACGTTGATCCGCGACTTCTTGCTGGAGCCAGAAGATGTCGACGGCGTGCTGATACGCGATTGATGAACGGCCGGCGGTTTCGCGACCGTCGTGCACCATGAGGTCGAATCTGACGCGAAAAAGACTTCGCTCCCTGTCTTCGGATTCTTCGATCTCGGCAGCGCGGCGTTCAGCGCTTAACGTCGTTGCGACGATCAGCGCGTCGATGGCCTTCGAGATCGCAGCATTGTAGACGGCGAACAGACTGTTTTGCGCTTCAAGATGCTGATGCATGAGCTCGTCGTGCAGTTTGCTTCGTTCTTCGACGAGAACTTTCATTCGCTTTGCTCTTTCTTCACGGATGGCCTTGGTGCGAGCCAAGTACGCCCGAAATTCTTGAATCATGCAATCCGCGATTGTGATCCAGCGTTTTTGGGCCACACCAAGACGAGTCAAATACCCGCGGCCTACGTTGGAGATGATTGACGCAATCGCACTTTTTCGTGTTCGCAACTTCGTTTCCATGATCGTTAGGGCTTCTGCTTTCATGAATACTTTTGAGAGACCCATTTGCGCCAGTTGCCCGTCCAGCAGCCCTCCTGCACAGATCAAAACGTCCACACATGCCGTCTTGGCAAACTTCGTGTCAACCGCCGCCTTGGCGACGGTGTCGCGCCGCTTCGCTTCGGTCGTCGAGCCGTCCAGCAGCAAACTGTATCGCGCGACGAACCCGGCAAACAGGATGCGAACCGGATAGCCAGCTTTGCGAATTTTGACCGTTCCCAGAACCCCTGACGACTCGAGTTGCTGCATGGTGGTCACGCCGTTGATGTGTCCGGGTTTCTTTTGAGGATTGGGTTTGATACACCGGATCCAATGCGGATTGCTCGAATTGATGATCGCCATCAGATCACTTAGGTGGCTCCGGAAAAACACGCCGACTGTAGGGGCGCGACCCTGACGATTGGTATCCGGAGCGGGAACAAGCTGGCTGATAATCGGGTCTGCGCTGCCTCGACACAAGAGTTTTAACCCATCCTTCATGGTGTCTCGGTTCTTTTCTAACCATCCAGTGACGTCGTACGTCACGGTCCCAGCGTAATGCCGCACGCCGAAGGTCGTTTTCGAAATTTTGTTGTGGACAAGCGAGGCATGTCCCAGGTGTGTTTGAGTCGTGGAGGCAAAAAATCCCGCGTCACTGCCCTTGCCCAGGGCACATTCGTCGTCTAGCAAGGCCAACAAACCGTCCTTGGTGCTCGCGACCAGTGCGATGCAACCAGAATTGTCGGGACGCGTCATGCGGATGGTATCTATGTTTTCGGCCTTGCATTCTTCCAAATCCTTCTCAAATACGTAGGTATTGTAGTGTCCTTGAAGCGTTTCGTTGGCAAGATTGATGCACAGCTGCTCGAAGGAATTCTTCTCGAAGTCTTCAAATCCAAAAATGTCCAGCAAGCCAACCCAGAGAATGGTCGTAGGGTCGGCGATGACAGGACGGGCGCTGTTTTTAGCCATTGAAACCGTTCCGTCGCACATCGCGTTGCATTGACTTACTAGCCAACCGAAAAGTGAATCATACAGTGCCTTTGCAAGCGCGTCGCGACTGTCGACCGACTGTGCGACGGTCATTCGCTTGATGGCCGTTTCGCCTCGAATCACGATCTTCGTTTGCGTCAGCTCAAACGTCAAGGCTTCTTCATTGAATCCAAACAGTTTGGCACTGCGGTTTAATGGCACCGCCGATGCGGAAGCAGGTTGGGAGCCTTCGGAGTCAGATGTGGGTACGAATGAGGCACACAATAAGTAGAGAATACCTGCCGTCACACACCAGGTTGAACGAATGTCCGTCGGCGACAGCCCGACGGTGGACATCGCTGACGAGACGCCGTTGAAATCTTCCGCCGTGTCAAAGTCCCCATTTTCCAACTGCTGTCCAGATGTCAGCGACGTGAACGATGACGCACTTTGTACGCCGAGTTCCACCGCCATCGAGCCCTTGGTGACCAGGTAAAAGCTGTGGTACACCCGTTCCCCCTTTGACGCCATGATGATGCGGCTCTTCTCGAGCAAATACCTGGTCGCCACCGAACCGATGAGCAGTCCTTCGCCTGGGGTGAACTGGAGCTTCATGAATTTGCCAAAACGACTGCTGTTGTCGTTGCGGACGGTTCTAGCATTGCCGAACGCTTCGAGAATGGGTGAACATTGTTGAACCTTGACCCCACAAAGTTCGCTCGCTGCCCCATCAGCCGCAGAGCCCCGCTTCTTACAAAGAGCCGTAAAATATTTCACCACCATCTTCGACGCTTCCGTCTTCCCGCTTCCAGACTCACCGCTGACCAAGATAAACTGTGGGAACCGCGTTTGAATAAGCTCGAAGAACGTGTTATGAGCGACGGCCCAGCTGTGAGGCAGATTGCGCTCGATGCGCTCCCCTTCCTCCAAGTATTTCGCCATCGCGGAATCTTGATACCAAGGAATGGAAAACGTGAAAGGATTTAGCGCGACGACGATGGCCCCGATGTTGGTGTAAATGTGGTTTGCGGAGTAGCGCAAGAAAAGGCACCGGAGCAACGTGGCATCGTGTAGTACGGTCAGCCGCAGCAAATCTTCCACGTTTTCGTCCACTGATGAACCGAGAACCGTCGTCACGTTCGCAAGTGACAAGTTTGTGCAAGGGGGCCCGCCCTTGACACCGCGCTTCTCGTCGTCGGCGACGCACGTCACTCCCGTTGGAGTCAGGGCGTCCACCTTGCCAAGGATCCAGCTGTGATTCGGATGATGGAAGAACACCGTGTCGCCTATGGAAAACATTTGTTGTTTCTTGCTACAACACCGACGAGAGGCTTGCCTTGACGTTTGACAAGAGGGAACACTGCCACATCTTCTTCAGTTCGGTGTTTTTCAACACGTGACAAGGCAGCGCGTGCGGTCAAAATGTCTGAATAATCTAGCGACTGACAAACGTGTGACGAATCCCTTCCTAACTGTAGCGACTATACAACTCCTTTCGTTCACGGAATGCGATTTCATCGCGCACAACCTTGAGTTCCGATTGCGCCTTTTGCAGAAGCCCCACGAAACCATGGCGTATGGCGTCGTTGTCAGTCACTTCGCCTCGAAGTACCTCTCGCAGACGGTCGATGTCCACCTGCTGAGTTTGAACTCGTTCGATGGCGGCAGCTAATGATGCTTGCTGCGATTGAAAATTTTCGACCATTGCGCTCATCTGCTGTCGCGTTTCCGTCAAATCTTTTGACAACACGTCATTGTCGGCTCGAAGACGTGCGATGCATGCGTCGCGTTGTTTCAGCTCCGCTCTCAGTCGATCCATTTCCCGCGTGTACGCCACCGTCGCGGGGGTCGCACCGAGTCCGTTGACTTGCACACTTTGAAGAGTGGTATTTTCCGGCCGGGGACGCAGCGACGGCAATGCGGCGCATGCCGAAGAATCGTTGGAAAACGGTGTAATGTACGGACCGCTGGGTGCGACGACCGACCGACGGAATGACGACAGCTCGTTTTCACGACTGTTTGCTAGTTGATGATGATCGCTGAACGTGACCGTACGTTCGTTCATTGGGTGTGAGGCGCTGCGATCTGAACCCGAGTGCGACCGAGAGTGGCGTCGTTCAGTGTCGGAAGTTGAGTGAGCGGGGATGTCCGCGGCTACAGGGACCGGAAAAAGAGGGCGCGAAACGACGACGTCATCTTCGACGTCGTCGCCAGCCACCGTCAGATTTGTCGCCCTGCCGACACCTCCCCCAAAGACGCGTTTTTCGCCGGGTCGCAACATCCAGCGCTCGGTGACGCAGGACAAAAGACGCGTGTGCCACACTGTGCGCCCAATCAACACTGTTGGACTCAAAGCACACCTCAATTCGCAACAGTTCAGGAATGGGCCCTCAACGGGGAGATTTTTCTTGACGACCCTTGAGTCAAGTTGACGATGCTCACTCAACGGGTTTAAACTGGCTTACGAGACGACCAAGATGGAGTCAACGCCGAATTTCTAGGCGTTCCTGCATGAACGGGCTCGTGACTCGCGGGAGTGGTGATGTACAACATGAGGGAGGAAAGGGGCATCGCTGCGCGTGGGGGTCTACCGGGCGAGCTCGACGTTGGCAAAACGGGCACAATGGTTCCAGAAGGAGTGCGCGCACGCTCTGGAGTGGGCACATTAGTCGTCGCTTGACGTGAGCGAGGAGTTTGCAGGTTCCCAGGTAGTTCCGGGGATCGTGGGCGACGGTTGGCATCGACACTGGACCACCGGACTTGGCCTTCGTCTGCTGGATGAAACTCGTACGTGACCGGGATGGCATCCGGCGCGGTGGGCGGGATATTTTCACCTGCACTTCTGGCTTGCTCTTTGATCGAAGGTCCTGCAAGTCGATTTTTCACGGGGCCAAACACAAGAACGGCGAGTCCCGCAAAAATGATGACGCAGCCAATGGTCACGACGGCTGCGACGACCGCCACCGAGACGGCTTCCTTGTCGACCACAATGGCGCGGTCTGTTTCAACGATCGGTCGTTGCAACAGAACGCTCTGTACCGCCGGAGATGGCGCGGAGTCTCCACGCAGATTCCGGATCAGGGAGCGAGGCGCGATCCCGACGGTGGCGACGCCAACGGTGATGTTCCCATCCTCAGGGTCGTATGATACGGCAAGCGTTTGATTGTCCGTCCACTCAGCGAGGTACGCGGATCCCAATGACTGCCGCGCGCCAAGTATAAGAATCAAATTGTCCACCCCAGCCCTCGGAATCACGGCGCGCCTTTCCTGACCTCGATCCGTCTCGATGTTAAATTCCACAACAATCAGGTGCCGACTCAAGAACAGAACTGCTCTGGAGATCAGCGGTGGTGCCAACAACGTGAACGAATGGGAACTGGTGATTCGTCTCGTATGTGATGCGCTGCCGACGACAGATGATGTAATGGTGCTCGTACCGGGGACGGGGTGGGTCTTCGATTGGGTCACCGAGTTGGTCTGACGTGAACGCGAAAGCGAAACTCGCGGACTGGCTGATGGCCGTTGAACCAGCGATTTGGAGACGCTCCAACTTGGTGACGTCGAGGGCGAAACAGAGACTGACGGTGACATTGATGTGCTCGACGTTCGATCTCGAAGTACCGAAACGAACGATCGCGAACGTTCATTCACCCACAGTGCCACGACGATCCTTTCGCGAAACAAGGCCACGTCGAAGGCGGTGAGCCGTGTGGTGACACCAGGCAATACGGAATTGCTCAACCCGGTACCCAAGGCGCATCCACCGTTGCTTCCGGCGACCAGCAGATTCGAATATTGAATGGGGTTGGTCGACGTCGCTATTCGCTTCTTCGTGGCCGCGAGCGTGTACCGCAACCCAGCACTGGCGGCTGCGATTCCGGCGGGATACCCATAGTAACCAGACACGCTGGCGGGGTGGGACAGCTCGAATACGAAAGGTGGTAATCCCAGCTGGCCATCGTCATTACTACCTCGCATCAACAGGCTTCCGTTGATGATAACGATCGCCGCATGAGACGATCCTATGGACAGCGACGTGACGTCCATGGGGTATTGTGTAGTCACATCGTCGAATGGACTTAACACGGGCGATTCGTAAAGCGTGGTTGCCCCATCAGCCGTCAGTTGCTTGCGGTCGTTGTTGCCCCAACCGTAAATGGTGCGTCGATCTGAGCACAACGCCATGCCACTGTAATAAGACGTGGACAAGACGGAAACGACGCAGGGTACGGCAACTGTGCCTGGAAGCGCAGCCTCGACGCTGGGACGACCTCTCGCAGAACCCACACCACTGCTAATGACGGTTCCGTCCGCGAGAAGAAACACAAATGAGGAGAGCGCAGCGGTAACCTGCTGAACCGAATCCGACACGGGAACGCGAACGGGAATGCTTAGATGTGGTTCGAGCACACCGAGTGCGCCATCCACGTTTCGTCCGAATCCAACAGCTGTACCGTTCGAAAGCACGACCACTGTCGCGTTGAGTGAGCATGCGACGGACGAGGCCACGACGTTCCCGCCGAGTACGGATGGTTGGAGACTCACAACTTCTCTCAGCGTAGTTTGGCAAGTAGAATCGAGGGGTGAGGCATTTATTCCTAGGAATGCATTGATCCCGGCTACCCAAACACTTCGGTTTGACATCAGCAAGACGGTGTGGCTTTGCCCGCTGCACGCCTGACGCACACGCTGCGCGATGAGCCGTGGCACACACTCGGTGCACTGACCGGGCGTCGCGCATGTCGACGCGCCAACGCCAAATAGCGGGCACGAAAAGGGATTGTTGTCGCTCCGCCCAAAGCCATACAAGTCAGGATCCGTGTTCCGGGCAAGCGCGGTGCCCACAAGCATCACAAAGCAGCACATGACGACTGCCATAACGGGTGGGGGAACGGTCGACATGAGGGCATGCTTTCAAAGGAGGAAACAAAGACAACTACGAGTGGTGCATTGACGGTGTCAAATCTTCGATGCTGGGGGGTGGGTACACTAGTGGGTATCGAACAAGACCGCGGCAGCGTGGTCAACGTTGCCGTTCGCGGTGTTCAAAGCCCGGACGGCGGCATCTCGCGAAACACCAAGTTCGACCAAGCGTTCGACTGCAGTGTCATCGATTGCCGCGGGAGTTGCTCGAGTCAACGAAGGGAATGCCGATGCCTCGTGATTTCGCGCGTGCATACAGTGCCATGTGACGCGGCAGGTAGAAGCGGAAGCACGACTCGGCCACGCGTACGTCGCCGCGGCGACGCAAACCTTGAACGGTGCGGACCTCATCCAGAACCCGTTGACCACGACCAATACCGAAAGACAGCTAACGAAACCGCACAACCACCAGGATGTCATCATTGACAGTTGCAGCATCAGCAAGTCACAAGTGAACGATTCCTCCGCTATTTGAGACGAGCCGATCGTGACAAAACGCCCCGATGGCGGCAGCAACCGCCGTCGAGCGAGACAAAGGCACACTGCCAACCCACTGGGTGACGACGGTACCCAATCCAAGATCGAAATCGAAGGAAACATTACCCGCGACAGAGTGACAAATATCGTGACCTTGCAAACCAATAACCAGAGCAAGACTGCGACAAACCGCGCAGATCCAAGGAATCGTTCGACAGACGAGCCGCAAGTCGAAACAGCAAGGAGCGCCAAGGTTAACTCCCCGCCAGACAGCGCAGTAAAGCTGCAAATCAGCCAATTTAATGCGACGAGGGTGCCGCAAAACAGCCCACTCGCCGGAGCCGCGCTCTGCAAGTACACTGAAAGCGAACGTGGCGCGACGCCTGAATGGAAATTGCCGGTGACGGGATGTTTGGAGTTGATGAGGCTGAAGGCAACTGACGTGACCGCAATCACGCAAAGAAGCAACCTCGAAACCGGGGCAGCTGCCGTGGAGACGGACCAAAGAGTTAACGGCTCGGGCCGACGGACCATGAAAATGATCTTTGAAGGTAAGTGCAGTTCAAAGGTGCTTCATGCGTGAATTGGTCAGTGGCTTGTACGCGGTGGCACATGGTCTATTGAATTGAATGTCTATTGAATTCTACATGTCATAAATCATCACTTTTCCATCGTCGCCCGCCGCCACAAGCATGTCGTCACGCGCTGTCAGGCACCTGACAGCTCCCTTGTTGGCCCCCAGTGCGTAGAGACAACGACCTTGCTCCACGTCATGGACAAGAACCCAGCCATTTCCACCCCCAGACACAATCAACTTGTCGACGACTTCTAAGGAATAGATGAAGTCCTTGTGTTCGACGAACTCCGCAACCGGGCGTGATAAGTTTCTGTAGTCCGAGCACACGATACGTTTGTCCGCACCACAAGTGACCATCAGATTCGACAAACCATTCATCTGTTTGATGCCACTCAAAACACCACCGGGGTGCAAGGAATGTTGAAAGACCGGCGTCGTGCCACTATTTCGAAAATCCCAGCCAGTCAGGGAGCCCGATTGATCGCCCGCTAACGACAAGTTGATTTCGTTCGTGCAGCAGCTGCCGAGAGCACCTATTTGTCCTGCAACAGTGTTCATTTTCGCGATTGCCTGACCGGTTGCCAGGTCCCACAATATGACCTGACCTTTGCGGTCCCCAGACAAGATGCAACCTCCAAACCATACGAACTGCATCACCGGTTGACTGTGAGCAGATAAAACGGCAAGTTGTTTTCCTTGCACACCCGCGTTGCAATCCCAGACTCGGAGGGTGCGATCATAGCTTGAACTGACGGCAATACCTAAGTGATTGACTGCGACCTGGCTGACGCTCGCCGTGTGACCGAGAAGATCTTCGCAACGAAGCGCAGTTGAATGCCAAAGGCAAATTTTACTATCCATACCTCCACTTAAAATTCTGCCGTCTGGCAAGAAGCTGCAGCTTGTCACCCACTCCGCATGGCCAAATTTTTTTGAGAACAACGTGCGCAATTCACGTCCAGTTCTTGCATTGTAAACCTTGAGGCCATGGTCAACGGAGCCGACGACCACCGTGTCGTGAAGTGAATCCATGCACAGCAAATTGCGATCGGATGCGTCGAGACATCGACCCTCGGGATTTGACGGTCCAGTTAACCACGCTGGGCGTGGTGCTCCAGTAATTGTGTCACCTTTAACAAAACGACTGTCGATGTCGCCTTGAGCACTTGCAATTGCGCCGACCAGGCGTTGGCGATCGTCTTTGGTCGATGCCGATGGGGGTTGCTGTTGGGGCACGCCAAAATACTCCATATCAACTTGTTCCAATTGTCGGCGAATTTCCCGAGTGCGTTGCGTTTCGTTTGCATTGTGAGACACGTGAGCAACCATCTCATGAGGGAATACCGAAGGTCCGCGGCGAGACACCACAGCCGGTGTCTTTGCTTGCGTTGTTGCAGGAGGTCGAGCGGTCGTGCTCGTCACTCGAGTGGGTCGCATTCGGCAGAACAATGCTTCCTTGTCACCTCCCCCTTCCGTCCTTCCTTCCCCCCAAAAAACAACCACCACCATACTTGTACTCTCTTGGAACAAGAAAGGGTGTTTCCTTCGAAACGACGAGTTCAGCACCATCTAATCAAGAAACGGAGGAATGGTTTGTTCATCGATCTATCCTTTCGATTCGTGGTTCTATGGGGAGGTGATTGGATGTAGTACCACCGTGGACTTCAATGAATGCGACAACTCTCGTTGCAATCGGGGCAAATTTGGAGCACTCGTCGATGAGCTGGTGGTTAAGACCCTGTACGAAATTACAACCTCCTTCATGTCAAAGGTGAACTCGGCGTCCACGACTTCGAACGGAAGGTGTAGAAAATGAACAAGTTGGTGACACAGTCCGATCGCCTTGTTTTCCATTGCTGGAAGCCCGTTTTCTATCAGCTGGTAGTCAGTGTCGTTGGCAGGTCGAACAACGATTCCAGCACACGCATTCGCCTTCGCCCCTCCGATGGCACCAATTAAAGTCGCCGACGCCGCTCGCCCGCTGACCACGATGCGGCCGTTGGTGCCCGCAGACACTTCTTCCGGTTCACAGTCAGTTCCCACGCAAAGTCCGCAGTCAACCAGTCCATCAGACCGTTGCACAATCACGTATTGCCCTTCCACCGGGACAGGCCCTCCACGAGGAAGGCGAAACCGCTTTTGGCGATGTTGCTTGAATTCTAATTTCACGTGCGTCGCGACCTCAAGTCGACTTGGGGTCTCAAGCGCCGACAAAACCATGTTGTTGATCAGTGGCGTGATGTCCGACGGAACCGTTGCTCGTTTGGTTGGTGTGACTCGTATGTCGGAAGGGAGAGTCCAGAAGTTCCGCAGTGTTTCACCGACACCGCAGTGGGGTGCCTCGCCTTTATTCGTTTCGCAACTTCGCGTTGTTTGTCCATGAACTACGTTGATTTGTGACTGAGCTGCGTCCGTCACGTCGAACAAACCGACGCCGAATTTGGCAAATTGTGAATCAGTCATCTTCATTGGGTCGACACTGAAAAGCGGATGCTGGTGCAGTGACGCGAGTGTCTCAGACGATGCCGTCCACCCTTCGCGAAAGTTTGGTGAATCGAACAGTTCCATGACCGTCTTAAACAAAACGAAACATGGCAACAAGCAAGTTTGAACTAAAACACAGTGTGATTCCAGGGTTCCAGTCAATACACGTAAAAAACGACTGCCAAAAAAGTGTTACTGCAAATCACCACCGGCATTTAATTACCAACCACTATCAGGATTTGTCACATCTGCCGCTTGCATTTCGCGTTGCAAACGACGCTTCGATTTCCCCTTTTGCGTGTTTCGATGCAAAGACTGATGAAAATCTCGTTCATCGACGCGATGGTGGGCGTCTTTCACGCGGTCTTTGATGTGGGTCACATCAATGGCTCCAGTTGCAGGATTGAAATTGGGATTCCTTTTTCGGCGAAGTAAGAGTAGCGTCGATGCTGTCGTCGAAGCAAGCGTCGCAGCTCGATCCTGAGCATGATCCACCGGGACATTTCCCAGATCATGCTCCAGCACCCCATCATCCACGTCAGCGGTCTCTTCGAGATCAACAAGCAAACGGTCGTCCGTTTCGACCGAACCCTTTGCCAACGTGCAAGAAGGCGCGACGGCATGACATTGTCCGACGATTGGATCTTCGTCGTCATCACTGTTGCGTTCCTCATTCACTGCATGGTGCTGATGACCTTGTTCTGCTTCCAAGAAGTCGAGTTCCGTTTGCTGTTGACGAGTGAAAGCACCGCTGGCAGCAAGCTTTCGATCCAATTCAGCAGTGCGTTGGACATCAACTTCCAACCGCGGATAGAACAGTTGCTTCACGTGGAAGCGTCGTTCGAAGAAAAGCGCGAGGTTTCTCACGTCGCGATCGAACAACTCAGCGGCATTACAATGATCCGTTGACACCATTTGTGGGAAGTCAATAATGATGACGCGGTAATCAGCGGTTATCAGAATATTGAATTCGTTGAAATCGCCGTGAATCAAACCATGTTCAGCCAACTTGACGATCAAATTCAAGCAACGTTCATACACTTTTTGAGCTTGATCCATTTCGGAAATGTTGTTGAGCAAAGTTCCGTGAATGTACTCCATGACCACTGCGTGTCGATTGTGATCGATGGGCTTCGGTACAGGAAACCCTTCGTCGTACAGCAACGTCATGAACGCGAATTCTTTTGTGGCTGCGAGTCGCGATAAGTAGAACCAACTTGCACCGCGACGTTTCTTTCCGTCTTTGTAGTCTCGATTTTTTGCCACAGTTCGAAATGAGCATCGTCCAAGACGCTGAAGTTTGAGGACCAGTTCTTCTCGTTGTTCGTTTTCCACTAAAAAAATGTCCGATTCTTTTCCGCATCCAATTCGACAACCAACTCCCGAAAGCGTCCCCCTGCGCGAGAAAGTACGCAATGCCAGAAAATCGAATGCGCTGTACTTCATTGCAAATCCGTCGTACATGAGAGATTCGTGGTGAATGATCTTGTGTTTCAGCAGTTCGGACAACCGTTTTTTTGCACCACCGTGAGGCAATTGTGCGATACGTTCGATCAGTACAGTTGGCGCGACATCGTGGTTTTTCATGGTCATCTCCAGCGCAATGAGAACTCGAAAGTCTTCGTCTTCCAAGAACCGCAGCAATGAAACATCCAACTTGACCATTTGCTTGTTGAAAAACAAGATGGGAATACTGCTGTTGTGGGGGGATCTGACAATCACAACACGAGTCAGCTCTAGTTGTACACTTGTGGAATAATCCGCAGGATTCGGGCAGGAGGTGTAGCAAAAGACCAGATGAGATGCAATAAAAGAGAACGGCAGGACAACTGCATCTCTTTTTCCCAACTGGTGGCCTTCCCGTGGCGCGTCTCGTGAGTAGGGCCCTCCGCCTC
>ERZ1292630.2364-Hain-H41-02um-R3-2364-length-17509-cov-9_pt1 | contig 17509 bp, 24 predicted proteins | sample MGYA00564408_ERZ1292630 | MGnify/ENA primary metagenome ERZ1292630 (study PRJEB36523, sample SAMEA6512641) | groundwater metagenome | collected 2019-01-08 | study: AquaDiva: Metagenomics assemblies of 32 groundwater samples
TGCTCTCTCAGCAAGGCCAACCCAAACTCATGGTGCCGGCCATTCATCTCTACGTCGACCCTCGCGAGTACCAGCCCTACGACTTTCACGGCTTCGTCCGCATTGCCGGAACGATGCGAGAGACCTTACCTGTCAGCGGCTATGCCATTGCTGAAGTGCCCGAGCTGTTGTGCATCAAGCGCATGGGCGTTGAAGAACTCTACACGGTCTTTTCAAACCCCTCCTTCAATCGCCCGCCGTTTCTCCGTGAACTCGAACAAGTCCTCGCCTTCCCCTCTCGTTTCCTGGTCATAGAAGGAACGCTCCAGCATCGCAAAGCCGGAGGACGGCTCAACCAATATCACAAGATTGGGCTGATGGATTTTCTGGACGCCCTCACAGCGAGATATGGCATCCAGATTATCTATGCGGACACGCGTGACGAGGCAGAAGAACGCATCGCCAACCTCGCCGCCCTGCACTATGCGTACTACTTTGCCGAGCAACAGGGATTCGGGCGCTGCCTGAAAGAGGGTGATCTATAAGAGCGTATGGCGAGGAAGAAGAGCTTATAACTGATAGCTAATGGCTTATAGCAGGGACAAAGAAAATCCTGATTTTTCTGCACCTGCTATCGGCCATAAGCCATACGCTATTTGCTCTTCAATCCCTTACGAACCCTTTCCAAATCCGAGCTGCCGCCAGGCTTCGTAGATGACCACCGCTACAGAGTTGGAAAGATTGAGGCTCCGGTTCCCTGGGACCATGGGCACGCGGATGCGCTGTTGCTCGGCAAGCGCCCCCAGAATTTCAGCCGGCAACCCGCGGCTTTCCGGGCCAAACACAAAAGCATCGCCGGCACCATAGGCAACCTGGTCATACTGTTGGGTGCCCTTGGTGGAGACAGCGAATAGGCGGCGATCCTTGAAGCGTTCGGCACAGTCAGCCCAACTTTCATGAACTGTGATCGTGGCAAATTCGTGATAGTCCAGTCCTGCTCGTAACAATTGCTTATCCTCCAGCGTGAAACCCAGGGGTTTCACGAGATGCAGCCGGGCTCCCGTATTGGCGCAGAGCCGTATGATGTTGCCGGTGTTCGGGGGAATTTCCGGTTGATACAGAATAACGTCGAACATGGGGTGTGCAGTGTAGCATAGCGGCTTCGATTTTCACGATGCAGGATCAACGAACGGCGAGAGACGGACCAGGACGCGGTGGTTCACTTCACCATCGTATGGCTTCTTGGTATAGTGAACCTCAATGAATCAATGTCCCCCTGTTCATGAATAGAATGTTGCCATCTCACATGCACGACGCTCCCCTCCGGCCACGATATCACCAAATCGCCATGCGCCTTGGCGTGCCACTTGTTGTGACGTTGACGATGGGTCCCTTCACGTTCGCAGAGGAGCCACCGTTACGTTTAGAAGAGCAAGTCGCCGAACGTGCCAAAGCTGTGTGGGAGAGTGGTGCGATAAACCCTGCGCTCGAGATCCTTGACCAAGGGATTCAAGACCATCCTGACGCGCTCACGCTCCACAAATTACGCGGTGATATTCTCACCTCATCCCGAGGTCCCCAAGAAGCGGTTGCGGCCTATGAGACGGTCCTCGCCAGGGCACCGACCGCCTTGGATGTCCGATGGGCCAAGTGGAGTGTATTGACGCGGTCGGGACAGGGAGAGGAATCCATCGCCGAGTTAGGGCGCATCGCACAGGTCGATGTGCAGAATCCCCTGGTTCATCTGAGGCTGGCACAAGAACTCCGGAAGCTCGATCGCCTTGAGGAATCGCTCGAATCGTATAAGAAAGCCGCGGAACTCGTCCCAGACATGCTCGGCTGGCGATTAACGTTGGCGCGGGCGAGATTTGATCTGTTGGACTATGAAGGCGCAGAAGCGGACGTGCAATACGTGCTGCACAAGGTGCCCCCTGGTTCCCCGCTGGAACTCCCGGCCAAGAATCTGCTTTCGCAAATCAATGGCACCTCCATCGATCGAGGCCGACGCTTCGACCCCGTTCTGACCAAGGAAATGACCGGGGCACAGCGCAAGGAATGGGCCTCCATTCGCGCAGAGGCATGGAGACTCTTCTCGATGGGTCGGTATCAGGAGGCCGAGCCGATCTATCAACGGCTGCTGGCCCTCAACCCCAACGATCCCCTGGCCAATCATCAACTAGGGCTGACCCTCATGCAGCTGGGCCGGTGCAAGGATGCGCTGACGGTGTTTGGGAAGATGTCCAACCTCGATCCCAGCGACGAAGACTATGCGGATACGGTGTTTCGAATGGGCCAATGTCTCGTGGAGTTGGAACAATGGGAAGACGCGTTCGTCCATTTTCACACCCTCTATGACGCGGCTATCGAGTTTGAAAAGAACAATAAGAATGTTCAACTCCCAGCCGACACCCGTGTGCTCGATAAAAATAAAATTGCACGGTGGCTGGAGAAAGTACGGCTCCATGTTCCCAAATTGGCAAAGCTGACGGATCATGAGGCAACGGACCGCGCCCCCTCCGTGGACCCTATTCCTTCCACAACCTCTCCAGAGGAAGAGCTCTACGCAAGAGCTGCCGAGCGATTCAAACCGCAGAAACCACTGGACACACGGGCGTCGCTCATGGGCAGAGACGCCGATTTCAGTTGGTTTCGATTTGTCATCCCGGCGAGCAAGATCGTGCGGGACGATTTTCCCACCGGCGCCCATGAATTTATTCCCCTGAACCCGAGAGACAGCTTTCCCACCACACAGCAGGAGATCTACTTGGTCTTTGGACTGGTATCGGCCTCGTTTGATGCAGTGCCCCTCACCGCACGCTGTGTTCTGGAAACATCTGAGATGACTGGAGCGCAACACGCCGTCGCACAGGACCGAGTCATGACGACCATGAATGACCAGTCCGGCTATTTCATGTTAACCCCTCCTAAAACTGGATGGACCGCTGGCCTCTACCACTGCGGATTGTTCACGGGAGAGCGGATGACCGCAGATACCCTTGTGGATGAAGTCAGGTTCCGTATCATTGCGCCACCCCGGTCGTCGTAGAGCGAAAAAAGAGCGTATGGCTGATAGCTGATAACCTATGGCCTGTCGCAGAACAGATGAAATTCTCTCTGCTCATCTCATGGGCCATTAGCGATCAACTCTCTTTTCCTCTGACCTCGTCTGGCCATCAGCTATCAGCCATACGCTCTTTTCTCCTGCCGTTAGCCATTCGCTATCAGCTCCTGCTTCCTGCTATCGGCCATACGCCATCGGCTACTGGCTCTGTTCTGACGCCATACGCTATATGACACCGCTCCCGGTTTGATCGAAGCCCAGGCGTTCGATCGTTTTTCACCAGGCGGACACGACACTCTCTCCGTGAATGCAGCCATTGCCAATTGTCTATGAGCGGTTCTGCAAAATGACGTTCTGAAAGGAGCTGGCCAGGCAGGGATACAGTTCCAAAACGGTCGCCAGCACCTGAAGGAATTTAAAACAGCGACGAGCACAATGCAGAGGGCCTCTCGCCTGCTGGAGACTTGACCCAATGGAAAAGAGTAGACGCGGTCACGATCCTGAAAACGGATCGAGACCGCGTCGTCCTGGATGAGTATGGCGGAAGCGTCCCCTCCCTATCCCTAGAAAATGGAGTATGAACCTCCTCCACTTTCACAAACACTCCCAGAAGGGGGATAATTGTGAACTTGGAGGTGGTCACGCCAGAAGTCAGACGACGTCGGCATACAGAGGTATTCAAGACGGACTCGCTTGGCGTCTAGAGGTGCTGAGGCGGCAGAAATAAGGGAGACAGCAGTCAGGTACGCCGACAGGTCGCGTGGGTCATAGATGGTGTTGTGGGACTATGCCTGGAACGAAGCGGTGTCTGACAGTATAACGGCCGGCGAACGTTTCCTCGGGAACCAGCCGTTTCAAGCCCCACTCAGGGCGATTGAAGGCATCCGTCGCGCAGGTCATCGGCTCAATGGCCAACGCGCGTCGCGGAGCGTCGGCAATGGCGTCACCGGTGTAGACCACGACAGCGGAGAACGAGCGATCCATTACAATATCGATGATGCGACCGCTTCCTATATGGCGCAGTGACGCCGTGGCCATCCCTTCCGCATCGCGTTCGAGTTGCACATAGCAATGGTTGAAACGGCGACTGCCGATTGCGCGATAGTCACGATAATCCCAATCGGTACCCGCTGCGGCGATGATGGTTCCGGTCGGCGCGAGCCGTTCATTGAACTCCACATACCCTGCGCCAGGGATCTTAGCTTCGGCCTCATCGACAAGAGCGCTGCCGACAGTGAAATAGGGATGAAACCCCACCCCGACCGGCGCCGCCTGACCTCCCACATTCTGCACGGCAAAGGAACAGGACAATCCCTCGCTATCCAAGGTATACGTGACGCGAAGGCCGAGTGAAAACGGATAGCCCAGACGGCCATACGACTCAGCGTCGAGACGGACATCGAACGCTACGCAGTTCAAGTCGGCACGATCCGTTTTCCACGGCAACGTCCGAACAAACCCGTGGATCGCGTTCGGACCTTCTTTATCGTTACGTTCGAGTTGGAAATCCTGTCCATCGAAGGAATAGCGGCCCTCCGCAACGCGTCCAGGAAATGGGAATAAAACGTCTCCCTGGCCACCCTTCTTGTGACGACCTCCCGAGTAGCCCCACAGGATGTCGGTTTCGCCGCCGTCGGCTTCTACCATGAAGTACCGCCGTAACGAGGCGCCCCAGGGTGACACGACCGCCCGCTGGTTATCGAAAGACAGGGAGATCTCAGTGTCTGGCGTGGGATCGTTCATCATGGCAACCGATCTACTCTCGACACCCGTAAATCGTGAAGCGTATCTCATTGGGGATAAGAGCGTATGGCTGATGGCGAATAGCTAATAGCATGAACAAAGAAAATCCTGATTTTGCTGCAGATGCTATCGGCTATACGCCATATGCTCTTTTCTCCAGACGCCTAGCTTTCCCGATTGAGCAATTCTGGCGATTCGCTTCTGCCCGAACGGTTCTTCAGAAAGTTGATGAGTTCAATTCGCAGCGTGCTATTGAGACGTTGCCGTGTCTCAAGCGGCAGGCAAAGAAACTCCACTCCGAACTCATGGCCCTGGACCCATTTGATCGTGCCGAGTTCAATGGACAAAGCCTGCGGATGATTGGGGAGCAGGACACTCACGCGCACGTCACTACCGCAGAGAACCTCTCGATCGGACATGACGGAACACCCCATCAGCGACAGGTTGGTCAGGATGCCCTCGCCGACGAATGGAGCCCCACCGAAGATGACAGGATAGAAAAGCGGGAACCGATGATAGGTCCTGGAATAATGAGGTGGCGCCATCACAGCCTCCGTGACGTCGGATTGTACCGAGCCAGGCGCTGTGAACGATATCCCCCCTTGGGAGGGGGGCGGGCCTAACTCGTGAAACGTAAAACGCGAGACGTTTCTGGGTTTCGGTGAAAGACGAGATGCGCTTGAAAGCGCTGATGGCTAAAAGCTGACTGCTGATGGCTTCGGTCGCGAGAGACAAACGGCACTTCACGAACGACGAGAACCGGGCGCGCTGGGCGGTCAGCGGGGATGAGCTTTTGAAAAGGACTCCTTGCCTCTGTTGTTTATCGTCTAGACTTCTCCGTCCGTTCGCGCTAGCCTTGGCGCTCCGAACACAAACCACTCACCTTCACCAAGGAGAAGACCATGACCCGACACATCATGCTCACCATCCTGATCGCAAGTGCCCTCATGATACCGGCGATCGCTACCGCGAGCGATAAGCCGTCTAAGAAAGGTGCAACCGTCAAAGAAGTCAAAGCGATGTCCGAGAAGGATCAGACAGCCCTGGCATTACGCGCCGCACCGGCACACATTACGAAAGATGCCGGCATCATGATCTACGGTGCCGATGGCAAGCTGACCGAGACCAAAAAAAGCGCCAACGGCTTTACCTGCATCCCGACCGTGATGAATCTCCCGGTCCCTGACCCTATGTGTATGGACGCGGCCGTTCAGCAATGGATGACCGACCTCATGAACAACGCGCCGAAACCGACGAACACGGTGCCCGGCATCGCCTACATGGCTCACGGCGGTTCACACTTTGAAAAAGACGGAAAAGTTGTCATGTCGGGAGACGGGGCCAGGACGGTGAAAGAGCCCCCACACTGGATGGTCATGTGGCCCTTCGACGCAGCAGCCACGAAGCTTCCTACTGCCCCGAACCCCTCCGGCACCTATATCATGTTCGACGGCAGCCCCTACGCACACCTCATGGTGTACCAGGACCCCGGAAAAATGAAGTAACTACCTCAAGCCGTGTAGAGACCAACGAAACTCTCTGCACGGCATGGGAGCCAAGGCTGATAGTGTATCGCGCGAACAAAGAGAGTCCTGTCTTTCCCACACATGCTATCGGCCATAAGCCATACGCTATATGCGCTTCGCTTTCTGGACGCGGCGGGCGGCAAACGGGGGGAACGGCTGTTCAGACCGAAATGGGTTCTGACATCTGTTTCCCTTGGATCATCATGATGCTCGCTTCCGGGCCACCATCCCTTTACGACCTGCCATTTTGAATATCTTGGACGCCGGAGCGGGAGCCTGACGAAATACTTTACGGCGGACCCAATGAACAAAGGCGCTTGGCAGAAGCATGATGAAGGGGCAAGGATCATCCTTCGCGAACAACTCACAACAGGACACATGCTTATAGCTTCTCATCCATTCCGCAACCGTATACTCCCCGTTCCGCCAATAGTCCAAGAAGGCCCGCACTTCGTTGATTTCACTCACCCATGTACAGGCTGAGGTCGTGGGTGCCGACTCCACCGGCATGTTGAGAACATGGCAATACCAGACATACGGGATACTGAAGCCTGCATCATCCGACAAGCCTGTTTGGCGATTGAAGCGACACGGCGTCATCTCGATCACCTTAAACTCTCCGTCTGTGTCGTCCTTCTTGAACTCGATGCTCACATAACCGACAAGCCCGAGTTGTTTACAGATCCGAGTGGTCAGCTCCTCCACTCTCGGCTCACTGACACGCCGCACCAAAGACGAATTTCCAAAGTGCGGCGGGAATTGCCTGATCTTGCTCGAGGTGAACATGCCACGGGGGTTTGAACGTTCGTCCAGAAATGTAAACGTGCAGATGATATTGCTTTCGCCTCCACGAACGATCTCCTGAACCATCAGCTCCTTAAACTGATCGTAGAGACGTCGGAAATTGGTCCTTAACTCCTCCGCCCCGTTCGAGATGATCACTTTGAGATTTCCGAATCGGGCCTGCCATGCTTCATCACGCCAGGCAGGCTTGATTATGCAGGGGTATGCGACTTCCCGTGCGATGTGGTCAATATCCTCCTTGCTTTCGATTCTGAACGTCCTCGGAATCGGGATACCTCTTGCCTTAGCAAAGGGATAGAACCAATCCTTGCTCAAGAGATTGGAGAGCAGCTCATGCGAAGGCATAAGCAGATGGTAGTACTCCTGAAGTATGTCCCGGTTTGCAGAAACGACGATCATGTCTATGTCGCTGGTAGGAAATAGCACAGACTTGCGGCCATACGACTTGCCGATATGGCAAAGACACGATACCAAGCTGCCCTCGTAGTCCGACTCGTCGAACGTATACTTCTCCGAAACGAAGCGGCTGGATCCTACAACCGGCGCGTACCCACCAAGAGCCCCTTGGCCGAACACACAAGTGACGGGAATGCCCTTCCGACCCAGAGAGCGGATTGGTATCAAAGCTGAAATGTTGTTCGCATTGACCACCACGGCAGGAACAGGAGCTTCTTGTGACAACCGCGCCATCAATCCTCCAGAGCATATTCGGAAATTGTCGAAACAGAACTCTCGCGCACCAAACTCGCAAATCTATTGCTGGATACCGAATCGCCCATACGGCAATATGAACGCACTCGCTGCAGTCCAGTCTACCCACCTATTCAAAACCGGCCAAGAGTTCTCCCTTTTCTTTCCCAACAGAAGCGACAACAGTAGGCGGCTGTTCAGGCCAAAATAGTTCCGTGTGCATTCAACATCTTAACGCAACAGGTGGTGAAACGCATGTGCGGGACTCTGCAAGGTCAGCACTTTTCGCGGCCGATCGTTAAAGATCGCCTGTGCCCGCTTGATCTCAGCACGGGACAACTGAGTAAACCGGGTGTCCTTGGGAAAGAAATGCCGCAGCAGGCCGTTGGCGTTCTCGTTCGTGTCCCGCTCCCAGGGACAATGCGGATGCGCAAAGCGGCAGAGCCGGGCCGGGAGCGTCCGCAGTTCCCGCGCAAAGGCATGCCGCCCGGTGGCTGCGTCCTTGGCTTTCATCGGTATCGGAACGTACACCGGGTAGTCCGCTCGACCAGGGCTCCAAGTGCGGAGGCATTGACATGGCCGACCAACAAGTCGGCCTCCCAATGCCCCGGCACGGTGCGGTCGGCCAGTTTGCGGGACCATTCGTCGATGCGGATGAGGTCCTGAATGGGCCGTGACGAGAGGCGCACTTTGCGCAGCCGACGAAACCGGTGCCGCAGACGCAGATACCGGACAAGTTCCCGCTTCATGCCCCCGCACGGCAACACATAGACATCGGTATAGATGGCTTCCTGTGAAATCCGCATGGTTGGCTCGTCAAGATACCGCTGCGGGAAGCCCTGGGCAAACCGTACCGGGGACCAGCGGTGCGCGAGCAACCGTAAAACGGCACTGCGTGTGCGCGGGTGGTGAGCCCAGCGCTACGCCCGTTGATGGGCTGGCACGGGCCGATAGATGGCCGACGAGGTCCGATGGCGCGTGAGTTCGCGCGATCAGGTACTCGGGGCTCGGTTCATGGCCTGGCCGATCGTTCGGAGACTAGAGCCCGCCGCCAACATGCGACTCAATTCTTCTCTTCGCGCTCCATGAGGCTCACTCGTCGGTATCGTTCCATGTGCAACTCCTTCGTTCCTGGAGTGACCAGGATACCCGTATTGCACTAGGACCTTGAACCCAGACTGGGCACCTTTATCTTCTCTTGCTCAGGCGCCTGGTGACTCTCGAATATTCCGAAATACATTGATGGCGAACAGAACCACAGAGGCGCCAATGACGACGGACGCGACCCCGATAATCGGTTCAAGCGCTGTATTGCCACGCAGCGAACCAATCAACATCGACATAGCCACGAGCAACCCGGCGTTATGTAACCAGAATTGCACTTTCGCCAATTGATGAGATCCCGCGACTGGAAACTGGCGGTAGATCAACCCGATCAGCGCCAAGGACACCCAGCCGAGGAGATTGAAATGGGCATGAACGGGAATCAGAACATGGTCACCGGATGCGCCCATATAGATTCCTAAGCCAGCGCCCATGATGAAGTAGACCACCGCCGCCTGTATCCATACGACGCCTGAACCACGAGTCATGGCAACCTCCCAGTATGAAAAGCAGTGCAATGGGGCTCAACCAGCAAGCCTGCCGGGGAGCAAGTTTACTGCAAAGTCCCTTACGCATCCAGCCCGGGCTTTCCGCTCGTGAAACGTGAAAGGTGAGACGTTTTGGGGCATTCAGCAAGAGACGAGGACCAGACGCGCTGGGCGGCTGGCGGAGCTTGGATTACCCAAAAAAGACCCGCCCCCTTTGTTTTCCGTTCGGCCGGCAGCTCAGCAATTTCGCGACGAACCGTCATGAATACTGAGGGCTAGCGATCGACCACATGGGCGAGGAGGGTCAGACACTGCGTGCGGTCACGATCATCAAGGAAGATGTCCTGCGGACATTACCCCGACTCGTGACATGATAGACAGCCCAGGAGAATTCAAGACGAAGCGGACATGCCATGGAGCGGGAGTCTACTACTCGCAATGTGCGATTGCAGACCTGACTTCGCTACTGGGAGCTGATTGCGAATGGCGAATGGCTTATAGCGTAAGCAACGACAGTCCGAGGTTTCCTGAGACCGGAGATCGGCCACAAGCTCCTCGCTTTCTGGATCGATGAGCACCTGGCTGGCGAAATGACTACGTCAACTGGAGAAGGTCCTCAACCCACAAGACACGACTACCATAGGAGCCCCCCGTCAGCGACGAATAGAACTTACGATCTGCCGTGACCATCATTCCATCGACCGCTTCAGCCAAGGCAAGATAGAGACAATCGTACAGACTTCGTTGCGTGTCCAACGCGAGTTGATAGGCGGTGGGAAAGAGCCGATCATCGGCATGCCGCTGGAGCGGAAGTTGCCTTAACTCCTTCAGAACAACATCCCCTTCGGCCCGGGTGAGCTCCCCTCGCCGAATCTTCTTGGCAAGCACGTTGCCGAGTTCCAGCGTCATCAGTGCAGGCACATGAAGTCGATAGCGTGAACTGCGCAAGCGAAGCGCCGCCTCGGAATGGATCTCCGGAAGAAACCACTTGATCGCGACACTGACATCGACTACATAGCGACTCACCGCTCGCGATCCTCACGGATCAGCGCGGCACTGTCGCTGAACTTCCGACCAGACTTCCCCAATCGCTTGTGCAATCCTTCGATCCGCTTCCAGGCCCCCTCATAGTCGGGCACCGCGTCCTCCAGAATGGTCTTCACTTCAGATTGCAGAGACCGGCCATGCTCCTTCGCCCGTCTCTTCAAGCGATCGACGATCTTGCTATCGAGCTGCCGGACAAGAATCTGGGCCATATCCCCTCCTTAGTCAGACAAATGCTAGCACAATGATAGCGCGAGATCACCCCATGGTCAACACACGGAGACGCGGTAGACGGCGGGCAGGGCTGAGCGTTCAGAAACCGACTCCAGGCCCCTTTGTTTCGACAAGATTGTGTTTCTCTCCCAATGATAACCCTTGATGGTTGGTGGAGAGGAACGGCCCATTTCTCTTTTGACTTGAATGCACATGCGTCGAAGCAGCAAAGGAACGGTGCAAAATTGACTTCCCCCCATGACTCCAGTAGGCTTTGATCATGACAACCGCGACAAGCCATCCATACATTGTCTGCACCGAGGAGATTCTCCACGGAGCCCCCATCGTATCGGGTAGCCGCACCCCATTGCGCGCAATCGCCGAGCTCTGGAAGTTCGGCATCGCCCCTGAAGAAATCATCGGACGTCTCCCGCACCTCACATTGGCCCAGGTCTTCGATGCCCTGAGTTACTATCAGGAACATCGCGAGGCGATCGACGAAGACATCCGTCGGAATCGCATACCGGCCGAGAAGATTCATCCCCGCCTCCAGTGACCGAGCCCTCGCTCTTCATCCGGCTGTACCTTGATGAAGATGTGTCGGTCTTTCTTGCACAACTTCTGCGTCCCCACGGCTTCGAGGTGCTGACCACCCGGGAGGCGCAAAATCTTGGATGCTCCGACGAAACACAACTGCAATTTGCAACAGCCCACCAGTACACGATCCTCACCCACAATCGTTGCGACTTCGAACAGCTGCACGAAGCAGCGCTCCGAGACCAACGGGGCCCCATGCAGGCATTCTCATCGCCAGCCGCCGCGCCTCAGACCTCGAACTCGCCAGACGGATCATGACCGTGCTCGACACATTCACCGCAGAAGAAGTCACCAACCAACTCCTCTACCTCTAACAGGATGCTGAAAAAGACTGCCAGCGGCGTTCTCGCTTTACGAAGAGGCTCAACGTACCGACGCGTACGCCTCGCCTCTTCGTTCGCTGCGGCCTTGCTGGACGGCCTTTTTGAGCATCCTGTGGCAATTGAGGCTCCAACACCGTACGACATGCTTTCGCTATATTTCGCGTACACCAACTTTTTCCGCAGCCTGATAAAGAGGCCGCAGCGACAATTCAACGGGTGAATTTCCGCAGTACAGACTCCTTGGCCTGCTTCAAGCGACGGCTGACCGTGGCCTCATGCACCCCGAGGTGGCCCCCAATTGGGTCGAGCCGATACCCGTATTACTGATAGGCCGTATGGATGAGAGGGCTAGTGATCGACCACAGGGGGGAGGATTACGAGGTCTTCAGCCTTTTCCCTCGAGAGACCGGCACAAAACGGAGCTCCACGCGTTGATCTAATGCGGCGGCGATGCGATTCAGCATCGCAAGAGAATGCCCTTCGTAGTCCGCATTCTCCAACCGACAAATGGCTGAGGGCGTCGTCCCCACCAAGTGTGCCAATTGTCGCTGGGTCATCCCGGCGCGAAGGCGCAAGGTGGTCAGCTTCTGAGCCACGCTATCATTCGCTCGCGCCTCATCCAGTGCCTGAACACGTTCCGGTCTCCCCTCGTAGTAACGCCGATAGAGAATCTGGACCGCGCCCATGGTCGCCATCGCACGCGTCTTTCGTTTCGCCATAATGATTCCCCACAACCGCTACGCTGCCATGTTCGTATATTTGCGAATAGCGCTCAAGGCAGGCTGGGTGATGAGACAGAACCGGACAGTTGATGAATCCGTGAAGAGGGTCCGGCCATTGATGCTGGCGGGGCATCTCCCTCGTGAGACGTAACACGTAAGATGTGAAACGTTTCGGATCTTCAGCGAGGGATGACGGCTGATCGCTGGGCGGGACTGGGCTTTCCGCTCGTGAAACGTAAAACGTGAAAGGTGAGACGTCTGGGTATTCAGCAAAAGACGAGGGCTAGACGCGCTGAGGCTGACAGGGTCAGTTAATCAAACAGTCTGGCGAGTAGCTGCTCGCGGGTTATCTCAAAATGTGCGGCCACATCGGCGAGAATCGACGAGAGCGTACCGATTCGGAGAGGGGTGTGCTGGGGAATCGTAAGGTGGTGCTCGCCGTGCTCGTGGGTCGTCAGGCGAAGGTGGCTGCCAGCTTGGCGAGTGATGGCGTAGCCGCGCTTTCGAAGAATCTGAGCGAGATCACTTCCCGACAGATCGCGGGGCAAGCCTCATACGGCAATAACTTCCTCGCGGACGTGGTGAAGGCGGACAATCTTTGGAGCCTTCCCCTCCTCGAAGTGACAACGAACCGCATCGTGAACCTGACCCGGCAATTCGGCAAGAGTATCCGCTTCGGTAAAGATTGAAACCCCGAGCGCGCGGGCGAGAAACCCGCCCTCAGGAGCCTCTTCAACCACGAAGATCAACTCATTCATCGCCACCCTCGACAGCGGGGAAAAACAGTTTCAATACATCGTATTCCCGTCAATAACCAATGTCATCCCGGAGCGGCTTATAGCGGGAGAGAACAGCTCGTAGCATATGCTCTTCGCCTTCGGGAAACGGTGGATGGCTGGCTGGTTGACGCCTATCCCTTTACCCGCTCTTGCCAGGTCGTCGGATCGCGCTTCGCGTGAAAACAGGCCAAGACGGTGATCGTATCGCCTTCTCTTATATAGAAAACGCCATAGGGAAATCGGCTCAGGAGGGCGCGCCTTATGTCGCGATAGACGACCGGATGGCTTTCAGGGAGGCGTTGAATACTAGCGAGGCAGGCATCCAGAGACCGGAGAAACTCTTCACCCAGTTCAAGTCCTCGTTCACGGTACCAGGCACGTGCATCGCGCACGTCGGCTTCAGCTTCACGCCGGAAGCGAACCCGGACCGTCATCCCTTGGTATCCAGATCGGCACGAACCTCTTCCCAGGACCTGGTTGAGGCAGGATCTTTCACATGCGCGTCCCGGCGAAGATCGAGCTCGCGCTTTTGGGCATCCGTCACGGGAAGGGTTTCCGGAGAAGCCACAATACTATCCCAGATGTCTTCAGCCAGTTGCACTCGCTCAGACACGCTCAACTTCAAGATTTCTTTCAGGGCGAGAGGAGACATGCGCCTATTCTCTCCTTTTTGAGGATACGTGGCAAGCACCCAAGCGGATAAGAGCCTGTGGCTGTGGCGAGGCTTCTATCTCGTGAGACGTAAAACGTGAGACGTGAAACGTTTCAGACTCTCAACGAGTAATGAAGGCTGGACGCGGCGCAGCGATTTCGCAACGAACCGTCATGAAGAATGAGGCCTAGCGATCGACCACATGGGCGAGGAGAGTCAGAAACTGCGTGGGGTCACGATCATCAAGGACGATATCCCGTCGGACATTGCCCCGACCTGTGACGTGATATACAGCCCCGAGGACTTCAAGCCGCAGCGGACGTGTCATGAAACGGGGGATTTCACAAAAAGACTCCATACCCCTTTGTTTCTCGCGCCCTATGGATTTAGCCTCCTAAATTCATTCTCACGCATGGTCTATTGATCGAACAATACCGTGACTGTCATGTCTCTAGTTAGCGATGCGATAGTACACGCCGCAACACCATCCGCACAGGTTCCCATTGATTTGGGATCAATACCCCAGGTCCGAAGCGTCTTCGGGGCTGTAACCTGTCCGCCCAGGGTTACCGCTGAATTTAGAGGCAATGAGAATTCACAAGTCCCATTCTTCCCACAAGGATGATTGGGTGTCCCGGCAGGAAGCGCTGGAGCTGTGATACTGACAGTACCATCCCCTACTACCTTGATGACCAACCGTGCCTTAGTCCAGTTCAATACAAGCTGGGCGGCTTCTTTGAATGTAAAGGCACCATGTCGAGCTTGTACCTGAACAAGGTACGTCTTCTTCTCACCATGATCTTGTAAAGACTGCGGAATTTCAGCTTTCAGTTTGGCACCCACAATCTCAACGATTCTTAGTGTCTCTACGACTCCCGTATTAGAATCGACTATCTTGAATCGTAGTTCTTCGGCAGCCACTTTTTGCACATCAATTGCGTCGCTCAACTCAACAATGATTTTCTTGGGGTTGGGATCTTGATCAACACTCACCGACTTGAGCGTGATTTTCCCAAGGCCGACTTCGTCACGCGTCTGTTGAACCTCCTTAAACTGATCCGCTTCTGATTTTGCTTGGAATTTCACGATGTCTAACTTGGCTTGAGCGAGCGCATCAATGGCGCTTCCAACCTCTCTCATTAAGGTGCTTGTTGCTTCTCGGTAAGCTGTATTTGACGGCTCCATCACTCGATCTTTCGCTCTACGGATGGCTTGATCGATCTTTATTTCCGCTGTTTGATAAGCTTCGTACTTCACATCGTTCTTGCTGAATCCTAGAAGACCCGCCAAGAAAGTTCCTGCAATGGGAATGATCTTATACGCATCGGAGCTGGTGGAGCCGAAGGCGGCAAGCCCCGTCAGAACGCCAACGCTTGCCAGCGCAACCGCTCCCCCGACCCAAATAATGTTTCGGTTCAAGGAAGCTCTCGCCCCGACAAAACTCTTGTAATCGCTCGCCCAAAGCAATGTCTCATAATACCGAATGCAATCGGACGAAGCGGAATTCTGTTTGTCATACTCAACGCACCTTGCCTTCGCCGCCACATGAAAGTCCCCCTGCTCCTCTTGATTCGGAGGGAACATTCCAATCTCTCTAGTAATGTCAAAATGAGTTGTGGCACACCCTCCTGAAAGCAACGCCACTACACAGAGCCATGTCAGAGAGCATCTTGAAAGCTGAAGCGTGCGCTTGCGTATCGATCGAACATATCCATATTTGAAAGTTGGTCTCATATCACCCTCCGAGCTTGGTCAATTCTTCAAACGAAACCTCTCCCGCGCGCAAAATCACATTTCCCACAGCGGTCCAATTGGGGCGCCTTCATAATCCTCAAGATCAGGAATCCGCTCTTTGCAAAACGCGAATTAGGTACTCTCCTTAAAATAAATTGTCAAATATGGAGATGTTGAAATTCAGACATTTTAGGTGAAGGGCGACAGCAAGCCCCCCCCGCTTCTTCCCTGATCGAATAGCCAGTGCGCATCTTTATTTTCTAACGAATAATTATGGGAGCGAAAAATCGCTTGGTTCTCTCCGACGACGTCAGTTATGGGGGATGCAACCATCAGAATTTTCTCCTTTCAGGCCGTCTCAAGCCTAGGTATGTTACAACCTCGTAAGCTCCCCCTAGGGCGAGATGATTTCACAGCATGTGGCGCTGACCTGGGAGCCCAGCCGCCTGCAGCGGGGTCCCTACACCGGGCGGGGTGCGAAGCCGGCTGGGCTGGCCAGCGACAGGACCCGCTCTTTCTCCTCTCTGGAATTTTTCCATTTCCCTCTGGAATTTCTCCCTATCCGAATCCTCGTCAAACGTCATTGGTCAATCGTCAATCGCTTGAGACTTACGCCTTAACTCTCTGTTCTTCCTCACCATTCCGCCATCTCACTCTTTATCTTCGCGCCCGGCACAATCCCTGCTGATCTCCTCTCCTATAATGGTGACGCACCCCTCCATCCTCTTGATCGAAGACAGCCCAGGCGAATGCGAACTCTTTCGCCTCGCGCTCGCCCAAACCGGCCTCGATGTCGCCCTCCATACCAAGCAGGACACGGAAGCCGCCTTCCATTTTCTTGCAAGTCAGTGGACGGCGCCTGCAGTGGTCCCATTGCGCGCGTCCAACGAGGCCCTTCCGAGGGCGCGCGTTGCGCGAGCACAGAACCAGGCGGGCGTCGTCCACTCCGAACCTTCCACGAGCACAGAAACCATACCAGCCGCCTCGCAGTCTTCGGTCTCTCTCCAAGAGGGAGGCCTGAATCGGTCTCCCACTGCGCGCATTGAGGGAGCACATTCCGATCGTGCGGCCTCAGCGAGCACAGGAGACCGACCAGGCCTCCCTCACTCCCTCCCCTCTCTTATTCTGTTGGATCTGCACCTCCGCGGCCAGGATGGCTGCGACTTCCTGAAACGGCTCCGATCTGATCCCCGCTTCGCGACGATCCCCACCATTATCTTTACCACCTCCGACGACCAGCACGACCTCGCTCGCTGCTATGCGAGCGGCGCGAATGGTTATGTGGTAAAACCTGGCACGTTCGACGAACTGGTTCACTGTACCGACGACCTCTGCCGCTACTGGCTCACATGGAACCGATCTCTTTCAATGGTTGAAACCAAATGCTGACCCGCGCTTCGCTCAAGAACCCCTACGCCGTCTTTGCGCTCTGCATGATCATGCTCGTCCTCGGGGCCGTGTCCTATCAAAAAATGCGGGTGGATATTTTCCCCGAGATCAAGATCCCGACCATTCTCGTGACCACGTTCTACCGGGGCTTGAGCCCCAGCGAGATGGAAGGCGCGATTACGCTCAAGATGGAACAACGCTTCGTCGAAGCGAGTTATGTCGAACATATCGAATCCCAGTCGCTCGCCGGGATGAGCTACATCAAAGTCTTCTTCCAGCCTGAATACAGCATCGATTCGGCCCAGTCGGAACTGACCAGCCTGGCCTACAGCATCATTCGCCTGCTCCCACCGGGCGTCTATCCTCCGTCCGTCTTCAAGTTCGGCGTGGCGAGCCTGCCTGTGGGGCTCCTCTCGATCAGCAGCGACACGCTGGGCGCGAAAGAATTCCGCGACCTGGCCTATTTCACCGTGCGCCAGCAGATCGCCACCATTCCCGGCATTTCGTTCGGCCCCCCGCTGGGCGGGAAAGTCCGGCAGATCACCGTCTTCCTCGACCAGCAACGGATGCTCGCGCGCGACGTGTCCCCATCGGACGTCGTCAAAGCCATTAATTCCCAGAGCGCCATCATCCCGGCCGGCAACATGAAGATCGGCGATCT
>ERZ1292630.2365-Hain-H41-02um-R3-2365-length-17503-cov-5_pt1 | contig 17503 bp, 13 predicted proteins | sample MGYA00564408_ERZ1292630 | MGnify/ENA primary metagenome ERZ1292630 (study PRJEB36523, sample SAMEA6512641) | groundwater metagenome | collected 2019-01-08 | study: AquaDiva: Metagenomics assemblies of 32 groundwater samples
TGAAGCTATAATTAAAATTCTTCAAATAGTCTTTTTTATGTTTTATCTTAGCCCTTTATTAACATGGACTACAATTTTACCAGCTTTAGTAATAATAATTGGTTTTGTAAAAATATCTCAAAAAACAACTGAATTTTCAAGACGAAATCAAAAAGCTATATCTGAAATAAATAATTTTTTGACAAATACAATTGATGGAATAAAAATTATAAAATCTTACAATCAAGAAAAAAATCAAGAAGCTTTTTTTAATAATGTAGTAGAAAATCAAAGAAAAAAAGAATTAGAATTAGTAAAAGCATCTTCATTAATGGAATTAAGTTATTCTAGGATATCTGAATTAATAATGATAATGATATTTTTTATTGGCGGTTATTTAGTTATTAATGACAAAATACCTTTAGGAACTTTAGTTGCATTTAATACCTACATTTTTATGTTAATTTGGCCTATGGTTGATATAGGACAATTTTTTGTAAAAGGTAGAAAAGCAGGTGTTTCTGTTCAAAGAGTAAAAGAATTAGAAAATTTTGAGCCTAAAATAGTAAATAAATCTGACGCTATAAAAGAAATAGATGAAAATATTTTATTTGAATTAAAAAATGTTTCTTATTCATTTGAAAAAGATAAAAAAATTCTTGATAATATAAGTTTTGAAGTTAAAAAAGGCGAATTAATTGCATTTACAGGTTCGGTTGGTAGTGGGAAAAGTACTTTTTTAAATTTTATTCCAAGAATAATAGATCCAACAGATGGAAATATATTATTGAATAAAATTAATCTAAAAGATTATGATATTACAGAATTAAGAAAAAAAATTGGTTTTGTTTCTCAAACTCCTTCACTATTTTCAGATAGTATAAAAGAAAATGTTATTTTTGGTAGAGATATTACAGAAGAAAAATTAATTAAATCTATAGAAGTATCTCAGTTAGCCTCAGAAATAGAAAATTTTTCTGAAAAAATAAATACAAAAATAGGTCAAAGAGGTATAAATTTATCTGGAGGACAAAAACAAAGATTAGCAATAGCAAGATCTATTGCGGAAAAACCTGAAATTTTAATTTTAGATGATTGTACTTCTGCATTGGATACAGAAACAGAAAATAAATTATGGAATCAATTATATGATTTTATACCAGGTATAACCGTTTTTTTAGTTACCCATAGAATAAAAACCTTAGAAAAAGCAGATAGAATAATTTTATTTGAAAATGGTAAAATATCTGATATAGGAACTCACAAAGAATTATTATCAAGATCTGATTATTATAATAGAATTTATTCTTCTAAAATTGAACCAAATAATATTTTTATAGAAAATTAAGCTTATTTTTATTAATAAAATTTTTAACTCTTATTTTTTATTAACAATTGTTAAATTTTTAATGTATAAGTAAAAAATACCTTGATATTTAGTTGTAAAAATATCTTATAAGTCTTATATATCCTTTATTCTAGCTTTTTATTTAAATAAACGATTTTAATCACACTACTATTTTTTCTCTTATGATATACTTTAAAAGATTTACTATCAAACATGTAGAGAACTTTTATTTTATTTATGTCAACTGGATTACTTAAACAATTTGGTAACAAAAGTAATATATCAAAAATATATTTCTGGTCTGTTTTCATAATAGGAATTCTAGCCTTTGCATCATCACTAATTATTTACCCAGTTACATTTGAGTTTTTACAAAAAAACTATTTAGAATTACTATTCTTTATTGCAATAAATATATTAACTGAATTATCTATAACTCGCATTCCTACAGGTGGATTTATAACAGCAAGTTTTTCTGTTATATCAACTATTTTAATAATACATGGTTCTGTTTATGCAATAATATCAGCTGTTTTTGCTTCAATAGTCGCATCTATTTATACAAAAAAAAGAAGATTTGAAGTTAATTTTTTTAATGCAGGGCTTTTTGCAATAATTTTTTCATTATCTGGCTTATGTGTAGATTTTCTAAAAAAAATCTATCCTCTTTCAGGAAAAGATATGATGTTTTCAATTGCAATATCTTCAGTTTCAGTAACGTTCATATATATTATTTTAAGTTCTATCTTAGTAAACACATATATTGTTCTTGAAAAAAAATTAAACTTTTTTGAAACTATAAAAGAAGATAAATGGGAGTTTGTTCAATTAGCTCTTTTAACTCCATTATCAATAATAAGTATTTATTTTTATTCTTTTTTGGGTATTTGGGCTACAATAGGAGTCTTTTTACCTGCTATTTTTACTGTTTATTTTATAAGAAGTTATATAAAATCAGAACAAGCTAATGCTACTCTAAAAGCTTTTACAGAAAATATACAAGAGCTTTATGAATTTACAAAAAAAATTGCTAATAAAAAAAGTATAAAAGAGTTATGGATTACCTTAATAAGAGAAACAGAATCTATTATTCCTTATGATAACTGTATGGTTTATAAAATTGATTATAATACTGGTAACATGTTTGTTGATGGCTCTGAAATAGTATATGAAAATTTTAAAGCTTATGATCTTATGGATGAAGGGCCACTTCAAAAATGTGCGGCTAAAAGAGCTATAATGTTATATAGTGAATTTGAAAAACCACTTTCTTATGAAAATTTTTGGCAAGCTTACAATTCATTACTTCTAGGTCCTTTAATAATAAAAGGTGAAGTTGTTGGTATTTTTTGTATGATGAGTTATAAAGAAAAAGCTTATTCTGAAGAAGATGTACGATTTTTAAAACTTCTCTTAGGTGCTGTAGAAAGTGCTATGCTAAATATAGATCTTTATGAACAAACTCAAAAACAAGCTTTAATTGATGGATTAACAGGTTTATATAATCAAAAATACTTTAAATCAAAAGTTTTAGATGAAATAAAAAGAGCTTTATCAAATAAGTTTGAAACATCCGTAATAATAATGGATATGGATTATTTTAAGAAATTTAATGATACCCATGGTCATTTATTAGGTGATTTAGTTTTAAAAGAACTTGCAATTATAATAAAAAGTGTCTCTAAAAATAATTATGTAGTATCAAGATATGGTGGTGAAGAGTTTGCAATTCTTTTACCAGAAACTTCTATAGATGAAGCTTGTGAAATAGCTGAAAAAATTAGAATGAAGGTTATAGAATATAAATTCACAGGAAGAGAGCAAAGAGAAGTAAGAATGACTATTAGTGTTGGTGTAAACTCACATTCTTATAAGCATGGTGAAATTTCTCAAATAGAATTTATTGATAGATCTGATACAGCATTATATAGAGCAAAAAATGAAGGTAGAAATCAAGTTTATAAAGCTATTTATAATGCTGAAAAAGCAACTGTTTTTTATAAACGATATAGTAAAGATGATGTAGAACAAATATCTAGAAATGTTTATGTTTTTACATTAGATAAAAAATCATGCGATCAATGGAAATTAATTTTTGCTAAATTTGAAGAATGGGCAACCTCAGAAGAAAATCAAAATTCATTTGAAATAGATAAGTTTTATTTGAGTTGTTTTATAAATTTAATAGACAAAAAACTATCAAATATAGATAAAAAATTAGCCATAATTTTTGAAGAAGAAGAAACTGAAAATATAATTTTTGCAAAAGTTAAATTTCCAACTGATTTTTATAAATTTGAAACTGATTTAGAAGAAATGGAAAAAACTCTTTTTGACTATATTGCTACATTAAAATTTCCTGAAATAGAAAAAGAACATATCAGAAAAATAATTATTGGTATTTTTAATAAAATATATGCTTTGGCAATAAAATATACTTCAAATCATTATCAAAAAGTAGTTGATTATCATACTAATATTTCTCATATAAATAGTGAAATTGGCCTTTTATCAACAAAACAAACTTTTTATTCTAACATTACTAAACTATCATCTGAAATATTAAATACTAAATATTCTTTTATTACAGAAATAGATGTTTCTAAAAGATTTATGAGTATAAAAGCTTTTTACGGTGGAAATCAAGATTTAGAAGAATATATTAATAATTCTATTGAAATATCAAATAATAAGATTATTAATAAAATAACAAATTTTTCAGAACCTATTTTTATTAAAGAAAATACAGGTGATGATTTTATTGATAAATTAGCTCAAGAATTAAATATAAAATCTGCATTATTAGTTCCTTTAGTAAAAACTAATAAAGAAGTAATTGGTATTATTAGTTGTTTAGATGTAAATGAAAAAGAATTTTCTCAAGAAGATTTGAAAATTTTAAAAGAAATTTCAGATAGAGTTGTAAAAGCAATAACTAGAATCGATAAAAATGAGTCTGAACGAGATAGTTATATAGAAATAATAAAATCTATAACAGATATTTTTGAATCTAAACAGCCTGAAACTAGAGATCATTCTAAAAATGTTAGTAGAACAGCAGGAAGAATTGCTAAAGCAATGAATTTAACTTCTGATGAAGAACATGAAATTAGAGTTTCTGCTTATTTACATGACATTGGTAAAATAGGTTTGCCTGATAGTAAATTATCTGATGATGAAGCATTAAAATCACATACTTTAATAGGTTCCAGAATTTTATCTTCAGTTTTTGATCTTAAAAAATTAGTTCCTGCAATAAAACATCATCATGAAAATTGGGATGGAAGTGGTTATCCTGACGGTTTAGAAGGCAATGATATTCCTTTACATGCAAGAATAATTGCCTTTGCAAATAATTTTGATAGATATTATAAAGATTTTAAAGATAATAACTTAGCAATTGATAAAATGAAAGAATCTGGTTTATTTGATCCAGAAATATGTAATATAGCTAAAAATAAGGTTTTTAATAATATTAAATAATTTTTATATAATCTATTTATCTTTATTATTTTTTTTAATAATGAATAAGATTTATCTTTTATATAATTCTCTTAAATATCCTTAAATATTGTTTTCACTTTACTATGCTAATATTTATACTAAGATAATTTTTTTCTGAAAAGTTTAAAAATTTTTCTGGGAAATTTAGAGTAAAAAATATTTAATTTTTACTCCAGAGGATAAGAAATGTCTATATTGAATACATATAAAACAATAGATAGTTTTGTAAAAATAGAAAAAGAGTTTAAAGAAGATCTTTCTAAGGTAGAGAAGCATCTTGAATTAATGATAAAAAATCAACCAACTTGGTTTCAAGATGTAATAAACCATTTAGTAAAAGCTGGTGGAAAAAGAATCAGACCTTTACTTGTTTGTCTAAGTTATTCCTTAGTTTCTGATAAACCAATAAATCCTAATACAATTATAATGTCTGCGATATCAGAATTTGTTCATACAGCAACTCTTTTTCACGATGATGTTATAGACGACGGAAAAGAAAGAAGAGGAAAACCAACAGCAAATGTAATTTATGGAAATCATACAGCAATTTTAAGTGGTGATTTTATTTTAGGTAAAGTTTTTCAAGAACTTGATAATATAGATAATCCAAAAGTTTTAACTTCAATGATACAAACTGTAGTAAAGCTTGTAGAAGGCGAAATTCATCAGATGGATATGAAAAAAAAGGACTTTGTTTCTTTTGAAGATTATGAAAGATTAATTTATCTAAAAACAGCAAGTTTATTTGAATGGAGTATGATGGCTGGTGGATATGGAGCAGAAGTTGATAAAGAAACCATAGAAAAACTAAGAAAAATGGGTAATCACATAGGTAATATTTTTCAAATTGTTGATGATATTTTAGATTATACAGGAAGCAGTATTTTAGGTAAAAAAAGATTACAAGATTTTTCTCAAGGTAAAATAACACTTCCCTTATTATTTCTTTTTAAAAAAGATGTAGCTTTTTTTCATGAATGGAAAAATCTTTTACAAAGTGAAAATGAATATGAACTTGAGAAATTTGGTAAAAAAATAATTTCTATAATAAAAAAAGATGATATTCAAATAGAAATGAAAGATTATTTACAAAAAGAAATTGATGGAATAAGAGATACGTTAGCAACTTTTTCAGATTCAAAATACAAAAATTATATGAATGATTTAATTAATTTTCTTATTTCTAGAATGTCTTAAATCAATTTGCTTAATTATTTTTAAAATATATTGTTATTTTTGTGATTAAATGAAGTTTTTTTTAATCTATTTATAATGTAATATTATGCAATATAATTATGTTTAAAAGGAAAATTTTTATGAAAAAATATCTTTTAGTTTTTGCCTCTCTTTCTGTTCTTCTTATGTCTGCTTGTAATCCAGCAGATTTAGTTGCTGGTGCAGTTAAAAATAATGCTGCAAATGCAATAAAAGCAGGAACTGCTAATGGTGCAGTTGGTACTGAAATTGTTACTAAAGCACAATTTTTAAAATATGTTGAATGTATTGTTTCTAAATCACCTGAATCAAAAGCAATGCTTAGCATGTATGTTACTCAAATAAATGCAATTCCAGATGCACAATGGAATGTTGCTGGAGCAAATATAGTAAGTAGTATGCAAAAAGTTCAAGCTTCATTAGGTTGCAGTTTCTAAATAGTATAAATAAAAAATCTCTTGAAAGAGAGATTTTTTAATTTTCAAAAAATTATGAAAACTAAGGAATAAATAAAATGTCAAATGCTGTTGAAACTTTTACCAACAAACTAAAAGATTGGCAAAGAGAAGGTTATTATGTTTTACTTAATAACTTTTATAACATGAGAGAAAAAAATATTGGTTTTGTTGTTTCTGTAAATGAAGCAGAACAGAAATTTGTATATAAACTCTATGTAAATAAAGTTCTTGATGAAAAACATTTTGCTTATGATCAAGTTCAAGATTTAATATCATCAATTGATACAGTAATAAAAAGCTAAAATAAAATAAAACTTACTTAGATTATTAAAAATATGCTATTTTGTATTATAAAAATGATTATTAAACTAACAATTTATTTTTAGATAGTTAATATTTTTAATATTTTTAGCATATTTTCAAAAACTTTAATATAATTCTAAAAGATAATATTTTATTTTTATAAGAATAGAAGTTTTTTTACTGAGTATTAAGCTCAAAAATTAAAATGTATGATACTTATATCTTATATTGATTAAATATTTTAGGTGTAATAAATTAATTTTGGAAAATTTCTTTAATGTCAAATACAAATAGTCCTAACAAAAATGTTTTTGTGTGTAATAACCCACTAATTCGTTTTTTTCTTACAGAAATAAGAAACAAAAATTCAGAACCATTAAAATTTAGAAGTTATATGAAAGAAGCTTCTAAATATCTTGTTTATGAAGCATTATCAAATATTGAAATAAAAACTAAAGAGATAGAAACACCTGTTGCTATTGCTGAAGGAATTGAGTTTAAAAATAAATTTATTGTTGCTCCAATTCTAAGAGCAGGGCTTTCTATGGTAGATGGAATTATAGAAGTTTTACCTTTTGCACAAATAAGACATATTGGTCTTTATAGAAATGAAGAAACTCTTCAGCCAGTTGAATATTATGTAAAATTACCTGATGCAATAGATGAAAATACTAATGTGTTAATCATTGATCCAATGTTAGCCACAGGAGGCTCTGCAATAAGTGCTGTTGATGTTTTTAAGAAAAGAGGGGTAAAAGGTAGCTCTATAAAATTTATCTCTTTAATTGCTTCTAAAATCGGTGTAGAGAAATTAATGGAAGCTCATAATGATATTGAATTATATTGTGCAAATATAGATTCTGAATTAAATGAAAAAGGTTATATTGTTCCAGGTCTTGGTGATGCTGGTGATAGATGTTTTGGTACCTAATAAATGCAATTAATTAACTGGTATCCAGGTCATATAGCAAAAGCACAAAAACATTTAAAAGATAATATTAAATTAGTTGATTTGGTTATTGAAATGGTTGATTCAAGACTTCCATTAAGTAGTCATTTTAATATTATTGATGAATATTTGAATAACAATAAAGATAAAATTATTGTCGTAAACAAATCTGATTTAGCAAATAGAGATAAATTAGAACAATCTTTAGAATATTGGAAACAAAAAGACATAGAAGCGATACCGATTTCAACATTAAATCCTAAAGATATAATGAAATTAAAAATAGCACTAAGAAAGTATCATGAAAAAATAAATCAAAGATTAGCAAGAAGAGGAGTTTTACCTCGTGATTTAAGAATAATGATTGTTGGGTTACCAAATATTGGAAAATCTACTTTGATAAATCGTTTAGTTGATAAAAGAAAAGTTAAATCTGCAAATAAACCAGGTGTTACAAGAAGTGTTCAATGGGTAAGAATAGGTGATAATTTAGAATTATTAGATACACCAGGAATAATTTTACCAAAATTTGAAAATCAAGATTTAGCCGTAAAATTAGTTATGCTAGGTTCTATTAGTGTTGAAGCTTATGAACCTTTAGAAACAGCAAGAGAAATAATTGAAATATTAAGAAAAACTAGCCCTGAATTTTTTGAGATTCATGGAAATGATTTTAGTATCGAATATTATGCACAAAAAAGGAATTTTCTTGTTTTGGGAGGTGGCTTTGATATTGAAAGAGCTTCTAAAACATTTATTAAAGAGCTTAGAGATGGTAAATTAGGTCAATTTTCTTTTGAATAAGGAGTTTTTATGAAAAAAAATCTATTGATATTGGCTGTACTTCCAATAATTATTTCTTGTGGTGCAAGCGGTGGTACTTCACCATCTCCTTTTAGTTTTTTGCCACTACCAAGTGCAACCCCAGAAGTTAAAGTTAGTTCTCCTAATTTGACAAATAATTTAGATCCTGTCAAAAAATTTGATCAACCCATAACAAAAGAAGAATTTCCTGATCCTAGAGTACAAGTCGCTTCTTATCAAAAAATTTTAAAAGCTATTGATTTAGGTGATTTTGAATATGTTTTTAAGGAATATGATGCAGGTGGACTAAAAAACTCTGCTATAAGAGCTGAAACTGAATTTAATGATTACCCAATGAATTATACAATTAGTAGTATTGCTCAAAATATAGGGCAAGTTGGTATTAATAAAACTAATTTATATGATATTACTGTTGCAGATAAAAAACTAATAATAAAAAATGCACTTAGAAATTTACTTCTTCAATCTGTAAGAGCTCAATCAAGAAGATTAGTAGAAAATAATACAAATTCTTTAACTGATGATAATAGATATGGTGAAGATGTCGCAAAAAATGCTGAAATATTTTTTTATGGAAGTGATAATGCAACTCTAGCAGAAGGAAGTGTTGCCAATTTTTCTAAATTAGTAGATAAAAATAATAAAATTTCTACTTATGATAATATTATTGAGAATCTTAATAAACTTAAATCTGATTCAAAAAATGGAAATAAGAATAACTTAATTTTTGCAAGAGATAAAATAGAAACTAATCTTATAAAATTATTATATATATCTACTTTAGAAAAAGTAGCTACAACAGTATCTAAAAAAGATAATAATTTACTTACTGAAGGTGAGTTTTTCTACTTATCAATGAAAAACTTTATAAGATCATCTAACAATGAAAATACTTTTAAAGTTGAGAAGGTTTTTTATGGTAAGAATTATTTAGATATAAAATATTTAGATTTTGAAAAAGGATTAGCTTCAGGAATAATAGAAAAAGGCATTGAAAGTATGAATAAAGCATTGGAAAAAATAGAATCTAATAACCAAGATTCTATTAATATGGCTAATCTAGGTAAAATGTATTTAGATATTATTAATTCTAGTTATGATAATCCTAGATTTACAAAAACGGCTGATGCTCAAATATCATTAGTCTCTGATGAATTTATTAATGCAATAAAAGCTAAAAATAAACAAAAATCAACTGATGCTATTCAAAAAATGTCAAAATTGCTTTTTAAATAACATAAAATATTAATCCCCTGTAGAGACGCATTTCAATGCATCTCTACAAGAAACATTGAATAAATCAAATGCAAAAATAATTATCTTTTGTAATTAAATTAAAGGCTATTTCCACCTAAAACAGATTTCATTATCAAATCACCTGTAGAAACAGATCTTGATACTATTTTTTCTTTATTAGATAATTCTGCTTGGTCTTTGGCTACATTTCTCATTAAATTAAATATTTTTTGCATAGTAAAATCGCCAGCCACACCAAAAAAGCTATTTGCAGAAGAAATTATATTTTTACCATATATATTAGTTATAGATTTTATTATATTATCTTTTTCTTCAAAAAGAGCTTTATTAAACATATCATAAACAGCTACTAATTCTTTATCGTTTGGATTATAATTTACTTCTTTTAGAGAAAAAGCAAGATCATGAATAATATGTGCATTCATAGAAAGAGCTAAAATTTCAACAATATTTCCAGATTTTTCTATACCAAAATTTTCAGATTTTCTTCCAGAATCAAAAGCCATTTTCCAAACTTCAGGCGTTTTTTCAAAATTATCAGAAAAATATAAATCATGAGCATAAAAATATTTATTTGCAAAATTCAGCATTAACTTCTCAAGAAAATCGGCTGATTTTACTTTATTTTGATCTCTAAATTTTACAATTTCTTTATCAACTCTTTCACTTATTACTCTATAAGTTGAAACAAAAACACCTCTATGATCTTTTGTTTTTGAAAAATCTGATTCCATTATTTTTAATCTATTAATTATTTCTTGAGGACTTTTAGCTTGACTTGGTAAGTAATTTGATTTTTTTGAAGAATAAAATCTTATTTTAGCTTTTTGAGAAATAATAGCAGTTAAATTAAAATTTAAATTAGATTCTAATTTTATATTTCTTAAATCCTTATAATCTTTAGCATCAAAAAATAAAGAGTTTTTTTTCATCTCATAAACATAAAAATAATTATTAGCATTCACTATAGAATAAGCTTTTTTATTTAAAGGTAATGAGTTTTCTTGTTCATTTAAAGCAAAATCAATAGCTTTTTTTTCAGAATCAAACGAATTACCTTTTAGATCAGATAAAATAAGAGCTTGATTATCAAATGTCCCTATTTTTTTATTTTTTATAGAAACAGGTGAAAATGAAGATATATTAGTAACATCAAAACTTTCTGTATAAGTATTAATAGAAGGAGTACATGATGAAACTAAAAATATTGACAATAAAAGGTATTTTTTCATTTTTAAATAATACTTATAAATAATAATCAATTACTTCTAAGAAACTTTGTTGTAATTTCTTAAAAAAACCTACTTTAACTGAATCTAAGGTTTGAACTTCATAATATTTTTTATCTTCTTCAAAAAATCTTGTTTCAATATCTTGTTTTAAATTATTATCTTCAATAACAAGGTTTAATTCTTGATTTTCTCTAAAGCTTCTTGAATCAGGATTTGAAGAACCTAATATCATTAAATCATCAAAAATAGCTACTTTTGAATGAGAAAAACGAGGCATATAAAAATTAACTTTTATATCACCTTTTAAGAAAGTTCTTGCTGTACCCATATTTAAATTATTAAAAGCTTTACTATCTGTTGTTTTAGGTATAACAACCTCTACATCTACTCCTCTTTCTCTTGCTTCGACAAGTTTTTTTATCATATCATCATCAGAGAAGTAAGGCCCTGCAATTCTTATTTTCTTTTTAGCATATCCAATTGCAGTTAACATAGCATCTTTAACTTGAAACTTTTTCTTTCTTTCAAAAGCACTTGTAACAGCGATCCTTATTGGTGTTGTTCCATATACTTTACCTGGTTCTAAAGTTTGAGGTTTTTCAGGTGTTTTTCCACCAGCTTTTACCCAATCAACAAAAAATTCTTTTTCTATATCAAAAACACATTCGCCTTTTGTTTCTACCATAGTGTCATGCCAAACTTTTTCATATTCATCGCCAAAATTCATTCCGCCTGTTATAACGGTATCTCCATCAGCAATGATAAGTTTTCTATGAGTTATATTTATACCTTGAATTCCTAATAAAAGCTTGTTATATCTTTTTACATCAATACCTTTATTTTTAAGATAATCAAAAATTCGATTATCCCCTTTTTTAGTTAATAAACCTAACTCATCTATAAGTACTTTTACTTCTACACCTTGTCTGTGTTTTGATATTAATTTATCTGCTATTCTTCTTCCTGTTTCATCATCATGCCAAATAAAAGTTTCAACATAAAGTGTTTTTTTAGCTTCATCTATTATTTTTTCCATAGCTGGAAAAGCTGTAACACCATCAATATAAAATTTTGGAGCTGAATTATTATATGTTCTTCTAGAAAGTAAAAGATTATCAAGTCTGATATTTACATCACCGTTATCAGGAACATTATTTCCATTACCATTAAACCATGATTGTGCCTTAACTTCAGCTTCTGTTAATTCAGTTGGATTTACTGCTTGAGTAGCACAAGAAGAAAGTATGGATAAGGACGATAGAACTGAGAACAGTAATATATGTTTTTTTATAAACATGAAAAAAACTCCAAAAATATAAGCAGATTTACATAAATTTTAACATAAATTTAGTCTAAAATAAATGTATATAGTTAGAATTTTAATTTCTATTTTTATTAAGTATTGTTAATTTCATTTAATTGATATAAACATGGGCTTTTTTTTCTTACATAAATATAAAGTCTTCTAAATTAACGATCTAGCACAAACGACGGGCTACACATACTTTTTTTACCTATATTCAATGGGTATGCCTGTTCATCAATGGCATTAAGTTAAGGTTGAAATATAGTTATATACAGATTGTAGGTGCGTATTGCTATACGCACTTTTATTTAAAATCAAGGAAAATTATTGCTTATCTGTAAAAATTTTGTCAATAATTATAATTACGCCATACATTTTTTTTATTTACCATTTATTTTGTGCGTATAGCAATACGCACCTACGTTAGGATTGAAACATATTACAGCAATTTAATTCCTTAACTTAATGCCATTGGGTAATTATCCACTACTCATATTCAAAGCAAGCCAATTGAAAAAAGTCAAAGCAATTCTGTTTTACTATATACTCAAACACTAAAAAAATATATATATAAAGGTTGTTTCATAAAACAACCCAACGAAAACAATTTGTTTAACCATATTGTTTCGTAAAAATCAAATTTCTTTTGTTCTATAAATTTTAATGAATTTCTATTACTATATTAAAATAGGAATTGTTTTAACTGGTTTAGAATTAGGTGCTAAAAATATTTGAATTCCTTCTCTTGAAACTTCTCCCATTCTCCATAACATTTTTATAGAATTTTCTGGATCAAGTTTTAATTCAATTGGATTTCCTTCATTAAAAGTATTATTGACATTAGTATATGTTCCCAAACGATAATATTCAACTGAAGGCTCTCTCATAACCATTGCATTAGAATATCTTAAATAAACTAAGTAAACTAATCCATCTTTACTTAATCTGATATTTCATGTCTGATTTATTGATTCTTTGTTAAAAAATACTTGATAAGGCATAATCATTTCTTTACTATTATCATATTTTTTTCCATTTTCAGAAGTAACTTTCATAAATAATTTTGCAGATTTTGTTGTTTCTTTTGGAGCTTGAGAAATATGAATATAAGGACTAATTTTATCATTAGAGATATTATTTTTTTTTGAACTTTGTATTTCACTATTAGAATTATCTATAAAACTACTATTATCAAGTGATTTTGTTGTACATGAAGTAAGGAATAAGGCAATTATCAAAAATTTTGTTTTCATAAAAAATCCATCTTATAATCTATAAAATATTATTATATTTTAACATAAATTGATCAAAAAATTAAATCATTATCACATAAATTATATTTATTATATTTTGTCTATAACAAAAAATAAGGTTATAATTAACTTTAAGTTTATTTTAGTAGTAATAAAAAATTTTGGTGTTTAAAAAGCATGAATAAAAAATCTATTGTTTTAAATACTTCTATTCCAGGTCCTAAAAGTTTGGCACTTGTTGAAAAAAGAAAAAAATATGTTTCTAATGGTGTGAGCCTCGGAAAAGTACCTATATGTGCTGACTCTGCAAAAGGAGCTTTAATTACTGATATAGATGGAAATACTTTTATAGATTTTTTTGGTGGTATTGGTTGTATAAACTCTGGTCATTCTCCTGAATTAGTACTAAAAAAAGCTGAAGAACAAGCAAAAAAACTTCAACACACTTGTTTTCAAGTTGTTATGTATGAATCTTACATTGATTTATGTCAAAAGCTTGCAGAAATAACTCCTGGTAATTATGATAAAAAAACAGCATTATTTAATAGTGGTGCAGAAGCAGTTGAAAATGCAATAAAAATTGCGAGAAAACATACCAAAAGACAAGGTATTGTTTGTTTTGAAAATGCTTTTCATGGTAGAACAATGTTAGCTCTTTCTTTAACCAGTAAAGTTAATCCATATAAAGATGGTTTTGCTCCTTTCTCTCCAGAAATATATCAAGCTCAATTTCCTTATATGTTTAGAAAACCTACTAGTATGACAGACGATGAATATATTGATGAAAGTATTGCTAATTTTCATGGTTTTTTGGCTAGAACTGTAAACCCTCATAATATTGCAGGAATAATAATCGAACCTATTTTAGGTGAAGGTGGTTTTCTTATTCCACCAAAAAGATTCATAAAAGAAATTGAAAAAATATGTAAAGAAAATGGAATTGTTTTTATTTTAGATGAAATTCAATCAGGTTTTGCAAGAACAGGTAAAATGTTTGCCTCAGAACATTTTGATTTAGAACCAGACCTTATGACTATGGCAAAATCTATGTCAAATGGTTTTCCTATAAGTGCTGTAACTGGTAAAAGTGAAATAATGGATTCGGTTCACGCTGGTGGATTAGGTGGAACTTTTTCAGGAAATCCTATTTCTTGTGCAGCAGCTCTTGGAGCAATAGAAACAATAGAGAAAGAAAATCTATGTGAAAAATCTAATAAAATTGGTGAAATTGTAAAAGAAAGAATGAATAAAATATCAAAAGAAGTTTCTTTTATTGGAGAAGTAAGAGGATTAGGTTCTATGATTGCTATTGAAATTTCTAAAAATGGAAAACCAGACAAAGAAACCGCAGATAAAATAGTATATAATTGTTGGAAAAATGGTTTATTAGTAATTACAGCAGGAGTAGATGGTAACACCATAAGAACTCTTATGCCGTTAGTAATAACAGACGCTCAACTTAATGAAGGATTAGATGTATTAGAAATGGTAATGAAACAAATATGAAATATGTAGTTGTTGGTGGTGCTGGTGCAATGGGAAGCATTACCATAAAAGATTTAGTCAATACTGTAAATAAAAAAGATGAAATAGTAATTGCAGATTATGATTTAGAAAAAGCTGAAAAACTAGCAAAAAGCTTTGAAAGAAAAGTTTCTTGTGTAAAAGTTGATGTAAATAATCACGAAGAAACTGTAATATCTTTGCAAGGAACCGATATTTTAATAAATTCTGTTCAATATCAAATGAATCTTCAATTAATGGAAATAGCATTATCTTTAAAATGTCATTATGTTGATCTTGGAGGTCTTTTTCATTATACAAAAAAACAGCTTGAACTTGATCCAAGATTTAAAGAAATAGCTAAAACTGCTATTATTGGTATGGGAGCAGCCCCAGGAATAACAAATCTTTTAGCAAAACATTGTGCCGATGAAATGGATACTGTTAGTGAGATTCATATCAGACTTGGCTCTAAAGATAAAACAAATTATGTTCCAAAACCTGCTTTAGCTGTGTCATATTCATTAAAAACTATTTTAGAGGAGTTTTCTTATCCACCTGCTGTTTTTACTAATGGAAAAATGAAATTTGTAAAACCTATGTCTGGTGCTGTAAGTCATAAATTTCCTTTACCTGTTGGAACTCAAAAACCTATGTTTACAATCCATTCAGAAGTAGCAACTCTTCCTATAACTTATAAAGATAAAGGAATCAAAGAGGTAAGTTTTAAAATAGCTTTTGATAGTGATTTTACAGAAAAAGTTAAATTTTTAAGAGATTTAGGTTTAGCATCTCATGATGTAGTAAAAATAGGTAATATTGAAGTAGCTCCTGTTGATCTTGTTAATAAAGTTGCTATGTCTCAACCAACTCCAAAAATTGTAGGTGGTATAAATCAATATGAAATTGTAAGAGCAATAGTAAAAGGAACAAAACATAATAAAAAAGTAACTTTTATCGCAGATTGTCATTGTTCTGGTAAAAAAGATTGGGATCTTGGAACTGATATAAATACAGGTTGTCCTCCTTCTATTGTGGCTCAATTAATTGCTCATGGAAAAATTACTGAAACAGGTGTTTTAGCTCCAGAATCTTGCATTGATACAAAAGTATTTTTTAAAAAATTAGAAGAAAGAGAATTATTTTTAAAAGTAGCTAAAAAAGATGGTTGGAGTTTTTTGATTTAAATGAAAATATTAGTAACTGGTGCAACAGGTTTTTTAGGTAAAAGAATTGCTCAAGGTCTTTTAGAAGATAAATCTTATGAAGTTTTTGGAACTGGAAGAAATGAAAAAAACTTAAAAGAATTAGAAACTTTAGGAGTAAAAACTTTTAAAGGTGATTTAGATAATTCGGAATTTGTTGCAGAAATTGGTAAAGATATTGATGTTATTGTTCATTCTGCCGCATTATCTTCTCCTTGGGGAAGATATGAAGAATTTTATACATCTAATGTTATTTCTACCAAAAATATTATTGATTCTGCAAAAAAAAATAATATAAAGCGAATTGTTAATATCTCTACGCCAAGTATTTATTTTGACTATAACGACAGATTTGATATAAAAGAAGATTTTTTACCATCAAGATTCGTTAATTTTTACGCTCAAACTAAATATGAAGCTGAAAAATTAATTTTACAAGCATATAAAGATGGTTTAGAAACATTATCTTTACGTCCAAGAGCAATAATAGGTGGTGGTGATACAACTATTATGCCAAGAATATTAAAAGCTCAAAATGAAGGTAAACTAAAAATAATAGGTACAGGAAATAATATTGTTGATGTTTCTAGCGTTGCTAATGTAGTTTCTGCTGTTATTTTATCTATTAATGCTAATAAAGATGCTTTAGGACAAAATTATAATATTACAAATGGAAAACCAATAAAGTTATGGGATTTAATAGAAAAAGTTCTTAATAAATTAGATCTTAAAATGAGTCGTCAAAAAATACCTTTTGAAGTAGGTTATGGTATTGCAAAATTACTTGAAACTAAAGCAAAATTTTCAAAAGATTACAAAGAACCTGTTTTAACATGCTATGGTATAGGAATATTAGCAAAATCTATGACTATGAATATAGATAAGGCAAAAAAGCTTTTGGGATATATTCCTCATCAAACAACAGATGAAACAATTGATGAGTTTATAAATTGGTGGAAACAAAAATAGCATGAAAAAAATTATTCTTACAGGTGGTGGATCAGCAGGGCATGTAACACCTAATATAGCCTTGAGTAAAATTTTATTAGCAAATGATTGGAATATAGAATATATAGGCTCAAATGATGGAATAGAAAAAAAACTTATAGAAGAAGTTGGAATTCCTTATCATGGAATATCATCTGGTAAATTAAGACGGTATTTTT
>ERZ1292630.2367-Hain-H41-02um-R3-2367-length-17491-cov-9_pt1 | contig 17491 bp, 14 predicted proteins | sample MGYA00564408_ERZ1292630 | MGnify/ENA primary metagenome ERZ1292630 (study PRJEB36523, sample SAMEA6512641) | groundwater metagenome | collected 2019-01-08 | study: AquaDiva: Metagenomics assemblies of 32 groundwater samples
TCCCGTTTGATGCGATCGGGAGCTGTGTCGAGTTTGGCCGCAATCTGCTGCATCGTGGTGGCGTCCCACTGCGCGACTTGTTGGAAGGTGACGATGCCCATGCTGTTGAGTACGCGTTCGAACGCCGGTCCGATGCCACGGATTTCTTTGAGGTCGTCTTTTGGCGACGCCGGTGAGGGTTTGGTCTGGCCGATCTGAAGACTGAGTTGATTGCCGGTCGGTTGGACCTGGTGTGGTGCGACGCCGCCGTCTGTGCGAATTCTGAGTGCGGCCCGAACTTCAAAAAGCCTCTTCCTGAGGCGACTGATTTCTTCTTCCTTTTCGTCGACGATCTTGGCCTGGCCTGCCATCTCCCTCTGAACGGATTCGAAGGCGTCGATTTGTCGCTGCAGGCTGGCGATGTGATCGTCTTTTTCGCTCAGCCGCTGTTCGTGGAGGGTGAGCTGGGCTTGGAGATCGTCAACCCGTGTGCGTATGTCCTGAGATCGGGCCGCTTCGTCTGTCGCGCGTTGGACGGCTTGGGTGTACTTGGCTTCCCAGGCATCGCCTGCCGTTTCTTGCTCCGTCAGTTGCTGATGGAGCTGTTCGAGTTCGCCGATGCGCCGGTCTCGTTCGGCTAGTTGTCGCTCGATTTCATGGAGGGCGGTTCGGTGTTGCGTATCCCGTTCACTCAGTTGCACTTCGAGCCAATGGACCCGTCCTTGTGCCGGCTCCAATTCTTTGATTCGCGTGAGAAGTCGATCGGTATCTGCAGGGTGATGTTCTAAGGCCGCGAGGCGCTCGTGCAAGGGGAGGAGTTCCTGTTCCTTGAGAGCCAATGCCTGTTGCGCGGCGTCGAGTGCGGCCTTGGATTGCTGGACTTCAGCTGCCTGCGCGTTCATCGCGGCTTCACTGGCGCTGGTGCGCATGAGGAGTGCGGCCTGTGCTGACTCCAGCGCCGACAGCTGCTGCCGCGTCGCAGCCAATTCTTCCTGCAGCACAAGGATGCGTTCGTGGCGCGAGGAGAGTTCTTCGTGTGTGGATTGGTGGCGCGCCTCCGATGCGATCATCTTACTTTCGAGAATCTGTATCGCTGAGACTTTGACTTTCAATTCATACTGAAGCTTCTCCATCGCTTGGTCTTTGAGGCGCAGGGCGGTCGTGATCTCCATGACCTGTTGTGTGAGCGGGCCGGCGGATACGTGTCGTAGCAGCCATCCGACTGCGCTGCCGATTCCCGCCGCGACGAGTAGACATCCCAGCATTTGTCCGATGAGCATGGTCATAGGTCGCTATGTCCTTTCACTCGTAATTCGATGCGACGGTTGTGTTGGAAGCCGGCGCGAGTCTGCGCCGCCGACAGCGGTCGTGAGGCGCCATAGCCGACGGCGGTGAACTGGTTGGTCAGCCCGTGCCTGATGAAATAGTGCCGCACGGCTTCTGCGCGGCGGCGGCTGAGTTGCAGGTTATAGTCCGGCGCGCCGTACTTGTCCGTATGACCGCCGATCTCAATGGGTGTGGGGGGGGCACGGCGCAAGAGAATGATCAGCTGGTCCAGTGTGGCGCGACCACGGGGGGTCATCGTGGTGCTGTTCGATTCAAACTCGATGGAGGCGTGCGACAAGATTTCGTTCAATTTTTTCTGGAGCGAGGGTGAGGGAGGCGGGAGCGGAGCGGCCAGAATATGATCTTCCAGTGCGAGCCCCATCTGCGCAAGAGGGGCAATCTCACGTAGGACGATGGCTTTGGCACGATCGTTGTCGACCCGGCCGCTGAGGACAATCGTGCGACCGTCGATGATGATGGAGCCTCGTTCTGTCATGTGCCCTAAGATGGGGAGGACCTTAGGGACCGTGCTTGCCCAGCCTGCAGGCCCCACTCTCGGGTCCACCGTCAACTGATCGACTACGCGACCAGGCGTGGCTCCATAGAGTTCTTGGGCACGTTGAAGGATTGCGGCCTTGCTGGTCTCATTGGGGAGTGAGCCACGGAGGGTCAGGATTCCTTGTTCCAAGCGCGCATGAAATGTCGCCGGGGTAAGGGGGATCGTTGCGGCCGGTGGGGGAAGGTGGCGTGGAAGGCAGAGGACGGCAAGGAGGGGGAGTGCAACTGCACCTGCGTCAAGAATCGCTGCACGCATCATGAATCATCTCTCGGGCGGAAAGTGTCTGGTAGGCCTGTGTGAACCTACCATACTCAATGGGGTCATACCAGGCAGAATTTGTGGGCCTGCCTCGCACGATCCTGCCGGGTAGCGTCGGGGTGAGATGGATGTTTCGGTCTTCGATGTGTGGGACTCCATTCCTCTTGTAAGGTGGGTATTCATTTGTTATTCTTCGCCGCGCCTTCCGACTCACGTAACATCTATCGATTGTTTTCCAAGGAGTGATCTATGGCCGGCATCAAGCGGGCATTAATCAGCGTGTCAGACAAGACCGGTGCGGTGGAAATGGCGAAAGGGCTCGAGGCGCTGGGTGCCGAGATCCTCTCGACCGGAGGAACTGCAAAAGCCTTGCGCGAGGCCGGTGTGAAGGTAACCGATGTGGCGGTTTACACAGGCTCACCGGAAATTCTCGACGGCCGCGTCAAAACACTCCACCCCAAGATTCATGGCGGTTTACTCGGACGGCGTTCGGTGCCTGCCCACGTCGCACAGATGGAGCAGCATGGGATTGGCCCGATCGATGTGGTCGTGGTCAATCTCTATCCCTTCGAGGCGACGATCGCGAAGCCGAACTGTCCCTTCGAAGAGGCCATTGAAAATATCGATATCGGTGGGCCGTCGATGCTGCGCTCCGCCGCCAAAAATCATGAAGATGTCCTGGTGGTCGTGGACCCGACCGACTACCAGCGGGTGCTCGATGCAGCGAACGCCGGGACGGTGTCGCACGAGTTGCGGCGCGAGTTGGCGATGAAGGTGTTTCAACATACGGCGCGCTACGACAGTCTGATCGCCGGGTATCTCGAAAAACAGGTGCAGGGCAGCGAGGCCAAGTTCCCGAAAATATTGTCGTTGCAGTTCGAGCGGGCAGAGATTCTCCGCTATGGGGAAAACCCGCATCAGCAGGGGGCCTTCTATCGAGAGCTGCATTCGACCGAGCCATCGGTGTCCCGGGGAAAGATTCTGCACGGCAAGGCGATGTCGTATAACAATTTCCTCGATGCCAATTCGGCGCTCGAGCTGGCGAAAGAGTACGACGAGATCGCCGTGGCCATTATCAAGCACAACAATCCCTGCGGCGTGGCATTGGGTGCGACGCCGGTCGAGGCCTATGTCAAAGCCCGGGAGACCGATCCCATCTCGGCGTTCGGTGGCGTGATTGCATTCAATCGCCCCGTGGATCTGGCCGCGGCGAAGGAAATTACCTCCACGTTTGTGGAAGTGGTCATTGCGCCGGGATTTACAGACGATGCGCTCGCAGAATTGAAGCGCAAGAAGGATCTTCGTTTGCTCGATGTCGGGCCGCTCACGAAAGTGAAGCAGGAGGGCTTCGATCTTAAGAAATTAGTGGGTGGCTTGATCGTGCAGGATCGGGATCTCGGCGTCTTGACCGATCTGAAAGCGCTCAACGTACCAACCCAGCGCAAACCGACGGACGAGGAGTATGCGGCCTGCGCGTTTGCTTGGAAGGTTTGCAAACACGTGAAGTCGAACGCGATCATCTATGCGAAGCCGGGGCAGACCGTGGGGATCGGCGCCGGCCAGATGAGTCGGGTCGATTCGGTAAAGCTTGCGGCGATGAAAGCCCAGATGCCGATCAAGGGGTGTGTGATGGCGTCGGATGCGTTCTTCCCGTTCCGAGATGGATTAGATGCCGCCGCGCAAGCGGGGATTACGGCGGTCATTCAGCCGGGCGGCTCGATTCGCGATGCCGAAATTGTCAAAGCCGCAGATGAGCATGGGTTGGCGATGATTATGACGGCGATGAGGCATTTCCGCCACTAAGCCAATGGTGATGTGTGATCAGTGATGAGTGATCTGTGTGGCGGAGTGTTTGAGAATAATATTGTGATCCTCTCCCTTCCGGCTCTGCTGGTTTTCGACCCATCACCCCGTCACCCATCACCGATCACGAGTGGATTGAGATGAAGATTCTTGTCATCGGGAGCGGGGGACGCGAGCACGCTATGGTGTGGAAGCTCGCGCAAAGTCCCCGCAAGCCCACGCTCTACTGTGCGCCGGGCAATGCGGGGATCGAATCGCTCGCGACCTGTGTGCCGGTCAAAGCCGACGATATTGCCGGGCTGAAAACATTCGTGCAATCGGAGCAGATCGATCTGACGGTCGTGGGACCGGAAGCGCCGCTGGCGTTAGGCATTGTCGACGAGTTTCGCAAATCCAAGCTCAAAATATTTGGACCGACGAAGGGTGCCGCGCGCATCGAAGCCAGTAAGATCTTTTCCAAGGAGATCATGGCCAGTGCGAAAATTCTCACGGCTACGGCGCAAAGCTTCGACCAGCTCGCTCCTGCCTTGGCCTATCTCGATCAACATGAGCTTCCCGTGGTGGTGAAGGCTGATGGACTGGCACAGGGGAAGGGTGTGGTGGTCGCGACGACCCGTGAGGAGGCGAAACAGGCCGTCCGCGACTCGCTGGAACATGGGGTGTTTGGCCAGGCCGGTCAGCGCGTGTTGATCGAACAGTTTCTGGCCGGCGAGGAACTGACGATCATGGCCTTTACGGATGGACGGACGGTGGTGCCGATGCTGCCGGCGCAAGACCACAAACGGGTCGGGGATGGCGATACGGGGCCCAATACCGGAGGCATGGGTGCCTATTGCCCTGCGCCGCTCGGCACCATAGCGCTGCGCGAGCAGGTCACCAGGCAGGTCCTCTATCCAGCCATCGAAGCCTTGTCTCGCATGGGCTGTCCGTTTCAGGGCGTCTTGTATGCCGGGCTTATGATTGTGAACGGGATGCCGTACGTCTTGGAGTTCAATGCCAGAATGGGGGATCCGGAAACGCAAGTCGTGCTCCCGTTGCTCAAGACCGATTTGCTGGAGGTGATAGAGGCCGTGGTCGAACATCGGCTCGATCAGCTCATCGTGGAGTGGCATGATGAGACGGCGGTGTGTGTCGTCATGACGTCGGAAGGCTATCCCGCTGCCTATCAGGCAGGCCGTGCGATTCACGGATTGCCGACCACGATCGATGCGACGGCCGTGGTGTTTCATGCAGGGACGACACGGACAGGTACCGAGGTGGTGACGGCCGGGGGGCGGGTGCTGGGAATTACAGGACGCGGAAAGACCCTGGCAGACGCGCAAGTGGAAGCCTATCGCGTGACCCGGTCGATTTCATTTGAAGGCGCTCACTATCGGACGGATATTGCGCATCGTGCGTTCCCACGTCACGCGTAAGCAGAATGGGGCTGATGGTTCCTGCCATGGCAACGATCGAGTGCTACGCCGCTTCCACCATCCCGGTACTTGCTGAGCGGGTGCGTCGCGCGCTCAGAGAGAGTGGGCTTATCGCCCTGCCGACGGAAAGTTTCTACGGGCTTGCGGTGGCCCCGTTCGACGAACGGGCGCTCGCCAAATTGTGGCAGGTCAAAGGCCGTTCGGAGGGAAAACCGATTCTCGTGCTGATCGGAGACAGGTCTCAGTTGGAGCCGTTCGTTCGAAGCATTCCCCCAGCGGCCACCGTCTTAATGAATGCCTTTTGGCCCGGGCCTCTCACGATCGTCTTTCCCGCAGGCGTTGGACTCTCAGATGCGGTGACGGCGGGAACCGGTTCTGTCGGCATCCGTTTGAGTGCCTGGCAGCCGCTGATTGATCTCTTGCGTCGAGTCGGGCCGGTGACCGGCACCAGTGCGAATCGTGAAGGCATGCCGTCGCCGAGCACGGCCGAAGAAGTCCAGCATAGCCTTGGCGATGCGCTCGATCTGATCATTGATGCTGGACCGACCCCCGGCGGGCGACCGTCCACCGTCATCGACGTACGGGGCCCGATCCGAATCATTCGCGATGGAGCAATCGAACGAGGTGTCATCGTGGCACAGTTGGCCGCTCACGGCTTGCAGCTCGACGCAGATAGTCGGTGATGTTGATTGTATTGTTCACATTGAAAGGAGAATGCTGATGACTCAAACAATGATGGTGCGTAACCTTGTTGCGGTGGCCGCCATAACGATCTTCTCGGTGAGTTTGTCCGGATGCGATTACTGGCCTCCGGCCCTCCAAACACAAATCGAACAACTCCGCTCCGAGCTGCAGAGTGCGACAATGGAAAAGACCCAGTTACAGAATCAACTCGCCTCGATTACGAAGGTGAAAGACGATCTGCAGGTGCAAGTAGATGATCTCTCTCGGGCGAATCGCGATAAGTCGTCCATGATCAACAGCTTACAAAATAGTCTGGCGGCCGCACAGGAACGGCTGGCGAAGTCGGCGAAAGGTGCAACGCCGAAGGCGGGTGCAGTCAAACCATCGGCAAAGGTCACGCAGAAGAAGGCCCCGGCCAAGAAGAAAGCAGCAGCCAGGGCCACAGGCGCGCGCTAACGCATTTCGTCTCCGCGGTCTATTTGGCGGCGGAAGACGACGGCGCGCTCGTCGCTGTGCTTGAGGTGGTTGACGCCGTGCCCGACGGGGTGCTTGCCGGCGCGGACGCGGGGGGAGAAGCCGGAGTAGAAGGAGCCGCAGTTGTCGTCTGGTCAGACGTGCTGGGCGCCGCCTCTTTCTTCTCCCCAGTCTTGGGTGCAGGTGCTTCGCTGCCTGAGGACGGTTTCATTTTGTCGGAGTAGTCCGTCACGTACCACCCGCTGCCCTTGAACATGATGGCGGGGGATGAAATCAGTCGCTGTACGTGTTTCCCGCATCGCGGACACGTGGTAAGGGCGTCATCCTTCATGCTTTGTTTCACTTCAAACCTATCTGCGCAGCCGTCACATTGGTATTCGTAGATTGGCACGATTCGTTTCCTCCTGCTAGAACAGCAATCTGATGTGATCACGCTGATGGGCCCTCATGATGAGGGAACCCAGTCTAGGTGAGCTGTGTGAATGCCGCGTCGAGACGATCCATTCCCCGGACAATCGTGTCCATGCTGGTCGCATACGACAGTCGAATATGCTGGGTGCTCCCAAACGGCTCACCGGGAACCACGGCGACCTTGAATTCCTGCAACAGGTAGTTTGCGAGGTCGGTCGGAGTGGAGATTCTTCCGCTTGGACTTTGCCGTCCGAGCAGTCCACTCACATTGGGGAACGCATAAAATGCCCCGCTGGGCATTCGGCAGCGAACGCCAGGCATCGCATTGAGGCGTTCGACTATGACGTGCCGGCGCCGATCGAACTCCGTTACCATCATTTCCGTGAACGCACCGCCTTCGCGCAAGGCCACAACGGCAGCCTTTTGTGAAATGGAACAGGGGTTGGACGTACTTTGGCTTTGAATGTTCGCCATGGCGGTCAGCAGGTCTTTGGGGCCAGCCGCATAGCCGATTCGCCAGCCGGTCATCGCATAGGCTTTCGAGACACCGTTGATCACGACGGTACGGGCGGCGACCTCCGGCCCCAATGACGCAATGCTCGTGTGTGTCGCTCCGTCGTAGAGGACCTTCTCGTAGATCTCATCGGAAATCAGAAGAAGATCTCGGCGGACGGCCAACTCGGCAAGCCGTTCAAGCGTCGCCCGATTGTAAGTCGCTCCCGTTGGATTGCAGGGGCTATTGACGATAATCGCTTTGGTGCGTGATGTGACTAGCCGTTCCAATTCATTGGCATCAATGGCATACCCATCCTCTTCACGGGTCTGCAAAAAAATTGGCGTGGCGTCGTTCAGCAGGGTTTGGTCGGCATAGGAGACCCAATAGGGGACGGGAATGATGACTTCGTCGCCTGCTTCGAGGAGCGCTTCGGCAAGGTTGTAGAGCGAATGTTTGGCGCCGCACGAGACCAATACTTGAGACTTCTCGTACCGGAGCCCTTGCTCAGCCTGCAGTTTGTCGATAATGGCTTGGCGCAGTTCATCGATGCCCGATGAAGGCGTGTACTTCGTAAATCCCGAACGAATCGCGGCTTCTGCCGCGGCTTTCACCTGTTCTGGTGTATCAAAGTCCGGTTCTCCAGACGAGAAATCAGCGACGTCGATTCCGCGAGCAGCCATGGCCTTCGCGGTTGCGGCCATGGCCAAAGTCGGGGAGGGAGTGATCCGCCCCGCACGTGCAGCAAGCTTCATGTTTTTAAACTCCTGATCCGTTCCTGCAGTTGGCGTGCAACCTCAGGGTGCAGAAACTCTGTGAGCGCTCCGCCGTGGGTGGCCACGTCTTTAATGATGGTCGACGATAAATAGGTATATTCTTCGCTGGGCATCAGGAACACCGTTTCAACCTGTTTGGCGATTTTGCGATTGATGAGCGCCATCTGAAATTCATGCTCAAAGTCCGAGATGGCCCGCAATCCCCGGATGATCGCATGTGCGCCGTATTGCTGGACATAGTCCACAAGTAGGCCGTCGAAGTGGGTCACCTCGACCTGTTTCATCTCCTTCGTCACGATCCGGATCATCTCCAGCCGTTCGGTCAGGGTGAAGAGTGGGTGCTTGGCCGGATTCGGTGCGACGGCGACGACCACTTTATCAAACACCTTCAAGCTTCGGGTGATGATGTCGGTGTGTCCGTGGGTAATGGGATCGAAGGTTCCAGGATAGATGCCAATTTTCATGATGCGGTCGATTCTGAGGTGGATGACCCGTACAGATACAGTGTCGTATCGCCATACACGTACCGTCGCACAAGAGCGGCATGGTCGATCGATGCAGGCAATGTGGTGCGCGAGTCTTGTTCAATAATCACGGTGGCATATTCCGACAACAGCCCGGGTCTCCAGGCATGGGTCAGGATCTCCAACTCATTCAGCGCGGCATAAGGCGGATCCGCAAAGAGTACATCGTAGGGGCCACCCCACCAGTCTTTTCGCTCGAGAAATGTGGCAGTCTGTCCCACACAAATCTGAGCGCGGTCGAGTAGCTGACAGGTCTGTAGATTTTTCCGTAATAGCTGCACAGCCTTGGGGTCTGACTCGACAAAGGTGACTCTTGCGGCTCCACGGCTCAACGCTTCAATTCCGACGGCTCCCGTACCGGCGTACAAATCAAGAAAACAACCTCCTGACACCTGGCTCCCCAGAATCGAAAAGAGGGCCTCACGAACCTTATCTGATGTGGGACGGAGTGCAGTCCCCTCTGGCCCACTTAAGCGTCGACCGCGGTGGGATCCGGCAATGATACGCATAATTTCAGGCGAGAGGCATTTCCAGAGGAACTGACTCTAACATAGCGTTTTTGAAGGGGTCAAGGTGAGTGCTACTGAAGCGATATGCGGGATTTACAGTACAGCGCGGCGTGGAGCGTAAAGAGGATCAAGCGACAGAAATGGAAGTGTTTTGACGACTTTTGAGTCGGTGATTATAATGCCGCCTGGCGATATGGCGGCATGAGCAAGTGCGATGTCGTATCGTTAGGCGATGCCGACCATCTGCGGCGACCAAGATGGTCGACGGCATGCATACGAATCGCGACGGTCCTAGCGGGTCGCCACTGTTTGCGGCTCGTGAGCGGCCAAACTCTTCCGTCGATTATTTGAAATGGTGCGATCGATGATCGCGCCGCAGTTGATGCATTTCCAGGCATAAAATATTAAAAAGAAGTCGGAGAACCGTTCCAACATCATGAGGCCTTTGCACTTCGGACATCCCATCGAATCCTCCCGGGTTGTGATGTGTACTGCTGCGAGCGTTGTAAAGCAAATCCTGCACCAATTTTTCGCGTTACGTAATTTCAACAGGTTAGGGGCTACGTATTTGTTACCAAGTGGTCACCGAGGGGGCTCTCGCTAGTACAATAATGTTCAGAGTGTCGATTTTTGTGCAGGGGGGCACTATGGCGAGCAAGAAGAGAGGGCAAGGTATCGCTCAATGGCCTGAAACGGAACGCCCGCGCGAACGGTTGCTGACTCAAGGCCCACAGACGCTGACCGACGCGCAACTTCTCGCCATTCTCCTTCGAGTCGGTCGTCGCCGTTTTTCAGCTGTGCAAGTCGGGATGGACATTCTCGATCGCCTGGGAGGTGTAGCTGGACTTGCACAATGCGGAATCGAGGAACTCTGTGCCGTTCCAGGTGTAGGGGAGGCTAAGGCGGCTCAACTGAAGGCAGCGCTTGAGTTGGGGAAGCGTGCCCTCGCCGGTCCACTGACAAAAGGAACCAAGATCACATCCAGTCGCGATCTCTTCTCCCATTACCATCCGGCCTTGCGTGAGCTGCGTCACGAAATCTTCAAAGTCATTTTACTGGATGCGAAGCATGCCATCATGCGCGACGCGACGGTATCGGAAGGCAGCTTGACGCTCAGCATCGTTCATCCACGCGAAGTCTTCACCCTCGCGGTAAAAGAATCCGCGGCGGCAGTGATATTTCTCCACAACCATCCCAGTGGCGACCCGACGCCGAGTCAGGAAGATCGGGTCCTGACGGCGCGATTGGTGTCGGCAGGGGAGGTATTGGGCATTCGGGTCCTTGATCATCTCGTCGTTGGCGATGGGCGCTATATCAGCTTTGCTGATCAGGGCTGGCTGACGAGCCAGGGTACCGACGCCTGAACGAAGGGAGAATCGCCGCGATGTAAGTAGGCCATTTCATCTCCGGAAGACGTGCCTGTCTTTCGGTTTTCATGAGGAGGGCCCTATGAGCGAGCAACGCGCGAAGTCACTCAGAAATGTGGCCATCATCTCCAGTGCCGGTGCCGGGAAGACCTCGTTGGCCGAGGCCATGCTCTTTGCTGCCGGCGCCGTTCCCCATCTCGGGTCGATTGCACAAGGTACGACTGTTTCGGACTTTGAGCCTGAAGAATTGCACCGGCGCAGTTCCGTCAGTACCAGTCTCCTCCATTGTTCTTGGAATCACACCACCATCAATCTCGTCGATCCTCCCGGTGCGCTGAACCTGCTCGGAGAAACTGTGATGGCATTGCGGGCGGTGGACGCCGTGATTCTGGTCGTGGAGGCCTCGTCGGGCATCCGGAGTGAACTCGTCAGGGTCTGGTCTCGCGTCAAGGCACTCGGTTTACCCTGCCTTCTGTTCCTCAACCAATTGGACAAAGACGGTGCTTCCCTCGACGGAGTTATCGCGATGTGTCAACGCGATCTTGGAATCATGCCATTGCCGATGTCGTTACCACTGGGCAGCGGCGCCCAGCTTGAGGGGGCGCTGGATCTCCTTCAGCAGTGCGCCATCACTTCACGCACGGAGATCCCCGCGTTTCAACACCTGCCGATCCATGAGAATGTCGGGCTACTGGTAGCCGATGCGCGAAAACGCATTCAGGAGGCGGCGGCCGAGAGAGAGGATCGATTATTGGAACAGTATCTCGCTGCGGGGGAGTTGACGCAGGAGGATCTGATCAATGGACTTCGCTTGGGCGTCCAGGCCTGCACGATTGTCCCGCTCTACAGCGGTTCCGCTATCAAGAATATTGGGATCGTCCCGCTCCTCAATGCCATCGTCGACTTTTTGCCATCGCCGATGGACCGGGCGTCGAGAGCTCCGTTGGAAGGCTTGCATCCAGATACAGGCGAGGCGGTGAATCGCCGTCCTATTCAAGAGGACCCATTTTCCGGGATCGTCTTCAAGACGCTGATAGACCCGTTTGTCGGACGACTGTCCTATCTGCGGATCTTATCGGGGGTCCTTCACGCAGACTCGACGGTCTTCAACAGTTCTCGGAGCAGCAAGGAGAAAAGCGGGCATCTCTATACGCTGTTGGGAAAGAAACATACGGTCGTGCCTTCGGCCGGAGCAGGGGAGATCGTGGCCGTTGGAAAACTCAAAGATGTGCAAACCGGCGACACGCTCTGTGACGAACACGCGCGTATTTGTTATCCACGGACGGCGCTTCCGCAACCCGTACTGTCCTTTGCGATCGAGCCGAAGTCCAACGCCGACATCGAGAAAGTCAGTCTCGGGCTGCATAAATTGATCGAAGAAGATCCGACGCTTGAATTTTCACGACATGCCGACACGAAGGAAATGGTCTTAAGCGGGATGGGGCAGGTACATATTGATCTTGCACTCGAAAAGTTGCGCCGCAAATACGGTGCGGAGGTAACCGTCCATATGCCGAAAATTCCCTACAGGGAGACTATTCACATCACGGCGCAGGCGCAGGGGAAATATAAGAAGCAAACCGGAGGGCATGGCCAGTACGGTGATTGCTGGCTGGAGCTCGCGCCTCTGCCGCGTGGGGAGGGATTCAAGTTTGAGAACAAGGTGGTAGGCGGGGTCATTCCGCGCAATTTTATCCCGGCGGTGGAGAAAGGGGTGGTCGAAGCCATGCAGCACGGGAGCCTTGCGGGGTTTCCTATCGTCGATTGCCGTGTGGCCGTCTACGATGGGTCGTACCATCCGGTCGATTCATCTGAGATGGCGTTTAAGGTCGCCGCGTCGATGGGGTTCAAGAAGGCTTTGGAGGCGGCTCATCCCGTCCTGTTAGAGCCAATCATGACGGTAGAGGTCGAGGCGCCGGCTGATCACATCGGGGGCGTGATCGGGGACTTGAATGCGCGCCGAGGGCGGATTCTCCACGTGGAGGCGAAAGACCAGACGGAGCAGATCACAGCCCTTGTTCCAATGGCGGAGCTGCTCACGTACGCCACGATGCTGAACTCACTCACGGCAGGACGGGGCAGTTATACGATGGAATTCACGAGGTACGACGAAGTGCCACGCGAGCTTGCGGTTCGAATCGTTGAGGCGCACAAAGCGGAGATTCACTTGGCGGCGCATTGATCGATCAGGGGTCGGTCGATTTGAGCACCACGTAGAAAGCGCGGCTTTCTCTCAGCACGCGGAGCAGGACGGTTTCGCCGCGTCGGACTTTAGAGACTGCACTGCTGAATTCTCCGACCGATCCCACATCGAGGCGGTTCACTTCCTTGATCAGATCCCCCTCGTGAAGCCCTTCCGATTGGGCGAGGCTGCCGGGCTCTACTTTGCTGATGAGCACGCCACGGCTTTCCCGTAGCTTGAACTTATCGGCGAGGCCCGGCGTCAGATCTTGCACGTCGAGTCCTAACTTCACTTCCGTGCGTGTCTGGGGAAGGGACGTGGTCACGGCGTGGTCTCGACGTTCAATGAGGGCGACGTCTAGTACCAGGCGCTGCTGATCGCGGACGATCTCGACCTTTGCTGTGGCGCCAGGGAGCAATCCCGCCACGACGCGAGAGAGCCGGTTCGGTGTGTCGATCACGGTGCCGTCGATACGGGTCAGGATATCGCCTGGTTTGATGCCGGCTGCTGCCGCCGGGTCCTTTTCGAAGACTTCGTTGACTAGCACCCCTTCGCCTTCGTTGACGCCGAATTTGCGTGCCAACTCGACCGTGAGCGGTTGGATACCGACACCCAGCCAGCCTCGCGTCACCCGCCCCTGAGTCAGTAATTGCTCAATCACTTGCTTGGCCATGTTGGAGGGAATCGCGAAACCGATTCCTTGGGCGAAGTTAATGATGGCGGTATTGATGCCGATGATTTCGCCGCGCAGATTGAAGAGCGGGCCGCCTGAGTTGCCCGGATTGATCGAGGCGTCCGTCTGAATGAAGTTTTCGTAGCGTGAGAGATTGATGTTCTCCCGGCCGATCCCACTGACGACGCCGAGCGTGACCGTCCGATCGAGCCCGAAAGGATTTCCCACGGCGAGCACCCATTGGCCGACGCGCACGGCCGACGAATCCCCGAATCTCGCGCTCGGGAGGGGATGGTTGGCGGTCACCTTGAGGACGGCTAAGTCTGTATCCAGATCCTTCCCGACGACCTGCGCAATCAGCTTGGATTTATCGGAGAAGCGGACTTCAATTTCCGTCGCATCGCCGATGACATGGTTGTTTGTGATGATGTGTCCGTCAGGATCGATGATGACACCGGACCCCGATCCGGAGGCATTGGGAACCCGCTCTTGAGGCAGCTCACGTCCCCGTCCTGGCCCAGAGAGGGGAATGAGATTCACCACGGAGGGTTTTGCCGATTCGGCCAGGTCGGTGATGACGGTTTGAATCTCTTCCAGCAGGCGAAGGCCCGGCGAGTCACTGGATTTTGGTGCGGCAGACTCAGCGGCAGCTGCGGCCCATATTGGTTGGCCGCCTTGCCAGGCCGACAAGACGAGACAGATGAGAATTTGTAGCGTACGCATCATCCGGTCCCCTTCTAAAGAATTGTACCTCATGAAGAGGGGGGAAGCCTACTTGGCGTTTCGAGCCTGAGTGAACCATGAAGCAGCCTGCGCGAGATCTGTCTGCAGTCCGATCATGACCAGGATATCGTCGGCGCGGAGCACGAGGGCATCGTCTGGCGGCACGAGAAATGGTCCACGCAGGACCGTGACGAGACGAACCGACACGGGCAGCGCCATCTCAGCGAGAGTTTTTCCGATGACTGGCGAGCCCTGGACCACCGGGAACCGTTCAATGGCCGCAGCGCGAAGACTCAGGTCCTGTTGCAGGGTCAGGAGCTCATGGTGGATCGTTTCCAGCTTGAGCTCGCGGATATGACTGTCGACGCTGAGCAGCGTCCGTTTGAGCTGCTGAATACGGTCGCAGGCTTGACCGAGGAGCCGTTCCAATTGATCGGATGGCAGAGTTGACTCATGACTGAACGGTGGGCGCTTGGCACAGAGCGAAGCAATCTGACGTCCGAGTTCGCCGTGAACCTGTTCGATCTGGCTCAACAAGCTCGACGCCTGGCTGTGTAAACGGAGGACTTGGACTTTGCGGTTGGCACGTTCAGCAACTGCCAGTACGGTTTCATAGATGGCGCTACCAGTGATCGACAGTTCTTGTTGAATACGACCAAGCAGTTCAAGGGACATAATTCGAAAATCTCTTACGTCTGATAAGAACTATTATGTCAACTCGTGAATCAATCAACCAGATTTCTCTCTGCACCCTTTACTCTTCTTCTCGCCTCGCGGTCAATAGACAATCAGCTTTTCAATGAACCGGACTTCTTCTCTTCTTCGAGTTGATCATCTTCCTGTGAAAGAGGTACTGTCGCAGGAATGCACAGTGCTAAGGCCCATTATTCCTAATCTGTATCAAAGGATCATATCGTGGCCAATCATCCTCTCGCAGGTCAGCAGGCCCTGGCATCGATGCTGGTCAATATCCCTCGTCTGATTACGGCCTACTACACAGAGAAGCCGGACGCGAATCTGCGCGAGCAACGCGTCACATTTGGGACATCGGGACACCGAGGCACATCCTTCAAGCGAAGCTTTAACGAAGTCCATATCGTCGCCGTCGCGCAGGCAATCTTCGAATACCGTAAGATGGAGAACATCACCGGCCCACTCTACCTGGGGATGGATACGCACGCCTTGTCGGAGCCGGCCTTTGCCAGCGTTTTAGAGGTGCTGGCAGCCAATGGCGTCTTGGTCATGGTGGACCAGGATGGGGGCTATACCCCGACCCCGGTCATCTCCCACGCCATCCTCACCTACAACCGAGGCAGAAGCGCAGGCTTGGCCGACGGCATCGTCATCACCCCTTCGCACAATCCGCCGGAGGATGGCGGTATCAAGTACAACCCGCCGCATGGTGGGCCGGCTGACACAGTGGTCACGAAGTGGATAGAGGACCGGGCCAACGCTCTGATGAAGGTCGATCTGCATGGAGTCGCGCGCCTCCCCTATGCCCGTGCCAGACGGGCAGCGACGACCAAGCCCCATGATTATCTCGGCACCTATATCAATGATCTCGGGCAGATCATCGACATGGATGTGCTTCAATCAGCCGGGTTGAAACTCGGCATCGATCCGCTCGGTGGGTCCGGTGTGGCCTACTGGCAGCCGATTGCTGAGCATTACGGCTTGAACATCGAGATAGTGAATCCCGCCGTCGATCCGACGTTCCGTTTCATGCCGCTCGATTGGGACGGCAAGATTCGCATGGACTGTTCCTCGCCCTCTGCCATGGCAAATCTCATCGCGCTGAAAGATCGGTTCGATGTCGCGTTCGGCAACGATGCGGACAACGATCGACATGGCATTGTCACCCGCTCAGCCGGCCTGATGAACCCCAACCATTATCTGGCTGTCTCGATCTCGTATCTTTTCGAGAACCGTCCAGGGTGGAAGCCCGATGCCGGTATCGGTAAAACGCTGGTGAGTAGCAGTCTGATTAATCGTGTGGCGGCCAAGCTCGGACGCAAGCTCATCGAAGTGCCGGTCGGATTCAAGTGGTTCGTGAAGGGATTGCTGGACGGCTCGCTCGGCTTTGGCGGAGAAGAAAGCGCAGGGGCGTCATTCCTCCGTCGAGACGGAACTGTCTGGTCTACCGATAAGGACGGCATCATCATGAACTTGTTGGCCGCAGAAATGATGGCCAAGACCGGCCGCGATCCGGGTGAACTGTATCGAGAACTGACCAAAGAATTGGGAGAACCGGTGTACGAGCGGATCGATGCGGCCGCGACGCCGGCGCAGAAGACCATCCTGTCGAAACTCTCACCGGACCAGGTGCAAGCAGCAGAATTAGCCGGCGACAAAATCGTCGCAAAACTGACGACAGCCCCTGGCAATGGCGCAGCGATCGGCGGATTGAAAGTCGTCACCGAGCAGGGTTGGTTCGCCGCGCGCCCCTCCGGCACTGAGGATGTGTACAAACTCTACGCCGAAAGTTTTCGTGGGAAAGATCATCTCAAGAGAATTCAGGAAGAGGCACAGACGCTGATTACCAAGGCTCTGGCCTCGGCAACATAAGAGAAGTTGTCGCTGGTGAGCAGCATGGCAGTTCTGATGTGGGGAATGCTCTTTGGGGCCATCGGTTTTGGCTTCTTTCTGTATGGGAAAAAGCAAAAAGCGGTTGTGCCGCTCATCATCGGGATTGCGCTCTGTGTCGTCCCCTATTTCATTGCGAATGTGTATGTCCTGGTCGGGATCGGCATAGTGCTGGTGGCAATTCCGTATTTTGTACGAGCGTAAGGCTGGAGTCGTTGGTAGCCGAACGCCGGTTCGGCGCTCCCCTCGCGTGGGGAACACAGATCGGACCAGGTCGCACATGAGGATGATGGGGGCATTGCTTGACTGTGCACCTCCCCCCCCGAGGCTCCATGTTCAAGGCTCGCTACCTTCGCGTGGAATCCCTGGGGCCCTCTCCCACCTCACCGCTTGTGGAAACGACCAACAGACGGTTGTTCATCATGAGACCGACAGGACGGATTTCTTGACACCGCTCGGGCAGAAGACTCTGCCTCAGCGATGATGCAGTGCAAAGTCAATCAATGACCCCATCCGTTTCTCATGAAGGTTTCCCTTGTGATAGAGAAAGGGAACCGGCGAAATGTCGAAGCTTGGCGGCCCATTATCGGCAGGATCTCCAGATCAACTCTGCCGTAGGCAGGGCGCATAGGACTATACTTCGTCCGCCGTAACTGCAACGGCGAACGGCACGCCGAGGGTTTTGAAGTGTCGTTGGCCGCAGCGGACCTTGTCGGCTTCCGTAGTGCGGAGTTTCAGAAAGTCTTTCGTGC
>ERZ1292630.2370-Hain-H41-02um-R3-2370-length-17484-cov-7_pt1 | contig 17484 bp, 7 predicted proteins | sample MGYA00564408_ERZ1292630 | MGnify/ENA primary metagenome ERZ1292630 (study PRJEB36523, sample SAMEA6512641) | groundwater metagenome | collected 2019-01-08 | study: AquaDiva: Metagenomics assemblies of 32 groundwater samples
CTCCGCTACTCACTTTTAGGAGCCTTTCCCATATTCACGGCTCCTCTCTCTACCCCCTTTTTTTTTGCCACCCACACACGTCGCCGGGAAAAGTGGGCAGCATGGAGGAGTGGAGTGAGTTTCCTACGTGAGGATGGTGATGGGTCAACGGCGTCGAACTTACCTGTTAAAAAATCAAGTGGGAGGGGGAGAAAAAAGATCGCCTCCTTTAAATTTGATCCACACACACACACGGAAAAACCACCCCAAGCATATGACGTATCAACAGCCACCCCCGCCGCCTGGCGTTCCAGGCTACGGCTATGCGTACCAGCAGCCGGGGCCAGCTGCTGGCTATCAGAGCGCTCCTGGCTACGGCTACCAGCAGCCAGTGCCTCCCGCCGCTGGACAGCCCTACTACCAGCAACCGCCTCCGCCAGTGTCACCGACCTACGGCGCCGCCATGCCGGCGCCGTCCAAGTACGTGGACGAGAAGCCCATTCCTCAAGGTGTGGTGGGAGGGGGTCAGCCCTACGGCGGCGGCGTCGTCACGGGCGTGCCGCTGTATCCCGACAACCCCGAGCTAGGCCAGCGCTTCGTCGTGCAAGGGCCAAAGGACCTCTGGGCGGCCGTGCTCTTCGTCCTTCAGATCGTTGCGACGGTGATCGTCGCCTTCGTGAACATCGACAAGGACACTCAAACCGTCAAGGACACCGGGGGTTCGGGCGTCAGCCAGGACAAGGCGTCCGTTCGCGTCGCGGCGCAGTGGTTGCTGCTCGCCGTCTTTCTATCAGTCGTCCTGTGTTCGATCGCATTGGCACTGATGCGGTCGCACGCGAAGCAGTACATCTGGGCCGCCAACGTGCTCGTCATTTTGATCAACATCGCGATGGGGGTGTACATGGTCGTGCTCAAGGTGATCGGCGCGGCCATCGCCTTTTGGTTCTGCGCCGCGCTCAACGGTTTGTGGTTGTACTGCGTTCGCAGGCGCATCCCGTTGGCGGCGGAGCTTCTTTCCAGCGCGAGCACCGTGACGACGCGCCATTGGGGATGCGTCGTGACCTCCTTGTGCGCGGTGGTGGTCGCGTTTCTCTACTACTGTCTGTTCGGTCTGATGACATTTCCAACGGCCAACGACATCGCGACGTACGCCAACAACAACCAAAACAACAATGCGGCGAATCAACAGCAACAGATCCCCGCCACGTTGTACTTGCTGGTGCTGCTCTTCCTACTCATGCTGTACTGGACCATGCAGGTGATCTTCAACGTGGTGCACGTGACGGCGAGCGGCACGATGGCAACGTGGTACTTCGCGGGTCCAACGGCGATGCCGCGCAACCCTTCGCTCGCGTCCTTTAAGCGCGCGATGACCACCAGCTTCGGGAGCATTTGCTTCGGCTCGCTCATTGTGGCCATTCTCAAAGTCATCCACTTCATGGCCCGGCAAGCACAGCAAAGCCGAAACGGCATTGCGGCCGCGTGCGCGACCTGCATTATTGGGTGCATTGAAGCCTTGGTGGAATACTTTAACATTTATGCCTATGCGCACGTGGCCATCTATGGGTCGAGCTTCATGGAGGCTGCGAAGCAGACGTGGAACCTCGTCAAGCAATGCGTCTGGTCGGCGGTGATCAATGACAACCTCGTCTACCCGGTGCTCAACTTGACCATCTTCTTCGACGCCATCGCCATCGGCGTTATTTGCGGTGTCGCGGCGCACAACGTCTTGATCGGCGTCGCGAGCTTCTTGATCGCCGCCGGCATTCACATCACCGTCCTTCGCCTTGTGTACAGCGGGGTCGTGACCATGTTCGTTTGCGTCGCGGAGTGTCCGGATGCGCTGCTCCAGTCCAACCCGGCGCTCAAGGACCGCCTCGACGACGCCATCTCGCATGCCAACCGTGGATGCTGAAAAATTATCGGGTGGCAAAACGATAGCAATTCTTGGAACCACCCCTTCTGTTTTTCCGACGGTGACAACCACGAGAAAGAACGACCGCCGGCGGAGGCCCTTTGCAACCTATTATTTGTGGTGGCCAACGTGGCGATTTTCACAAAGCTTCGCTTTCTCTCTCTCTCTCTCTCCCTCTTCTTTTTTATTGTCCTTCCACCCGTTGCTCTCTCACTCTCTCGAACTCCTCCCAACTGGTTTTCGGCGCGTGATACGTTCGCACGTTGTGTTCGGTGAAAGCGTTTTGTCGTGGCTGTTCGTTTCCCCCCTTTCGGAAACTGAATGTCGCCGCTTCCTACAGAACTCTACTCAACGGCCCCTGCCTTGACCGACAGAGCCACGGAAGGCCATTTTCGCGCGTGTACAGACAGAAGGAGTGTTTTCTCTCGATTCTATTTTCCTACTTCCCCCCGTTGTGGTGTCTAGATGCTTACAGGCGCGATATCAGGAATATCCGTCGTCGACGGCTGGGCACTTGCCGTATCGTTGGTCGCGGCCGTCTTGGCAAAGAGCAGCGCTAGCATTTACCTCAACGTCTACCGCCCGAAACCTAACACGGTTCGCCAAACCACGTACTTACCCTTTCCACTCTCGTTGATCGGACAAATCCCCGACGTTCTCATCTTGCTCGAGCCAGGCGTGGCCCAAATGAGGAATTTGGCCAACTGCCGTGCCCATGGCGTGTCCGTTGGCATCGTTCACAATTTAGGAAAGGTCGGCTATGAGATCTGGGACCGCCGCGACGTGGAGTATCTGCTACTGAAACGCAAAGTGCTCAAGGCGGATTACTATCGGTTTCTTTCGCCATTATTTGGCACGTATGGGTTGGTGGCTCTTGAGGACGAAAAGATGCATTCCGTACACCGACGCATGTTAGGTCCCGCGTTCACGACACAGGCGCTGCGCGTCACATATGACACCACGGTCGTGAAGCGAGTGGCCGAGATGGCCACGGAGTTGGACCGAGAAGTCGTGGAGCGACAAACACATGTTGACGACGACGAAAAGGGACAGGATGGGGCGGCGCAACCAAAGGTCAAGAAGATCAGACAGCACGGGACATCTTCTGGTGGTGGTGAGAGTGTGGAGATGGAACTCGAAAAGCCCTTTGACAATTTCGCCCTGAATGTCATTTCGGAAGCTGCCTTCCGCGAAGTCCACGTGGATGGTTTAAACGTCGGCGAGGAATTCCATAGGATGGTCACCTCGCTCGCCTCCTCGCCGCAAATATTCATACCGGGGTGCAAGGACATCCCCACCGCACCCTTAGCTGCGATGAAGCGTGCGGCTAACAACGTCCGCACCATTAGCATTGAAATGATTCGTCGTGCCCGCGAGATGCTCGTGACAGAGGAGAGCGGTCGCCGTCTACTCGTGGACTATCTCGCGGAGGCGAGGGCCGAGAACGCGTTCAATGATGAGGCGGTAGCGGATCACGCCTTAACCTTCCTCCTTGCCGGTCACGAGACGACGTCGACCACGATGACCTGGTGCACGTACTTACTCGCGAAGCATCCTGAGGTGCAAAAAAGGCTTTCGGAAGAGGTCAGCGCCGCCTTCGCGTTCGATACCGTGCCGTCGCTGGATACCGTGCAGCAGCTTCAATTGTTGAACAACGTGATCAAGGAGACGCTACGTCTGTTGCCGCCTGTCGCCGGGCTGAGCCGAAAGACGAGCGAAGATGAGTTCTTACCCTACGCACAAGTTTACATCCCCAAGGGCGCGGAGATTGTCTTCAACATGTACGGGATGATGCGCGATCCAGCGATTTGGGGTGCCGACGCGGACGATTTCCGGCCTGATCGATGGAACGACACTGAATTCATCGAAACGCACGTGGGGCAAGGCGCGTACATGCCATTCTTTCTAGGAAAGCGAAATTGTATCGGAAAAGACTTCGCCATTAACGAATTGCTCGCGTGCTTAGCGGTCTTCGTTCGCCGCTTTTCGGTGGCGTGGCCAGCCGGGGCCCGCGAGCCGAAGAGGCATACGAAATTGACGATGCGACCGAGGGACGCAATTCGCTTGCTCGTGACGCGGCGGGATGACGAACAACGCGACGACGCGAATGTGCGTCAGTAAAACCTTTCAGAGAGTTTAACGCATTTTTCCACCTCCCTATCTCCCGCACAAGGGGGTTGTCCTCGGTGAGGGAAGGCAATTTTTCGTTGTTTCTTGCTGCTGCGTGGCCACAGATGTGCCGCTTTCGGCGTGACGGCTTTTCCGCACTTCTCACTCTCTCTCTGATCTTGTTTTGCTTACTTCTTGCTGCGCTCAACTGTTGGAGGTCTATTCCATTCTCTCCATTGTCGGCCCTAATGATACGACGCTACCTTTTGAATCATAAAGTGGAAAAGTAGTCGCAAAAGGACGACGTGACGTTTCGCATTGTTGTCACAGCGCCCAATCCCCTGCCGTCCGGCGAATGCCACTCCTTCTCTCAATTTTTTTTCATCCTTCCTTTTTATTCTGCTCGATTCATTGTAGCAAACGAAGAACAATGAAACACTGTTTTTTTTTTTTTGCAAAGTGGAAAAAGCCCCGCAACGGCAAAAGTAGAAGAGAAGCTGTAAAAGGGAAGAACCGACGCGAGAGACCATTGATGGCCACCGCCGGTAGCGGCGTGGTTGGCGGCATGCCACTTAATCCAGGAAGCCCCACGGCGGCGACTGGCGGATGGGAAGCGTTACTTTTTGCCGATCGGGGGGCCCAACCGACCTTGGCAAGCGGCAATGCATCGGGCGATGCTACTGCGGGGGGAGGTACGAGCGGCGGAGGGGGGCGACCGGCTGCCGGAGGAGGTGGCGGAGGTCGGCGATTTAACGACTCGTATGCAGCGTTTCGCGTCATCGTGGTGGGAAATCTTCATGCCGGAAAACGCACGCTGGCCGCGCGCTTGCGAGATGCCTTGTCCGATACCGCGAACGCGTGCTTCGGACAAAGTGGTGGCTCAAGCGGTGGCGGCGGATCACGAGGTGCGGTGATTCTGCACAGCCGCGTTCCCGGCGCTGGAATTGACGTGCACCACGCTGAAGTGCGTCGGTCGGCCGCCAGTGGCACGTCGTCTGCGTCCTCCACCGCGCATCAACGCGCAGCCGCGGCGGTCGCCTCCTCATCACCATCGAATCAAGCCGCAGTGGGCACCACGTCGACGTACGTGCAAAGTGCCGCCATCGAGGTGTTCACGGTCGACACCCCGTCGCTTCTGCGCATAGTGATGCCACTCGACGCCGATGCCGCCCGACGGACGGTCATCGTCCTCGCGCTCGACGTGACCGATCCGCTCGGCGCGTTACCCGCGATTCGTCGGTGGCGAGATGCCGTCAACGATCTTTGCCGCGGCATCGCCACGGCGTCGTCCGCGACCGATAGTTCGGCGAAAATCTTTGCCGACGCAACGGCGGCGGCCAACGCCCGTTGGACAATGGGCTGGGAACTGTTTGGAAAGACTGGCGTGGCAGCCGCGGCCGCGGCTGCGGCTGACAGCAGTGTTGGGGGAGCTCCATCAGGAGTGGCCACGAATACGACGACAACGACCACCACGGCACCGATGGCCATGCGCCTGCTGGCCGAGGATGTCGCCGCCGCCGCCGCCCTCAACGCCCCCCCGGTGGCATATGCATCGTCCCCCGTCGCGACTAGCGGTGGTGCGACGGCGGCGGTCGTCATCGCGGAGGAGGCCCCCTTCGCGCTGCCCACGGTCATCCTGGCCACCAAGGCTGACTTGATGCCTGTGCTGGACCGCTACGACCGGCAGCTGACGGCCGCGCAAGTCAACGGCTTAGTGAGCAGCAGCGGCGGCGGCGGCGCTCCGACGGCGGCCCTCCTGTCGTCTCGGGGCGCCATCAGCGGTGCCTCCGGCGGAATCGTTGGGGGATCCGCGGGGGCATCGGCGGCGGCGTCGTCCACGGGAGGCTCCCCGGCCGCCACCGCGCTGATACAAATTTTCCGCAAATGTGCCATGGCCCTTGGTGCCGGATTTGCGGTGGCGGTGCCGCCAAGTCAGTCCAATCCTGCAGGCGATCGTGCCTTGTCCAAGTATCTTCTCTACAGCTGTCACTTTGATGAATCCGACGGACTCATCGGCGCTATCCTTGACGCCAGTTGCACGGCAGCGAGGGGGGGACCTTCGGACGCCTCCGCGGCCCCTCCTCCCCTCGGGGCCGCGGGATGTCTTGTCCCACTCGGAACGGACATAGCCGCCAGCCTCGGTGCCCACATCCGCACCGGATTATTGACGGCTCGTAGTGTTTTCGCCGGCGGTTCGGGAACTACAATGGGATCGGGAGACGCTCCCGGGAAGGGGCTGGGCGGCTCGGCGGTGTCCAGCGGGCGGGGCGCCTTGACGCTGATTCCGCACGTCAACGTCGTAGAGCACGTGGAAGAGCACTGCCGTACCGATGACTGGACGAGGGACTTTGGCAGTTGATACCACCGCAGGCGTTCGGCAGAAAAAAGAGGAGGAGTCAAGAATTGCGAGAGGGCGAGACGGTGAGGGAGAATGTTGTGCGGTTAGGAAGGGGACAAAACGAAATCCAACAACCGCAAAAACACAGTGGAGCCGCGTTGAGGGGATAGAAGAGTCCATTGTGAGATGCAGTGAACGAATGGTGGTGGGCCACACCGCTCCGACTTTGTTTTCGTTTTTATGCGTTTTTTTCTAGATCGTTGATAAAGGCACTCACTCGCGACTTTTAAACATTTTTTTGCTCTACCCTCCTCTTCATCCTCTCCCTTTTCTGTTCGTGCGTCAAACGTTGACAACCGTTCGGTTCTCTTTCGCACTGCGTTTTTTTTTTGCCGAACCATATGCGACTTTCCACGCCAGGGCAGGGCAACACCACCTGGTGCTTTCGTTGTCGCAAGATCGTGTTCCGCACATGCTTCTGGGAGATTTTGTTTACCGTGCTACCGACCGTCGTGCTGGCCTTAATCCTTGCCGTCATGTTTTCGACGCATCGTTTAACTCAAACGTCCACATCGCGGTCGGTCTACAGCTACGGTGCCCCTCCGATGCTCCACGCTCTGCGCAGCTTCATTGACACGAAGTTGCGTCGCTTAGATCATCTGGACACGTTCGTCGCGTCGAACCCTGTGGGGTGGCTCGACGCAGGCGACAGCGACGGCCTCGTCACGTCGATGATACCCAACATGTTCCCACTCAACGATGCCGACACCGATGTGGCATCCGTGGTCTACGATAACGACGTGTCGATCACGCTTTCCGCGGCCACTGCGTTGGCGCGTGTGGAGAGCTGGAAAGGCGTGCCTCATAACGCGCAAGTCCAGCGCCGTCGGCGACCGCTCGTTTTCGAAGGGAACCATTCGTTTACAGTCTGGGTCAACGCGAATCCTTCAAGCGGGGCGGACGCCGATGGTCAAGATGGCACTGGCGCGGTTCTGAACGAAACCGCGGCGGCCCTGACGCCCGCAACGTCCGCCGCACCGCAGTCAGTCGCCGTCACCGGATCGGTCGCATCGGCGCCGATTCAGCGCAGTTTAGTTTCCTTTATGCAGCCGTTGATCGACTACAATCTCCCCCCTCACGGTTTCGTGGGCTACGACCTACCGAAGGCCACGTCGGTGGACACTTTGGTGTTTGGAGGTGAAACGACGGTCAACCTTGAGGAGCGCATGATTGGTTCGACCACGACGGCGGCCCCTGGATCCCTCGATAACCTGGTCCCGCTCATCCCCACTTTATCCCTCGCGGACGCGCCGCCGTGGAGGGCGATGTGGCTCCTGGAGTACGCTCCCCAAGCCCCCGCCGGCTCGCCCGACGCTGCCATCCGACGTTTTCGTAAATGGCGCTTTCCGGAAGTCTTCAAGCGCAAGTTCAGCAGTGCGAAGCGGCAAGCGGCGGCATCCGCAGCTCAACTTTCCGGTTCGTCCTCGACATTAGTTGGCGGATCAAGCGGCCAAGACGTGATCCGCACGTTCACGATGACGAATCCAGGCAATCAGCTCGTCGCGTTGCGCTTCCGCGTCGCGTGGCCGCTCGCGTTCAATTTGGCCGCCGTCACCGAACGCTTTGGCTACGTCGAGACCTCGGATCTATTGCTCCTGATTGACACCGACATCGCCTTCGCGTCGCTCATGCAAACCTGTCTGAATAATTCGATGATCACGGACACCACAAACACCGCCGCCGTCGCCTCTGCGACCGTGCTTCCCACCGCGGTTTTGAACGTGCCAACCACCACGACGGCGGCGCCGACCACGACGACGGCCAACGGCACCGCCGTCAATGGAACAACCACGACGACGACGACGACAACGACCCCATCGCCGTTGCTCTTCGCCCCTACCGTGTCCAACCATTCGTGGCAGTTCGTTTACGACTTCTCCACGATGCGAGTCCTATCGTTCAGCTGCATCTCCAAGGAACACGCGACCATACCACTGAATGCCAACACGGGCTCGTTCGACCTGTTGACGGCGTTTCCTTTCTTGAGCGGTGTCCTCAACGCGGCCCCCTCGGCGTCGTCATCAGTCGACGTGCGCGAGACGGCCGCCACCACCAATGAGGCTTTCTGTGTGCGCCGGGACGTGATCACCACGTTAGGCTGGCCGGGGGACGCGACGGGCGATACTGCGGCGGGCACGATGGCGGCCACCGCCAATGCCGTTATGTACCCGCCTGGATCATCCGCCGCGAGTAGCACCGCCGTTCTTGGCTCGCTCGATGTCAACGTCAGTCCGAGCGCCATGACCGCGAAAGCGCCGAGCGACGCTGGCTACAACCCGTTTGTACCCCTGAGTAGCACTGGATTCGCCCCTAATCAAGTCGTGATCGACGCCATCAACGCACAGTCCGCGATTCCTGAGCGGTATGGACAGCCACGACCGTCCACGGTGGCGCTTCTCACAATCGGCAGGGTCGCGAGTCTTCCCGGGGGAAGCAGCAGCGGGAACCCCCTTTCCGTGAACTCGAACTGCAACGTCCATGACGAAATTTTAGCGCAATTGATGATCCGAGGACAGTCGATCCAAAAGACGATCTCTGAGATTCGCAAGTCCGTGTCGATAAGAACCACCTCCGCGACCGATGTCGAGGCCCTCGAGGCGGTCATTGCGCCTGCGCTGGTCGCCAAACCTTACCTCGTGGCCGTCGTCCACGCGCCGCATGAGCCCCTCACGGCCCAGGCGAAGTATCTACTCCAATTCATCCCGGCGCCCAGTCCCGCGTCGTCCTCCGCGACGATCCCCACGCAAGACCTCGCGAAGGCGGTGAAGGACATCTTTCCGATCATCAGCCAGCCGCCGTTGAATACCTCCCTGCAACGAAGCCCGTTCTTGATGTACTTAACCTCAACGACGACTGGGGTGACATCGACCTCGGCATCGACGGCAGCCGAAATGATCACCGAAGTGTACCGGCCTGAAAAGGCTGGGGTGTCCCACCGCACGCGCCGCATCCCCGATCCGTCCCAACCCTGCGCAAGCGATGGCACCTTCAGCGCCAGCTGCTCCGCCGTCGGCGCCGTGCGAGCGGGTAGTCAGCGTCTCTCAAAAGGGACGCTCGATGCGCTCGATTACTCGGTTGCCAACTACGGCGACTACGGCAGTCGCATTGTCATGTCCGATATTGGCACGGCCAAGGCGGACACCGATTCGGACAACTCGTTGCCACTTTACGTCCGAATGTTCCCGTGGGTTCGTGGGGCGTTGGCGATCAACGTTTCGCAGGACGATAGCGGGTTTCTCAACGGACGGCGCGTCAATCGTTACGTTCCGTATCGCAATTTGAACGGCGATCAGGCGACGGTGTTCGCAAATTCGGATTCGCTTGCACCAGGCACCACGGATGCCACGTCCGGAGCCGCAGGTCCAACGTCCGAACCGCTAACGTTTGTCACTAAGTCCCGATACGCGAATATTGATCAATTGCAAGCCACCGGACAAGCAGCAGGAGGTCCCCAGACCACCCAGGCGCCATACACGACGACGAACGTCCCACTCCTCCTAGCGCGCAACGCCTACCTGAGCTGGTCGTTTAGCACCTCGCCGATTGAGCGCCTGATGTCGCTCCTGATTCAGCCTTACGAATATCTTTCCAACCTCGCGGTCTACGACGATGGAGGGACCATCGCCACGGCGATCGCGGTGCAGCGTGCGACCTCCGCAGGGGCGACGGCGGCGGGCGCGAATCCTTTGATGTATGCCGAGTGGCTGAAAGACGTGGCCAACGACCAGCTGATCAACCTGACGACCGTGATGTCTAGTCGCGGAGCGTTGGCGCGAGATTGGTTGCCTTCCATGCGAGGTCGCATACGCGCGATCATGGCGCGTGTCCAGGCAGTCGGATTTTTCTGCCAAGGAGGGCCGATGGCGGCAGGGCCAGCCGGGGACGACACGTTCATCGCCACGACGACACCGGCGCCCGGTGCATCGCAGGGGACGAACTTTTTCAGTTTCGCATTTCCACCCTACTACACGACAACGTGTGACCGCCGCAACAATCGCGTCAGTAGCGTCACGGAGCCCGTGAAGATCGACGGCATGGGAACCTTCCAACTTACGGTGCTCCCCTTTATGTCCGCGTCGCTCCCGGCCTCTACGACGTACAACACGACCGTCAACAACTCGCCGTACAAGGGCACCTCGGGCCAAATTCCGTCCATCTTCGATTGGCGCGACGATGCGGACATCGACGACGACACGTTCCGGAGTGACTTACCGACCGTCTCCGGTCGCAACTGGTGGATCGTCATGTTCGCCCCACAGCAGGCGTTTTCGACGGTCACGACGTCGCAGGCGATCGTCACGGTGGGCGCCGTCGTGGTGGCGTTTCTTTTTCTTCTCATGAATGGGGCGTATGTCGTTTACACGGTCTACACGATGACCACGTTGCGCCGCATGATGCGCGCCGTCGCGGATGGGAAGTGGGCCACCACTGGGGCCGAGGCCTCGGCGAAGCAATACACCTCGTTGTCGACGTGTTCCGAGATACGGGAGGTGCAGTTAGCGGTGCTCAAGGTGCAAGAGACGCTCGCGGCCGTGGACGGGGAGTTTGGCGGGGCATTTTCGTTAACATCGGAACTCAACGAAATACCGGGAAGGGGAGGCGGCGCGAACCGTGGCGACGGCGGGGGATATGAGCGACTGGTGACTGCGAGTGGCAGTGGCAATGGGGGTGCCCTCGACGCGGCGTCGCGTGGAGACGTCTACGCAGTGGGAGTGGGCATTACCGCGGTCGAAATGTCGCCTGCATCCGCTACGGCCGCCATTCCAAAGCGCGCGATGATCGACGACCTCTTCTGGACAAACCAAGTCGGCGAAAGTGATCGGTACGGCGTGCTCGTCACGCTCGCGGTCGCACAAGGAGACTGGCTTCTGTCCTTGGACCCGCTATCGAGCACCGTCACCGGTGGCCACACCGCGCTGGATCAAGACGGCATCGTGGCCGCCATGCCATTACCGGCCGTGGCCAAAGTGTCGCAGGACCTCCTCGGCGCCTTCAATCAGGTAACGAAGCGCAACGGCGGCATTTCCGTTCCCACGGCCGACGCTTGGACCCACTCGGCGCTTTGGTGTGTCGAACGCCTTCCGCTCCTAGATCGAAAGTTCATGCCCGCCGTCCTGTCGGCGGTGCAACTCGCAGAGTGGGCCAACAACACGTTGCCGCAGTCCATCGAACGCAGGTCCTGGCCGAACCTCAAGCTCGTGATCACCGTCGTGGCCGGTCCATGTAGCACCGCCGTGGTCGGCTCGGCGTTGAAGAAGGCGCATGTCATGAGCGGCCCCATCGTGGAATCCCAGGATCAGCTGCGAACCGCCCTCGAAGTGCTCCTGCTGCGCTATGTCGGTGGGGGGGACGAAGAAGACGAGAATAATGAGGACCGCCGCCGCCGACCACAGCAGACGCCGTCGTCATCGTCGCTTGCGGCTTCGGCGAAAGCGGCAGTGGCGCAGCTGTTTCCTTCGCTCCCGCCGGTGGACTCACGCCTGCGAGATGCCGTGCCCCTTGGTGCGTCCTGGAATGTGTCCCGCGTGGGTGGTCTGACGTCCCCCGTGTGTGTCGTCGGGTGCGATGCGTTTGTCCGGTCGAAAGTGATGGACCGCGTCGCGGGCATCGATGCCGCTGGGAACACCGATGGCGCTTCGTTTAGTGAAACGGGTGGTGGCGGTGGGTTCTTGCCCATGCGGCCGTGGTTTCCACTCTGCGCGAAGAGCTCCGACTCGGAACCCTTGTTACTCTCCATCGACACGTTTCGACAACGGAATGGCAACGGGCGGGACCGAAACGCCTTAGATCGGTTGCACCCGCTAGGCGCCTCTCTCGCTCTAATAACATGAACCGGCAGCAGCAGTCGCAGCTACGACAGGCCCAGGTTGCACGATGGTTCCGAGCCGAAACCAAAAGTTTGAAAACACAGGAATAACCCAAGAGATAGATAGACAGGAAGGACGCAAGGAACACGGAAGGGGCATTTGTTGGTGCATGTCTCCAGCACGCTCGTTAGAGCAGCTGCAGCTCGCCACTCGTGTTTTTTTCTACCAAAGAGAATGGGGGTTTCGAACCGAAGTGAAACCCGCCGCTGCCGGTGACCTACAATCCTATGCCTGAACGCACGACGACGATGACCTCGTTGGATTGTTTCTCGCTTCTGTTCGGTCTTGGAAACACCGACAATCTAAAACGAGCCCCCCACTACACTTTGGTCTCTATCTCTCTTGCTCAAGACGTATAGTTATGTCAGACCAAAGCTCGAATTCCTCCGCAACGACGGTTTACACGGATGCGCCGGCCATCGACGTTGCCCCGTCGTCAACGTCGTCCTCAGACCGCCTGTCGTCTGAACGAGGAGGACGCAGTGGCGAAGGTGCGCCGCATAGGTCGTTCCCCACGCCAGGCCCATCACCCCCATCAGCGTCGTCCCCGCCAGCTCGCCCGACCGCACCCTCCTCCTGCCCGACGCACCTCGCCGTGACGTCACCGTGGGTGTTTGAACGGTCATTGGGTAAAGGAGGGATGGGAGAGGTCCTCCTTTGCCGGCTCATGCCGACGTCGACGGACGTTGCCGCCGTTACGGGCGGAAAAGGCGGAGGAAGTGGGCATCGGGGGCCCTATGGAGTGAATGAGACGGAGGAGGCATGCCGCGACAACGACAAGCCACGTGAGACCACCGTCGGCGTCGCTCGCCGATTCGCCGTGAAGGTGTTTTCGGGAGACAAACGGGAAGAAGTATTGGTGTTGAAGCGTCTCGAGACGTCTCCTCACGCTCACATCGTCCGCTTTATCGACGCCACTGAGCTGCCTCTGCTGAGGGGAGTCGCCCCCCTTCAGTCGGGGAACAGTCAATCGCTCCCCTATTTGGTAATGGAGTACGTGCCGGGCAGCACCTTGCGGCACGTGCTAGAGAAACAACCCGCGTACTTCACCATCGACCGAATTATGCAAATCACGTCTCAAATGTTGGACGCGTTGGAATTCTTGGGACGACAATCCATTGCTCACTTGGACATCAAGCCGGACAACGTCATCCTCTTAGGTATTGACGATGAAGACGACGACGAGGACGCCAGCAGCTTCAAGATGAACGATGATGCTCCTTCCTCTGCTTCTTCTCGACAAGCGAACGTGAAACTTGTCGATTTCGGCATTGCCAAAGTACTGATCAATGGCGTCTCCACCGCTGACACCAAATATCACACCGACCACTACTACGCACCCGAACGAAATTCCGGGGGTCGCGTGGGACCACCTGCCGACATGTGGTCGCTAGGGTGCGTGATCTTTGAGTTGATCACGGGCACCCGCTATGCGAAGGTGACCACCGAATCGCGCGGTGGGCCCTATCTCAGACCTTCGCAGTTGCTCTCGCTGCTAAGTGAGTCGTCGTCCTCGCACCGAGAAGCAGCTGCTTTTTCTCGCTTGAGGGAGATCCAAGCCATCCTGGGAACCTATCCAGGTGGTCATCCAGTCGCTCAGCTGCTCGATATGATGCTCGTCGGCGAGCCGTCGATGCGCTGCTCGCCGACGAACGCGTTGGCCATGCGTCGAGAGATTGCGGGGTATCCTGGGCGCGTCTCCGAAGTTCTCCAACGGTTGTACTCCGCCAGTCTGGTGAGCGGACTGCTTCCTCTACGCCTCGCCGGAGGTGTTTCGACGTTTGCTCGGGAAGGTCAGGATGGACTCGTCGCCTTCGTGGCGAAGCGCAACGGGGCACCCGATGTCGAGGCGCTCGTCATGGAGCCAGGTTCTGCGCCGCCCAACGGGCCTTCTTCGCCTCCCTCAGGCACGACGGCGACGGCGACCATCTCCAATCGAGGGGGAACAGCACGTGCCACGATGATCATCCTCGGCGCGCCGGGTAGCGGCAAATCGGCGCTGGCAACGGCCATCGCGGCACGGGGCCATCCGTTCCGGTCATCGTCCGCCCAAGTCCATCCGTGTCATTCGACTTTGACCTTGCGTGTCGATTGTCAGGACGCGAGCACGATCAAATCGCAAACGGCGCTGGTGGGCAACACGCTGAAGGCGATCGTCCTAGCGGCGCTCATGCAGCTGACGAAGGCGCTCGATCGGCGCGACGATGACGCTGAGATGGCCCAGCTGACGGCGGCGGTCCTTCACCTCGTCTTCGATGAGAACGTGCCGGTGCTCTGGCTGATCGATGGCGTGGGGGACGCGACGGCGGCCTTCTCGGTGCCACCCTCGCCCATGTCGTCGGCGACTACCGTGGAGCAACTGGTTGCTACTTGCGTGGTACCCAACTTGCGGCGTGACGATCAGGTCTGCATATTCGCGCGGACGAAAACGTCGTCAAGGCAGCGTGGTCCAGACGCATCTCAAGCGTCGGCCCTAGCGGACGCGCGTGAAATGCCGCTCCGCTCGTGGAACAGTCGCGACCGCACTGCGTACGTGCGCGCCGTGTGCGATTGGTGCGGCGTCGGGGACGGCGGCTTCCGGCAACAGATGCTCAACGCGTGCGACCTTGTCGATGCGACGCTTCCCGCACTGTGCGAGGCGATCTGCGACGGGTATGTGCGCGAGTATCGGGCGCACTACCCGCCGACTTTGTCGTCACCAAACCCCTCGATGACGTCCGCCACCACGAGCCACGAACCCTCGCCGCTGCCACCGCCACTGCCGTCCATGTCGCGGATCGTCGTACGCGGGTACGAGCGCATCGTGGAACGACTTTGTAGCATGGCTATCGCTCGTTTAACCGCCGACATGGCGTTGAGTGCGGGACGGCCGCCTGTCGGGGATAGTGGTAATGGAGGAGGAGGAGGAGGCCTGTCGATGCGCTTCGTGGAGGAGCATTCGATTCGTCTGCTCGAGTCCGCCGCGGTCGTCGTCGCCAGACGAAAAGACGACGCGACGGACGAGTACGAATCTTGGCTCGGTCCGGAATACTACAACTTCGCCATCGCAACGGGAATTTTAACGTCTTCAACGCCGCCGGACACTGCCACCACCACCGTCGCCGCAACGGGGGGGTTTGGAGTGGGTGGGGCTCAGCTGAAACACCTTTCCTTGTCGCATCCGAACTTTGCGGCCTACTTCTTTGCGAAGGCGGCGCAGTTGGATTGGTCCATCGACCGGATTAGTTTTGAAAGCGTTTTCCGTGATGGGCTGCAAAAATATCTGACGACGCCGACGGGAAGCGGCGGGGCCAACGGGAAACAACCTGCCACGAGCGTCACGGCGCCCGGGGACGCCGCGATAATGGGCGTGTATTGGGCCGCATCGCCAGCGGGTTGGCTCTCATGCCTCGCGATGCTGTGGTGTAGTAAGGTCGTTGAAGCTGGATTTCGTCTATCTTCGCACGCGACATCTGGCGGTGATACCGCCACGGGATCATCGTCGAAATCCCATCTCCTACAAACAGCGAGACTATTCACTCCCCGACCAGGCGCCGACGTCCAGGCGAGCTCCGCCAGCGCCAGGGAGGGTCTCAATTGTCTTGTGACAGTTTTTCGGCAGTTGCTCAACAATGGATTCTCGTCTTCTATCCCTCCGTCCTCTGCGATGACCGTCTCGGTGATGAAGGCAGCGAGCGAAGACTGCTGGAGGAAAATCGTCGGCAGCCGCAGCGACGATATCGGCGACGAACGAAAGAAAAGCGGCGTGGAACATTCGTCTTCGACGGTTTCCGATCCCTGGGGCCTCGGCCTCCTCGTGGCCATTCTATGCTCGGCAACCGAGGGCGTTCCAGAATTACTCCCACGCCTTGTGAACGAAAGTGCCCGCACCGTCGCCGTATGGTGTCGCGCGGCCGAATCGGACGCTCTTCGCGCCGTGTGCTATGAGTCGGCGCTTCGGGGATGCTGGGACATTGTCACGAAGGTATCCACGACGATCTCCGACGACCTCAAGGACCAACTGATGGTCATCGCCCTGGAAAGCCATCACCGGATCGAAGGGGGTCGCGAGGACGGCCATCATGAGTTGCCCACCTCTACGGACCGCAGCGAGGGAATCATCGCCAACAACGAGCGTAGTCACAAGCTGTTGGCCAAGTTGCGACTCCAGTTTCAACGGACCCCTTCGGTCGGCAAGCTGGTTCACTTGCGCGCCGCAGCAAGTCTCACGTTCTTGCTCACTCTCACCTCCGTCACCACCGCCGCCGGCTTCACTCGTAGCAGCAGCAGCAACAGTGGCGGCGGTGCAGCGGCATCCACAGCAGTAGGGGGTATCGTCGTCGTGCCCCCTCCACTAGTGGTGGTCTCGTCGACGTCGTTTGATCCGACGATCGTGAGTGGCACGACGGTTCCCCTCACCTCGACGACGGCGGCCTTGAGCTTCCCGAACGCCGCAACAATTCCGTCTTCACCTGTTCTCGTCGCTGTCGACTCGTCGTCGCTTCTTAGCGCCGCGGTCGTGACAACGTGTGACTGTTTCCTAGCACTGATTCGCGATGCCGCGGTCATCGACAAAGAGCTCCCCTGCGGCGACGGGTTTGTCGATCGGTTTCTGGCGCTGAGTTGTTTTTCATTCCCTGCCGTCTGCGGTGTGATTTCGAACGTCGCGTGGAACGATCCGGTTCAACGCGGGCGATTCGCGCGGTGGCTGGCTCGTCAAGTTCCCGCGGACAGCGACGTCAAAGTTGGGCTTAGCGCAACCTGGCCGCCACTCGATGGGCATCACCGCCAACTGGCGATCAGGTCATCAAACTCCTCCTCCTGTTCGACCGAGGGCTCGTCAGGCGAGTCCTTGAGGACCATGCAGGCGGAAATTCCCGAGTTGGTTCTGCACGAACTCTCGTCGTCGACGACGAGCCAACTGGCGCGGCAGTGCGGCTGTCTGTGGAACGATTTTGATGGAAATAGCAGTGACGTGGGTTCGTCGCACAGCGCGGCGACCATCCGCGGAGGAGGGGCCTTCATCCTTCGGTACTCTGGCGACCCTAGCGCGACGACAGCCAGTATGGTGGTTGGTGTCCTCGCGGCAGTCGCCCCGCCACAGCAACGGCCGCGAGGAGGAGCGGAGCTCGCTGCCGCCACAACCGTGGCAGACGCCCTGCCACCACAGCAACGACGACCTCAGTGGTGCTTGTTTCGGAGTTTTCCGACACGTGCTTATTCTGGACTGGATGCTC
>ERZ1292630.2372-Hain-H41-02um-R3-2372-length-17484-cov-5_pt1 | contig 17484 bp, 14 predicted proteins | sample MGYA00564408_ERZ1292630 | MGnify/ENA primary metagenome ERZ1292630 (study PRJEB36523, sample SAMEA6512641) | groundwater metagenome | collected 2019-01-08 | study: AquaDiva: Metagenomics assemblies of 32 groundwater samples
GACACATATAAGAAAGCGAACGGTGCGAAGCGCTTGAAGGATTTTACGTTAGTGTTGGAGAATGGTCGCGATCTTTTGAAGGCACGCAAAGCTGTTGAGCGTGGAAACGCCATCGCCTCTGGTGTCTCGATCGCACGGGACCTCGTCAACATGCCAGCGCACGTGATGACGCCATCGGCGCTCGCCGAGGCCGCTGAACGCATTGCTAAAGAAGGTGGACGAACGATGAAGTTGAAGGTCCTCGATAAGGATGCATGTGAAAAACTCGGCATGGGTGCGTACCTCGCCGTCTCGCTCGGCGCTGACAATCCACCAAAGTTCATCCATCTTTCATACAAGCCGGAACGTCCAACAAAGAAACGTCTCGTTGTCGTAGGGAAAGGAGTAACGTTCGATTCGGGTGGTCTTTCGCTCAAGCCCGCAGACGCCATGATGACGATGAAGTGTGACATGGCTGGCGCAGCAGCAGTACTTGGATTCTTTAGTGCCCTCGCCCAGCTCCGTCCTCGCGTCGAGGTGCATGGCATCGTTGCTGCGACCGAAAATATGCCATCGGGCAAAGCGATTCGTCCGGGTGATGTGGTGAAAGCAAGCAATGGCAAGACGATCGAAATTCTGAATACCGATGCCGAAGGACGTTTAACTCTCGCCGACGCTCTCACGTATGCCAAGAAGCTCGAGCCAACGGCAATGGTCGACCTGGCAACGTTGACCGGTGCGTGTGTCGTCGCGCTCGGTGAGGAGATTACTGGCCTCATGTCGAACAACGATGATTTGGCGGGAGCGATCCTCAGTGCCGCTGGTCGCGCTGGTGAAAAGATGTGGCGCATGCCGCTCGAGAAACGTTACCGCTCCCTCGTAGAATCCGACATCGCAGACTTGCGAAACATCGCGACCACTCGTTACGGCGGATCGTTAACTGCCGGCTTGTTCCTGGAGGAATTCGTCGACGGTCTCCCTTGGGCCCACCTCGACATTGCTGGCCCGGCCTTCGCCGAGAAGCCAATGGCGTCATACATTGGAAAAGGTGGAACGGGACATGGTGTTCGAACATTAGTGGAGCTGGTTGAGGGGATGTGATGTGTGAGGTTAAGTCGGTTAATCGGCGGAGTACCGCCTCGGTTAAACGTTGGTGGACGAATCCGGAAACGATTTAACAGAGCGAAGCGATTAACCGACTTAACCTCCACGTTTTGACTGATAGGAAGGAGGAGAACAAAAAACAGGTCTGCGGGCCTGTCTTTTGTTATATGTGCACATCTCATCGGGAGGTGCGGAAATGTTCGTTATACTAGGGTCAAGTGTTTTACGGCAATTTACCCTTTGCATTTTTTCGGTATGTCCACATCCACGCTGGAACAGTTCGTAAATAACTTGCTGACGGAAAAGGGGGTTACACATGCAGAACCAGCGGTGATGGACGAGTTTCGTGCAGATTTAACGACGCGCGTCAGTGAGCGTCTCAATGCCGAGATGGTGGCTTTGCTTCCCTCGGAAAAAGTTGAGGAGCTCAACGATCTTCTTGATGCCGACGTAGAACCAGACACGCTGCGCGAGTTTTTCATGACGAACGTCCCCAGCTATCAAGAAGTATTCGCTCGGACGTTGATTGATTTCCGAACATCCTATTTGAGCTAATTTTATGGTAGTCGCTGTCGATAACAGTCGGGCTCGATCGCGCAGTGCTGCGGCATCGGGCGACAGAGAAGCTCAAGACCCTCAATTGCAACGACATCTTGAGATTCGTCGGGAATATAAAGGCCAAGAAGTGATGTTCAAGGCGCCAGACGGACAATGGGCAAAATGGCGCATTGAAGAAGTGGGTGGTGATTTTGCGGCCCCTACTGCAGTCCTTACGCAACTTGATGTCGCTCCTCGGCACGCCCAACAAATTTCTGTTCCGCTTGCTGATGCCAAACTGGCAACGATCCGCTGGTCTCAAGAGCACGAAGGTGCAGCGATCAAAGAAGCGGTCGCCAAGTATCGTCGCCGAATGACGAATGGGGAAGAGCTGAAACTTCCTCGACGTGACGGCGGATGGGATACATTGAGATTCCACCAAGTGGTGGAAGGCGACGATGATGGGACGATCATTTTGCGCAATCAGGATGGAGGCTTTGTGACGATTCGTGCCGTTGAATTAGAGCGTCGCGAAGCTGCGGCAGCCGCGATGAGAGCTGTTGAGCGCGAAGTTGTTGCTCCTACTCCAGTACTCGTGTCAGAAACAGAGCTTGCGGCAGAGGTTGAAGCTGAATCCGAACCCGAGGTTGTTCCAACGGCAGCTGCCAAAAAGAAATTGAAACTCCGTTATGGTGGCGTTGATGTCTCCGAGGCTGTTGAAGATCGGGCTCGTGATACTGCGGAAGAACGTCTTCATCGCGATAAAGAAGAGGTGAGTGGCGTTTCTGGATTCTTTGCCAAGATTTTTAAGCACAATATTGCGTACGAAGTATTCCGACAGTGGGAAATTGCCAAGTCACGCAAGCAAATCCTCGGCGATCGCAATCTTTATGCGGCCGATAATTTGACGCGCGAAGATCACACGCGAGCCGTTGATGCAGTAGTGGGTCGTTTCCTTCAAGACCATGAAGATTTTCTTCATGCCGAAGGGAAAGATGGAGAGCGACGTAAGGTATTCGGAGACACCGAGGCGGAACGCGGCGTGAAGAATCGTTTGACGGCACTCGTTCGCGAATACGCTGCCAACCCAGACATGGATACGGACGAGTTGCAGAAACAGCGCGACGCAATTTTCGCTTCCGCAAATAAACTCGCTGGTGAAGATAAGGGACGTGGCGTCATGTACGCGGATAACATTGAAAAAATCGCCAACGAAGTTCGACGTCAAGCGGCACACGCAGGAGGCTTGGAGAATCTCGACCTCGATCTTGAGATTGTTATTGGTCGTGCCAAGATGGGGGCACGAACGGAGCGCGAAAAGAATTTTGTTGATAGTGCGATGTCGAAACTGGAACGCTATGGCGCGTCAGGAAATCTCGGAGCTGGTGTCGTCGGTCTCTTCCATAACGAGATCGCTGTTGCGCTTGGAACGATGTCCGCGATTGGCGCCATCGGAACGAAGATCGGTTTGAGTAGTACGGCTGCCAAGATCGCCTCATTCGGCGGTACGGCTTTGATGTCATTTGGATATGGCTGGTGGAAGGAAAAGAGCAGACTGAATCGTGAGCGCGGAATTCACGAACGTCAGATGGCGCTCGGAGGAATATTGCGGGCTGAACGTGACTCGGGCGAAGCAACACGTGAGGAAGCTCGGTTGGAGGCTGAATTTGCAGCAACACCATGGTATCAACCGATTCGTCGACACGATTTGAGACAAAAGATCAAACACATTCACGATTCTGTTCAGCCTCGTCGTGAGGAAATGAAAGGATTTGAATTGCAGCGTGCTGACGTGAGCGACCTGCTCCTCGGTGCGCGACAACTCCTTGATCCGTCTGGGCGCGAACTTCGTCCCGATGTTTCGTTTGCTGATGCTGCGGACCGTTTGGCAGAAATTGAAGCACGTATTCGAGTCAGTGATCGGGAGAAGGTCGACTTGTTACGTTACTCGAACGTGGCACAGGCCGAGGTAGAGCGCCGTGATCTTGATTTGGCACGCATGCTCTTAAAGCGTTCGCTGCGTGCATCGAATCCTGATTTTGAGGCAGAGTACGCAACGATTCTCAGCCGTCGCGAAAGCGAATTGTACTGTAACGAAAGCGAGAACCAAAAGCAGCATCGCAAATTTGCGGATTGGCAACAGCGGCAGTCGATCAAGCGCGGTCTCACGACTGCCGCGGTAGGCGTCGGTGTAGGATTTGTTGGTCATGAACTGTGGCAACTGGGAACAGGCGGTACGACGACCACAGGAAGCGTGATCGATACACTTCGTCACTATCTTGGTGATGCTGCCCCAACGGCAGCCACTGGTGCTGCGAATGTTGAAACAATCTCCAGTGGTCTCTTCACCACTCCAGCTGGTACCGATCTTGTTCCTCAGCCCGACGGTAGCTTCGCGCTCACTTCGACGGCTGATGGCCGCGTGATTGCGGATGGTTTGCATGTCGATGGAACTGGTCACTTAGATACCGGATCGCTCGATACGTTGCGTGGCATTGGTGCCAACATTGTGGAAGCGGATCGCGTTGTGTCGCACACCTCAACTGTTACCAACACTGAAAGAATTTGGGATTGGTTGCGCACGCATGCGCCAAGTGTGACGCACATTCATCGCGATGAATGGATGGGGAACGATACACCGATGTATTTCTCGGACGAACTCCAGAAATGGCTTGGTGCTGACCATAACGAATTGAAATTGTGGTGGGGCGAAAATAATCAAATCGGTATCAACGCCGATGGTGATTACGTCATGGACATGAGCCGCATGACACCTGATGGATCGTGGCAGGGCGGTATGCGTGTGGATGCTCCTGCTGAATTAGTGGAGGGCAAGATCCGTTTAATCCTCTCCGCAAGCGAAGGATCACAGAATCACGCGGTCGAAATTGTCGTCGACGCCCAAGGCCAGGCGGTCATCCCAGCAAACACCGATATTGCTCGCACCTTCTTCCGCGAAGTCGGAGGAAAAGCGGTCTTCGTTGGAAAGTTTGCAGAAATTGCGGTCTCCAAAGGATTCGACGAGCAAGGTGTGGATCACCTTACGGTCCTCGCCACCCACATCGGCAAGGGGCTTAAGGAGGGCATCACCACCACCGAGATCGGCGAATCCATCCTCACTCCCGTCACCCAAATCGATCTTCCTCTCGACGCTCCTCCAATTGTCATCCCTCCTGTCCTTCCTATCACTCCTCGTAAACCCCTCGAGCGTCTTGCTAAGGGCAAGCGCCGGGCAGTTCCTCCACCCGTCCCGCCACCAGTTGTCCCTCCCGGAGAGACGACAGGTCCTGAGATTCCTGGTGGAACATTTGCCGGCCCTGGTCCAGAGAGCCCTTCTTCTAAGGATACGGAAGCTGTTCCGATCTACCCAAATATTCCTGAAGAAGAACGGCAAGACTTGCTTCGTGATATGTCTCCTCGTCTTCGAGAGAATCCCGAGGCTCGTCTGAACCCACAAGAAGAAATCGAATGGTACTTCGAAGACATGGAGCGACGGTACCCTGGATACAACGCCGAAATGGCAATTCTTGAAAGGCAAAATACATTGCCGATGGGCAAAGCGGTTGAAGGTGTTGTTGCGCTTGCCGTTGCGGGCCATGGAGAAGGAAAAAATATTTACCGTACCCTGGAGACTTACGCGGTACAGCAGGAACGCACAGGAGATAGTGTTTGGCAGGGTGCAAACTCACGTTTCGAAGTAGTGCTTCTTGTGAATTGGCCAAAGGGACAAGATCCTTCAGAAACGTTCAGTGAAATTCAACGTTTCCGAAGCGACCATCCTGAAGTGACGGTTCAGGTGTATCAAGAAGAAATTGAAGGAAAGGTTGAACTTGGTTGGATTAAGCGCAAAGCGTTCGACCTCGCATGTAAGCGTTACGTGAGGCGCGGAAAGAAACAGAAGAAAGAAATCTTCATTGTCGCAAACGATGCGGACACAATGTACAGTCCACAGACGTATCTTACGGATGCTGTCGGAGACATGAAGAAGCACCCAGAGTACGATGCGTTGCTCGGTCGTCAGGATCTCGACCCAGAGGTCTACGAGAAAAATCCAAGCTTCCACGCGATCATGCGATTCTGGCAGTTCATGGAATCGATTCTCCGATCGAAGATGGGACACATCACCACGCAGGGAAGAAATACGGTTCTTCGTGGTTCATCGTACTGCGCAGTTGGTGGCAATCGCACGAGGGATTTTTGGGCAGATATCGAGTTCAGTAAGCTATTTAGTACGGGACGCGGGAAACAGACTGTTGGATTCAGTAATAAGTCGTGGGTGATGGTTGATCCACGTCGCGAAATCGACAAGTTCAAGAGTGGTGAACTTCTTGCGCTCACCTGGGCGGACTTCAACGACAGAAAGACTGTTCGTAACGGTGGTCGAGCAGAACATGCGGCTCCAGAAAATATGGATATGCATGCGTTGGCTATTGCGGCGGAAGGCGATACGCTTGTGACAGAGTTCAAAAACCGACTGCAGGACGAGATTCAGGCCATTGTTGACATCTTTGGTCCAAAACTCGATGGTCAATACCCAGCAGGTGGTCTCCGTACAGGAGGTTCAGAGGAATACATCCGTCGTGCACTCACTATTCTTGGTGTGCAGGCGAACCTCACACCAGACGGTGAAAAACTGAAGGTGGAGCTCACGGATACAGCTAAACTCCGTGGATTACTTGAAACATACCAAGTGGAAGGAAGAAAGGACGTCAAATTACGAAAGAATCCGTTGTACCAGAAAGCAACGGTGTAGTAGACCAATAAAGTACGGGCTTCATAGCTCGTACTTTTGTTATAATTGTCACTATCTATGTGGGGTGAATCTCGAGGAGAAGGTGAGTTATTATCACGAGAGCGAGAAGCGGCGATGCGAAAAGCTGGTGATATTGATACTCCGGGAATCGGTTATTCTTTTATTCACCATTCTGATCAAAGCCTCGACGTTCTTCGTCGAACGTTGAAAGACGGCCTTTTAGGGTTTGCTGACAGCGATAAGGTAAGAAGTAGAACGACGTGGGCGAATGCTACGAGGGATGAGGGGACGAATGTTGCCTACTTTAATATCGTTGGACGTGCGCAAGATACAGTTCGTGCAAAGGGGGACGCTCGTCGAGAGATTGGGAGATCTCGTTACGCTCGTGATGTTTCCAGCTCACGAACCGCTGTTCTTTTCGATGTAGGAAGGTACACCGAAGAAGCACCGAGCTGGAGACACGTTCGTGATCGCCGCGATTCACGAACGTATCGTGCTGACGACTATCGGGCCGAAGAGGATCTACGACGTCGAATAGAAACAACGGGATCGAGCAAAAGAAATGTTCTTCAACGTTTGCGAGGTCGTTTGTGGGGTAAGTTTGAATTTATCGATGACGAAGGAAGGGCGCGCCCAGACTCTGAATTTGGCTTTACACTGTCGCACCGGGTACCTTCTCGAAATTTTACGGGAATTGTTTTTCAGGAATCACACCAGCTATCACAGGAGCACATGTACGAAATATTACGACGTGAAATTCGCAGTGGTGACTTAGCGAAAGGGACAGATCTGGACAAAGAAATAGCTGCCAGACAACAGGGTGGATTTTTTGGAATAACGCTTGAAACCGACCCAGCAGCGCTCCGAGCAAGAGCTGAATCTATCGCCGCAGTCATGCACGAGGAGTATCAAGGAAATCCTGATCGATGCCTTCCGATCTACGACACATTTGGGAATATGTGGTGGCCGAAAGAAATTCCGTACCAGGATCTCAAGAGAAAAGATTTCTAAAAAGGATTTGGGGATAAATAAATAGCAGATTCGGCAAGATCGGATAGTATGTATGCATTATTCTCGAGAGATTTTATATGGCTGAGACAAGACCTGATCCACTGGTAGGACGAGCAGAGGGTGAAGAGGCTTTTGTTATGAAGAAACCCGAATCGTACGAGGAGCAGATTGCTCGATTATTAGCTGAAGGAAGAGAAGCTGCAGAAAGAGGTGCGAGACTTATGGGCACCCCGGAGGGCGAGGTGATGAGTGCCGAAGCTCGAGGGAGGGTAATAGCGGGGGATGCGGCTCGTGCAAAAGAATCGCCCTACAATACTGAGGAATATTACGAAGGCATGAGACGTCTCATGGAAAGACAAGCTCTTGACGCATTTGGAACGACTGATGCCGGAGAAATTAGTGAAATTTTGAAGCGTCGTCGTCTGGAAGCGGATAAAGCTTTTGTCGACAGTCCGGTGGTAGCAGAGACTCCCGAGGGACGCGCTGCTCAGGCAGATCTCGCGGCACGTATGGCTGCTCCTGAATATCCAACGTATGTTGATGGTATCCGGGACCGTTTTTTGAGGAACACTCGGTAGTTTGTATACGTGATGACTGCAGAAAAATAATCGTATGGAAGCCGTCGCCGGCTATCTTTATTCTGAGAAACAGCGATACCCAGAGTACTATCAGTACCTTGTGGACGTCGCTGTTTCTCTTCCGTCTCCGACGTCAGATATTCGGGCGATGATTTTAATTCCTGTCCACTCGTCTGAAAAAAATCTTCTTACACTTTTGAAAGAATACACAAAGCAAACGACGAGTAAAAAAACTTTTGAATTAACTCTCTTCCTCAATCGTTCCGAAGCAGATCCTTCTTTTGAGACTTTAAAAACAACCATCGAGGATTTTCAACGTATTTCTCCTTACACGATCGCTTTCTTTGAGCACACATTTTCTTCACCCGTACCAATCGGATTACTTCGAAAAACACTCAACGACCTGGCTCTCCTCCGAGGAAAGGACTCGGAAGTGCTCCTGGTCAATAACGATGCTGATGCGCTCAACATCGATCCTTTTTACCTCGAGGAGTTCTTGATGCTGCATGCGGATCGTCGAATCGTCACAACACAGTCACAGCGTTACGTACCTGAAGCATATGCGATGAGGAACTTTGGTTCCTTTGTAACCCTGTTAGGAGCGCTTGAAGATGCCTATGGACCCGGAGAGTTTGAAGATGCTTTTGTGAGTGCATGGTGCGGAAACTTCGTCATTCGCGCAGATGTATATGCGGAGGTTCTTGGATTTGATTGTGGAGCATGGATTGGTGAGGAGCTTATTTTAGCCCATCGATTTGTAAAAAAGTTTGGTATAGAAAGTTTTCTTCGGACGAGGCCAAGGATCACCACGTCATGTCGTCGCATCGCGCATGCTTTTGCGCAGAGGAGCGAATCGTTTAAACCGTACAAAGATTTCTTTACCACGAAGATTCGTCACCAGACGGAGGAGAATATTCTTCTCGCTGTGGAGGATGTTGCCGACCAGTATAGTGATGAGGATATTCTCAAAAGACTTCACGAAGAATTTTTACTTTATATCGAAAAGATGAATATTATCCTTTTGGGAAAGAGCGAGGACATCATTCACCGTCGTTTCGATATTGCTGTACGTGTCTTAGTACACGTTGCTTCTTCAATCGGTGCGGCGGTGAATGTCCAAATTGTGCCCGGGGGAAATGCTTCCAATGTCATTTTTACCTACAGAGAGAGCTCGCATCAGTTCACTTTTTCTTTTGGGGGTGAGAAGTAAAACACGAGCCGTGGGACTCGTGTTTTACTTCGTTAGTTTTCGAACTGCGCATCAAGTAACTCTTGAATTTGTCGAGAGCTAAGACCAGGGACTGTCTCCAGTTCTTGTCGCGTAAAGACAGGGTTTGTCTCCTCTTTTTCATCAAGCAGCGCCTGCGTATCGTCTGTTATTTCTTCCGGTGGGACCGTCTCTCGAATTACCGTTTTCATACCTCTCATCATTCCTGCATTTTCTCGATCCTCGTTTGTTTCAATGAGTTCTCTCAGAAAAACGAACGTGTCTTCAGTATTCGGGCAGCGAGACATCATGCGAATGACAGCCGATGGGTACACCGGACCAATACGTCGCAGATAGGATGCATCAATAGTTGTCGCATAGCGGTCAATCACTGCGACACCCCAGTCGCGTCGATTGAAGTTTGAATATTCATCAGCGATGAGCGCGGTAAATCGTTGATGGACAGCCGGCGGGAGCCTTTTCAAAATCATTTCTTGATTTTGTTCATTGTCTTGCCATAGACCACGAAAAAGCACCTCGCGATTCTCTTCACCGAGAACGTCATCATCGACATCAGCAAATTCCAGACTTTCTCGAAGTTCTCGCTTGCGCCTTTCCCATGCGTCAACCCGTTCTTGAGTTTCAGCCTCTTGTTGTGCAATCTCCATTGCTGTTGGTACGCGTATTTCTAATGTTTGACAGACTTCTTGATAATCTTCTGCGGTCCAGGTGGGGTACATGACTTCTCCTCCGTCCCAGTGGGGATTTTGTCCGAGCGCACCACTTACGAGTCGAGAGGACATCACGCTACGATGATAACTCGCTCCATACGCAACTTCACGTTTCTCACTCTTGGCATCAGCAGTTGCTTTTCTTATTTCTTCGATTACTTGCTCTTTTTCTCGCTGCTTCCTTTGTGCTTCAGCAAGTGTCTCTTGTTGCCGCTTTGCAACGTCTAAGGCTTGTCGTGGAGGCATTTGACGATCAATCGGCATATTACGCCTTCCCAAGTGTGCTTTCGCCTGGTTCCCATTCTACTGGGCAGAGTTCGCCGGATTGCAGGGCGGTGAGGACGCGGAGGACCTCCTTTACTGAACGGCCGACGGAGCCGGCAGAGATGAGGGCGTATTTTACAACTCCTTCGGGGTCGATAATGAAGAGACCACGATCGGAACTGCCGTCGTCTTCGTTGAGGACGCCGTAGTCGCGGGAAACGCGCTGGGTGGTATCGGCAAGGATTGGATATTGCACTTCGGCAAGATCGCGCTGGAACCATGCCTTGTGACTCCACTCGCTATCTGTCGACGCACCGATTACTTTGGCGCCGAGCTTGGAAAAGTCAGCTTCATGCTTTTGGAACCCCTTGATTTCTGTTGGACAGATGAATGTGAAATCACGTGGGTAGAAGAACAGGATAACCCACGATCCTTTATAGGTGCTTAAGCTTACTTTGCTGAATTCTCCTTTTTCGTACGACGTGACGTTGGAAAAATCTGGTGCGGGTTTGTCGATGGAAATCATAGATACCAATAGTTAATACTTGTAGCCTGCTGCAGGCAGTGTATCAAACTCCCCATCCTGCTCCCATACACCTTCATGAGGACGCCGAAAGGGGAGTGGTTGATTATTTCGCCAATATTTGCTACATTTTTGTTGCTCACCGAGGTTTCATGGACAACGTGGTCGACGGGTTTCTACGGAGGGGCACGCACGAGTTCACTCGGGAATGGGCCGTCCCCTTTCTCTGGTCGGTGGTTGCCGGAGCGGTTACGTACGGGTCTGCGATCGCCGCGACGACCGGCGCCGTTGCACTTCACTACTGGTCGACTCAGGTGACGGGAGGCACACTTCACCCGGGTTTCAATATCCTCCTCGTGGTTACGATTGGTTTCCCTGTAATTCCGATGGTGATGATTATTATTGACCCAGGCGAACGTCTCAGGGACCGGTATTACAACGTCCTGTGGCCGGCTGGACGCGCGCTTTCGCGATTGGTTTTCCGGATCGTTGGAGCCTGTCGTTTACGCGGATGGTGATGTGGCTGACAGACAACGAGGTGCCCTGCTCCGACGACGCGTCGGGGTGGGGCATTGCGCGTTTTGGTTGTCCTTTTGTCTAAAATTCGCTACGCTCTTCCCATCTATGAAACGAGAACAAAAGCAAAACCTGAGTATTTTCGTGGGTGCGGTTGTGGTGTTTGCAGCGATGGTGTGGGGGTATCAAGCGTATTCCGCTCGTCAGGTGGCGAATGCAGCGTGGCTGGAACTTGATGGGGGATTGTATGCCTCGGCGGTCACTCGCGACGGTGTTACCTCGTTGGTTCCCGGAGATCAGCTCTACGAGAGTGGAATCGACGAAGACGGCATTCCTGCGCTGACGAATCCCAAGTACGCATCGGTTCTTGCTTCTGACGCGGTCATCGCTGACGATCTTGGTGGTATCGATCTTGAGATTAATGGCGAACATCGTTTTTATCCCATTCAAGTTCTGAACTGGCACTACACAGTCAACGATTCATGGGGCGGGAAGGATATTGTGGTGACGTACTGTCCGTTATGCGGTACGCCGGTTGTTTACGAACGACAGATCGACGGGAAGACACTGACGTTTTCGGTAACGGGAAAGGTTTACAACAACAACACCGTGCTCAAGGATAACGAAACAGGATCGTTGTGGGTGCAAGGATTGGGAACGGCGGTGCAAGGGGAGATGATTTCCAAAACGCTCACGGTTATTCCTTCAACATTCATGAGCTGGAAAGATTGGAAAGATGCATACCCATCAGGATCGGTTCTTTCCACCGACACCGGGTTCACTCGTGACTACACTCGTCACCCATACGGCGGATACGACACATCGATGGGTGTCTACTTCCCGAACAATCACCAAGATCCAAACTTTGGTAGTAAGTGGATCGTGTATGGGGTTTCGGAGAACGGAGAAGGAATTGGTTTTTCGGAAACGGTGTTGAAGGGATACGGGTTGGTGACGGAAGAGCTCAACAGTATGCAGGTCATTGCTGTGTATGACTTCGATCTTGGGATTATCCGTGTTTTTTCGGCGCTGACCGAGGGTGATCTCGTTACCAACTTCTCGTACGACTTTGCTAAAAGGCGTTTAACGGATGATCGAACCGGCAGTGTGTGGAACGAAGAAGGACTCGCGATCAGCGGACCATTGAAGGGCGAGCAACTCAACGAATTGCAAACGACGCGAGGGTACTGGTTCTGTTTGGCATCGCTTCACCCAACGTGGAGAGCGAATATCAGCGTGACGCCGGTCACCGAGGGTGAGGCGCTTCAGGTAGAATAGAAGACATGCTCTACATCGTCGCCACCCCATTGGGAAATCTTGGAGATATCACCGATCGGGCGCGATCGATTCTTGGAAGTGTGGAAACGGTGTTGTGTGAAGATACGCGAGTTTCGTCTAAGCTCATGGCAGCACTCAAGATTCGTCCGACGTTACGAGTATTCCACGAGCATACGGATGCCTTGAGTAGAAAGAAAATCGTTGATGAACTTGCATCGGGTGCCTCGATGGCGCTGATTACCGATGCGGGAACGCCGGGCATCTCCGATCCCGGAGGCTTCCTCGTCGCCGATGCAGTTGCTGCTGGCGTACCCGTTGTTCCGATTCCTGGTGCATCCGCCATTATCGCAGCGCTTTCGATCGCTGGCATCCCCCTCGACCGATTTACGTTCATGGGTTTTCCGCCGAACAAAAAGGGACGCAAAAAGTTTTTTCGAGAAATGTCGGAAGTCGACCACGCCGTCGTCATTTACGAATCAACGCATCGCATCGTCAAAACCCTCGAGCAGATGGCACCGCTCAATCGTCAATTGATTGTTTACAGAGAGATGACGAAGTTACACGAGACGATTTATCGAGGGACTGCGGAAAAGATTCTCACCGATCTTGCGGTAACGAGTACCAGAGGGGAATTCGTGATTGTTGTTTCTCCTGTTTAATTTTCCAAACATATGGCTATCCGATACATGACCACGGCGATTCCATACGTGAATGCCAAACCACACATTGGACATGCCTTGGAATACATCCAGGCCGATGTTATCGCCCGTACGTGGCGCCAAGACGGAGATATAGCTCGTTGGCAGTGGGGAACTGACGATAACAGTTTAAAGAACGTCCGTGCAGCACAAACTGCTGGTGAGGAGACTGAGGTATTCGTAGCACGTCATGCTGAGGAGTTTAAGAAACTGAAAGATGTTTTGAATCTTTCCTTTGACGACTTCATGCGCACGCGCGACGACCGTCATATTCGTGGAGCCCAGAAAGTGTGGAGCATGTTCAAATCGGAGGACGTTTATAAAAAGGCGTATTCGGGTTTGTACTGTGTGGGGTGTGAAACGTTTTATACGAGCGATGAAGCTCCGGAAGGGTTGTGTCAGATTCACAAGAAACCGCTCGAGGAAGTTTCTGAAGAAAATTACTTTTTCCGTTTGAGCGCGTATCAAGAACAACTTGAGACGCTCATTACAAACGATACGATTCGTATCACGCCCGAAACACGTAAAAACGAAATGCTGGGATTCATTCGTCAGGGATTGCAGGATTTTAGCATTTCTCGCAGTGTCGCTCGTGCAGAACACTGGGGTGTGCCAGTTCCCGCTGATGCATCACAAGTAATGTATGTGTGGGTTGACGCACTAAGTCAGTACATTACTGCGCTTGGTTTTGCAGACGACGGAACAGACTACAAAACATACTGGGAAAACGCTGACGAACGTCTCCACGTGATTGGCAAAGACATCGTTCGTTTTCACGCAATTTATTGGCCCGCATTCCTGTTGTCGGCAGGCCTTCCGCTCCCCACTGATTTGTTTGTTCATGGCTTCTTTACAGTGAATGGAGAAAAGATGAGCAAGTCACTGGGCAACGTTCTCGATCCGATTGATCTTGTGAACGACTTTGGCGTCGACGCTACCCGCTATGCTTTCTTGAAGCTGCTTCCTTTTGGATCGGACGGTGATATTAGTGTCGCGAAGATGGAAGAGTGTTACGCCGAGCTCGCAAATGGCGTTGGAAACCTGGTGAGTCGCGTTGCAGCGATGGTGAACAAGAATTTTCCGGAGGGAATCGAGAGAGTAATGTTTGGTCCAACGAATGCAGTCGTTGTGCAAGGTGAGTCATCGATTGACCTCTCAGACACCCTGCACGAGGCGAAGGAAACGCTCCGTGCATTCGACTTCCGTTTGTATATCGAACGCGTTTCTTTCGTGATCAACGAGGCGAATATCAAAATCGACAAAGAAGCGCCGTTCAAACTCGTTAAAGTTGATCGCGATGCTGCAAAGAAGTCCCTGTCCGAGCTTGCAGCAATGATCCGGTGGATTGGTGAAGCGTTGGCACCGATTATGCCAGCAACCGCCCAAGAGATTGCACGGCGATATGCCGGAGATGTTATTGTGGTGGGGGATGGTCTGTTCCCTCGTCGCGATCAATAGTCTATGAATATTACTGATATCGTCCTCCTCCTTTTTACCGCCGTCATGCTATTTGCGGGGTGGAAGAGCGGATTCGTACGATCGTTAGGAAGTTTGTTCGCCCTTGCGGCAAGCGTTGTCGCGGCCTTCTACGCCATGAACTGGATTCGTGACAGTTTTGGTTATTCGTTTACGGCGAATCCGTGGTTCACGATCATCACGTTTGTGTCGCTCGTCATCGTTGCGCATTGGTTGGCGATGTACATCGTGGAAGCGCTCGATCTCGCCCGCAAAGTGATCTCGATCATCCCATTCGTTAATTTCGTGAATTCGATTCTTGGCGCAGTACTTGGCGTTCTGCAGTCAGCAGTCGTCATCCTCTGCATTGCTTACATTGCCGTTACACTTCTGCCGTCAGGAAATTTCCGTAACAATATTTTGTCGTCAACGATTGTGGGACGAGCAGTTGATATGGAAACGAACGCGGGTATCCTCTAGACAGAAGAGAACCACCCTGAGGCGCACGCCGAAGGGCCTCCTAATGACTACTGGAGGCCTCCCGTCGTCATTTGGAGGTCCCTCGCTTTCGCTCGGGATGGTTACTAAAGTGATTGCTAGATGCCAAAGAAACTATGTACCTCATCGATTCTCACGCTCATCTTCACTTCCCTGCGTTTAGTGCGGACATCGACGAGGTGGTGAAACGAGCACAAGAAAGTGATATCGGACTCGTGACGGTGGGAACGAAGTTTTCACTGAGCGAAAGTGGTGTGGCATTTGCGGAATGTTACGAAAATGTTTGGGCAACGATTGGGTTGCACCCCGGGCACGTTCACGATCACAATTTTGTTGACGAGAACGAGGAGTCGAACAATGTTCCGACACCGGAAAAAACGTTTGATGAGGAACGGTACGCGTCCCTCGTAACGCACCCCAAAGTGGTTGCCATCGGCGAGTTCGGTCTCGATTATTCGCGGGTTCCAGAAGGAATGAATCTTGAGGTGTTTAAAAACGATCAGCAGGAAGTTGCTCGTCAACAACTTCGATTTGCCACGAAGTATCAGAAACCTGTCGTCATCCACTGCCGCGATGCGCACGGTGATATGCAGACGCTGATTGCCGAGGAGATTGCTCGGGGCGGAATTGCGCGACGAGGAGTGATCCATTGTTTTACCGGAACGGCCGAGGATGCGGCGAAGTACGCCGAGCTCGGATTTTTGGTCTCCATCACCGGCATCGTCACTTTCGGCAAATCCGTTGCCGCAGCCGTCAAGGAAATCCCTCTCGACCAAATGATGGTGGAAACCGATTGCCCCTACCTTTCCCCAATCCCACTCCGCGGAAAACGGAACGAACCAGCCAATGTCCGTCTTGTTGCCCAAGCTATTGCTGATCTCCACGGCATTTCCCTCGACCGCGTCGCCGAGGTGACGACACAGAACGCAGTCCGCCTTTTTGGGCTGAATGGTTGACTTTTTTGATACTTCAGGATATTTTTTGATGTCGGTCCGTCCTGGACCACCCAAGATCAGCCTCGATGGCTTTTCCTCTGGTATCTCAAGTGTCCAGTTCCAACCCCGTCAAGGATACCGCCATGGCGAATCCCGCCGACCCCAACAAGATCGAGCTCTCCACCCGTGCAACCGAGCTCCGGCAGGGGAACGTCCTGTTTCTCTCCTTCCACATGACGGCGACCACCCTCGCCGAGCTCGCCCACCCGAACCGCTTCAGCCTCGACCACGACCGCGGCGTCCAGCGCGATCTGGACGAGGCGCAGGTCCAGGACTTCATGGACGCCATGGAGGCGGGCCAGCCCATCCCGGCCAATCTCACGCTCAACCTCACGGGCGAGTGGGTGCGCTCGGGGGAGGATCTCTACGGCGAGAAGGGGCAGTCCACGATCGAGGCTCTGGACGGCCAGCACCGTGGCGAGGCTGCCCGGCGGTGGGTCGAGGCGGGTCGGTCGGACATCACCGATCGCTACACCTTCGTGGTGATGGCCACGGAGAACGCGTTGGACGACCTCCGTCGCGAGCTCTTCCTCGCCCAGGTGAAGGCCCTCCGCGTCAGCCGGGAGCACGAGTCCGCCGTCCGTCGCCGTGCCGGAAAGTTCAACACCAAGGGTGAGGAGGAGGCGAGCGTCATCGCCGCGGCTCTGAACGAGCGTCTCGACTCGCCGTTCTCCGGCCGCATCCACGAGGGCGACGTACATCGCGTCGGTCGCAACCGTAAGCGGGTCCTGCCTGCGGATGCGTGGGCGACTTTCGCCGGCGTCTCGCGGGCGCTCGTCGAGTCGGTCACCGGGCGCTCGTCGATCGTCGCCCACCTCGATACGACGGGCAAGACGCAATTCGCCATCGACCTTCTGTCGGCGGCGAAGGAGAGCTTTCGTACGCAGTTCGAGGAGGGCGGAACCCTTCGCACGGCGTTCGGAATCAAGGCGCTCTTCCTGCTGGCCGCGCGCAAGCAGGGCACCTTCCGGGCGCTCTTGCAGGCGAACGGCGCGAGCAAGGCGGAGATGATGCGGTTGTTCGCTCTCGTGCCCCGCTTCCAGTGGGCTCCGCGTGCCGGCGTCAACTGCGGAGCGGTCGTGGGGCGGTTCAACGACCGTCTCTCCGAGGCCATCGGCACCCCGCCCACGGGGAGCTGACGGTCGAGAGCATCTACCCCGCTGAGGTACGAGGTACACAGGTACAACGCACGTTCACGAACGGATCCCTCGGTCGCCGCAAGGCTGCCGGGGGATTCTCGCGTTTAAAGGGAGGGGAGTTTCACCGTTTTTAGATATTCACGCTGTATTTGCCCGATGGGGTGGTTCTCGGGTATACTGACGCCGCTTTTATGAACGACACCGGAGCCTATCTGCGC
>ERZ1292630.2374-Hain-H41-02um-R3-2374-length-17481-cov-6_pt1 | contig 17481 bp, 13 predicted proteins | sample MGYA00564408_ERZ1292630 | MGnify/ENA primary metagenome ERZ1292630 (study PRJEB36523, sample SAMEA6512641) | groundwater metagenome | collected 2019-01-08 | study: AquaDiva: Metagenomics assemblies of 32 groundwater samples
GAGATTATTTTTGCATTTTTCCCGTATTTTTTGCGTACTGCATCCATGAGTTCCAGAAGAATATAACTTTTCCCAACTCTCCTTTGTCCCATGAGAACCTTTATCAACCCTTCCTTTCCCATGAAAGGTTCAATCTTTTTTATGTACTTTTCCCTGCTTTTATAAGTTTTAATCATACTTATAACTTTCTTATTTTTTCTTTATATTCTCATTATACTTAAAACTCTCCAATATTGCAATTACAAAATATGCTTCAACCACTTCCCCGTGAGTGATTTCTTCTCCTTCACGACCTCTTCTGGGGTCCCGGTCGCGACGATTTCGCCACCTTTGTCGCCGCCTTCGGGGCCGAGGTCGATGATGTAATCGACGGATTTGATGACGTCGAGGTTGTGCTCGATGACGACGACGGTGTTGCCTTTTTCTACGAGTCTCTGGAGCACGTCGAGGAGTTTGCTGATGTCTTCGAAATGGAGGCCGGTGGTGGGTTCGTCGAGGACGTAGAGTGTGGAATCGGTGGGTCTGCGGGAGAGTTCAGTGGAGAGTTTGATGCGTTGCGCTTCTCCTCCGGAGAGGGTGGTGGCGGATTGTCCGAGATGGATGTAGCCGATGCCGACGTCGGCGAGGGTTTGCATTTTCGTTTTGATATTTGGGATGGATTGGAAAAACTCGAGAGCTTCGTCGACGGTCATGTCGAGGACGTCGGCGATGTTTTTGCCACGATAGCGAACTTCGAGGGCTTCGTGATTGTATCTGCGGCCTTTACACTCTTCGCAGGGGACGTAAATGTCGGGGAGGAAGTGCATTTCGATTTTCTTGATGCCATCGCCGGAGCACGCTTCGCAACGGCCACCTTTGACGTTGAAACTAAATCTTCCTGGCTTGTAGCCTCGAAGTTTTGCCTCTGATGTTTGCGCGAAGAGGTCGCGAATGTCGGTGAAGACGCCGGTGTAGGTTGCAGGATTACTGCGCGGAGTTCTGCCGATTGGCGATTGGTCGATGTTGATGATTTTGTCGAGATGACCGAGGCCTTCGATACGTTCGTGTTTTCCGGGGACGTCAGTGGAACCGTAGAGCTCGTGAGCGACACGTTTCACGAGGATGTCGTTGATGAGTGTGGACTTCCCTGAGCCAGAAACGCCAGTGACTCCGATGAATGTGCCGAGTGGGAAATCGGCGCTGACTTTCTTGAGATTGTGCTCAATGGCGTTGACGATGCTGAGGAATTTTCCGTTGCCTTCACGACGTTTTTTCGGGATTGGTATCTCTTTTTTTCCGGAGAGATATTGTCCTGTGAGCGAGTTTTTGTCGACCATGACTTGAGCTGGAGTTCCCTGTGAAATAATTTGTCCGCCATACTTCCCTGCTCCGGGACCGACATCGATGAGATGATCGGCGGCTTTCATCATGTCGACGTCGTGTTCGACGACGATCACGGTGTTGCCGAGATCGCGGAGGGTAACGAGCGTTTTGATGAGTTTCTCGTTATCGGCTTGATGGAGACCAATACTCGGTTCATCGAGAACATAGAGAACACCCGAGAGGCGGGAACCGATCTGTGTTGCGAGACGAATGCGCTGCGCTTCACCACCAGAGAGCGTGTTGGCGGCGCGATCGAGTGTGAGATACGAGAGACCGACGTCTGTCAAAAAGCCCAGACGACTGCCGACTTCCTGGAAAATGAGTTTTCCGATCTTCTTCTCTGTTTCGGTGAGGACAAGGCCTTTGAAAAATTCACTCGCTTTACCCACAGAAAGTTTTGTGACGTCGATGATGGATCGATCGTTTATTTTGACGGCGAGAATTTCTTTCCTGAGGCGATTGCCGTGACATTCGGGACAATCGAGAATACGCATGAAACCTTCGATTTTTTTGCGAATGTAATCGGATTCGGTACTGAGATAGCGGCGTTCGAGATTCGGGATGACTCCTTCGAAAGTCGTTGTGTATTCTCCTCGAAAACCTCTTCCTGGTGAGCCTTCATCGTCATCGTCGTCGTTCACGGAACCGTTGCCGATGTTGATGGTGTATTTGCGATCGCCGGTGCCGTAGAGGACTTTGTGCATTGCTTCTTTCGAAAGATTTTTCACGGGCATGTTCATCGAAAATTTCTCGATTTTTGCGGCAGCTTCGAGGATCTTGTTGTACCATGTGAGATGTGAAACGGTCGCGGACCATGGCATGATGGCGCCTTCTGCAAGACTTAATTCCGGATTCGAGAGAACGAGCTCTGGATCGATTTCGAGCTTAGTTCCCAGACCGTGACAGGTCGGACATGCGCCGTGGGGACTATTGAAAGAAAAACTGCGTGGTTCGATTTCTGGAATGCTGACGTCACAACCCGGACATGCAAATTTTTCAGAAAAAATTTTCTCTTCTTTGCTGTCGAAATCTTGGATGATCACCAGACCTTCACCATTTTTCATGGCGGTCTCGATAGAATCGGCGAGGCGTGTGCGGTCAGGATTGGGTGCGTCGATTTCTTCTCCGGAGGAAAGTTTTTGCTTTTGTGCTTTGAAATTTTTCACGACGAGACGATCGACGACGATTTCGATGGAGTGCTTTTTATTTTCGTCGAGCTCTGAAACGTCGAGAATACTCATGACTTCCCCGTCGATGCGGACACGAACGAAACCATCTTTTTTCATTTTTTCGAACACTTTTTCGTGACGACCTTTGCGATCGCGCACGACAGGCGCGAGGACGAGGATTTTGCGATCTTCTGGCATCTGACCGATAGATTCGACAATTTGGCTCACGGATTGACGGGCGATTTCTTTGCCGCAATTTGGACAATGTGGATGACCGATTTTGGCGAAGAGGAGACGGAGATAGTCGTAGATTTCGGTCACGGTTCCGACCGTCGATCTCGGGTTTCGTGGTGCGGTTTTTTGATCGATGGAAATGGCCGGAGAAAGCCCTTCGATCGAGTCGACATCCGGTTTCTCCATGAGTTGGAGGAAATTTCGAGCGTATGTGGAAAGACTTTCGACGTATCTTCTCTGGCCTTCGGCGTAAATGGTGTCGAACGCGAGTGATGACTTCCCTGAGCCAGAAACACCGGTGACGACTGTGAGTTTGTCACGCGGAATTTCGACGTTCAAATTCTTCAAATTGTGGAGACGGGCACCTTTGACGACGATATGATCGGGCATGAAAAATTTTTAGCTTTAAGTACGAGGTACGCTAGCATATTGTTTGCCGGAAAACAAGGGTGTATGGAGAGACTTCCTAGAGATTTTTGTGCGCAGTCTGTCGAAGGCTATCAATCTGGTATGAACGAAACTTAGACTTTTTCTGGCAAATTTCTCAATTCTCCCCAGGCGGATTTTGTTTCTTCTTGAGTCGCCGGAACCTCATAGGCTCTATACAGTAAAACTGGGGCGTCCTTCCTGAGATTCGTCGCACTGTAAGAAGAAATGACTCGGGGAACAACTGCAAATTCTCCGAAAGCAAGATGAGAATGATCTGCTCCATCGTCGATGCGTACATCGACATTCAGACTCCCTAATCCAGCAAATCCCTGCATTAATTCTAATGAATCTGGAGCAATATCTTCTTGGCGAGCAATCTCGTAAGTCACTCCAGGATCAAGCTTTAAAAAATGTACGAAATACCTTCTCCCGCAATTTTCGATGGTGTAGACTGTCTCTTTGTATCCTTCGCCATGATTTTTCAGGTGTGGTTTTTGAAACATCGCCTTCATGACACGTTCTCTATTTGCCACCAAATGATCTCCAATATTTTTTGGATTCAAACTGATTCGATCACCCAAAGCTTCTGGAACCTTGATGCTGACATCTACAGAGGGGTGTAGATTAGGATTCAGTAAGGTATGTGGGGTAAAAGTTGAAAAATGTAACATTTGTCCTGGACGAGCGGCGAGAGTAAAAGCTTGGCTTGAGTGATTTCCATTCAAAAAAGCAAGACCATGAGTTGGGTGGATGGCCAAAGAGTTTTCGTCGCTTACGGCATGGGCATGGAAAGGCTGTTGTTCATGGAGCGTTGGTTTTGAAGCAGTTACAACGGATAATCCATCATTATCGTAGCTCTTTCTGTGAAGACCCATGTATGTCCGTCTTTCGGTCGTTCCGGATGGAACGATATAATGATGATCTTTTACGGCGTTCAATCCTACGATTGTGATGCGATCATCAGTGCCTACCTGTCGGGTAAAATTCTCTAGCAATAACCGAGAAACAATATCTTCGAATCCTCTCCAATCGGCTTCTGTTTCTGTGTTCAATTCTCGGCTGGCCAATAAAGCTTTCACCTCTTCTCTTATGCGCTGCACGGCAAGTCTGCGCTGGACAAGCTCGCGAGAGGAAGGATTCTCTGAAGTTTCAATGGCCTCTTGAGTAGAAAGCAAAAAGTCTGCAACTTTTCCTTTATCCAGCTCTGTTAGATCCCGTTCAACATTGATGACAGCACTCATAGTGAGTGAATTCTAAAACAAAAAATGTATAGTGGCAATATTTTTACCCCCCCCCCTGAAGCTGCTTCCTTGCTCTGTCGATCGGTTCGGTGGTGTTTTCAACGATTATATCTCCTGTGAACTTGACTGTAAACTTTCTTTCTTCTCTTCTGCTGTATAATCAACCAAATATCCTAGATTTTTCTGGTTCTCTTTTTGTTTCAGGAGGTGATTGACCCAGAAAAATCCGATTCCGAGGAACGGGACGAGGAAGAATGTCCAGTTCATTTCGAGGAAAATATTGTAAATTGCGTGGAGAGTGGCGGCGATGAGGAAGCCTTCAACCCATTTACTGATGGAGAAAATTTCTTCTTTTTGGATGCCGAACCATGCTTGGATTTTCTTTGGCCAGTAGATGGTTCGCTTGTTGGCGATGAGATATTCTTTTGCGAAAAACGAAATGCCATAATAGTAGCCGAAAATTGCGGAGAACATGATGTGTGCGAAAGTTGAGAAAACCGAACGGAAGATGAACGGCATGAGGAGATTTTCCATGCCTTGCTGGATCCAGATGGCGTGGAAATACATGATGTTTTCGGTAAAAGAAAATCCCAGTGCGGCGACGATGCTCATAGTGATGGCATCATCGATATTGCGCGTGGTACTGCGATCATCTACGACTCTGACGGCGAAATTTTTCATCGCTTCTTCGATGAATCCGACGATGAAAAATGTGAAGACCACACTCACGGGAATGCTCACAAAATGACTGAGACCGATGACGTCTGCCTGAAACCCTTCGGTGTAATGAAATGCATTGATCCAGGGGAAATATTGCCAAAGATATTTGTAAAAAAGAATGGGGAAAACTGCCGTGGCGCCAATGAAAAATGTGTAGAGAAGGAGACGGCGAGATTCATGAATTTGGCTTCGAAAAATCTTAATCCAGAGCAATGCCGGAATGATAGCAAGGATGGCGGAACCGGAGATTTGGAGAACAGCATTCATGAGTTTTGTTTTTTTGTTTTGGCTCCCTGAACTCAGGGTTTTTGGTATGTTCTTTTACTATAACATTTTTCTCATTTTTTGGCAAGCTTTTGGCTTTGTGATTTGACTAGTCCCCTTGAGCAGATTTTGACACTTCCCTCTACATTCTTTCGAAGAATTCCTTCTCTATTCCGAGTGCCCTCAGTCTATCCAAAAGAACATAAGGGTTCACTGCATGCCCTTCATGCAGCGGCACGTGGATTCTCGGCCCTCCACCTTTTGGCTGAAATACACAATGGCTCCCATGTGTGTCGATGGGATTACCCAGGATATTGATAAGAATTTGACGGACACGTCTTGCAGAGATTGTGAGTTTTGGTCTTTTTACTTGTTTTCCTGGTATCTGGTCGTGCGCTGGCTCTCCGTTTTCGCCGTGCATTTCTGTTCCACTGCTTTGTTCTTTGCCTCCTGCATATGGCTGAAAAACATACCTGCATTCTTCGCGAACCTCTTCTGTTCTTTCTCCAGTTATATCTGTCCCACCCTTTCCGATGAGTAAATCTTCCCATTCATCTTTGCGCCCCTGAAGATTTCTCCAAATGATATCAAGAATTTTGCATCGCAAAAGTTCGTAGGATTCTGCGTCTAGAAAATTTGTGAGTGGTGTCACTGTATCTCCGATGCATATCGGGTGATCCCCTCGAAAAACAGAGAGACGTATTGTCGTACTTTGTCGATCTTTTCGATTGAGAACGATATCTACATGGCAGATTTTAAAAGCATTTTCTTCGACGTTTCTTGTTGGGAAAATATGCACTTCTTTTCTCTCAATGCTTTCTGTAGCATCCTGGACTCCGCGCAAAATTGACATCCCACTCACTTCTGCAGCTTGATCTGCGTTGTATCTTTCCAACATGCCCTGATCAAAATGACCTACTTCTGCTCCGTATTGTTTTGCAAATTCGCTTAATTGTGGCATCAGTCCTGCTGTTTTTCTGATATCCAAAAACTGCAGGGCGGATTGAATTTTACCCTGCTGTATGGCTTCCTGTAGCCTATTGTGCTTTTCGTAGAAGGCTACAATAGCATTTTTTATACCACTTTCGAGCGCCCTCTTCTGCATTTCATGAATGACTTCTGATCTCTTTTCTGGATTTTTTCTTAGGTACAATGAATTCTGACCCGGTATTAGTTTCTTGAGCTCTGCTTCCGATATTTCTGGTAATTCTATATTTTTTATGATGGCAAGCAATTCCTGGCAAAAGGCCATGAAGAATTCAATCATAAAAAACTCTTTTAATGTTCCCTCGTCATCTTTCTCTGTGAAATTTTCGATCATCGATAATATTCTTTGAATCCCTGAATCTTTTTTGCTTGTATACGCTGGGCATTCGTCCTGAACGATGTGAACTTCGAGTGATCGCGCGATGTTTGCTGGTGCAATTTTTTCTTTTGCAACTTTTGCAAATTCAGCTACTGCTGTGCGTAATCTTGCCATGAGATTTTGAAATTCTGGAAGTGTAGCTGCGTATTGGACTGCGGCTCTTCTATCCAGCCCTCCATCCTTTACAGCTCGATCTAGAATTTTCATTTCTGGATCTTCTACAACTTCCTGCAGCTTCCGTATTGCCTCTGCGCCGAAAAAGTTTATGCATTCTGTGGGTACTGCCCTCATGATGCCTGATATGTGTCTGATGCCTGACGTATGAGTTCCTTCAGCATTGTACTGCTGTCTTTCATTCATAAAATACATTCAAAGGGCTTTCTGTTTTGTTATTATGACTTTTTAAATCTTTTTGTCAATCTTCTGCCTTATTTTACTCCTGCTCCACTGTCGATTTCTCCCTGGTGTATGCGACGAACGGTGCTTTGTGCTTTGAGGGTTGCGTTGAATTCTGGGAGCGGATTACCTTCGGCGATGGTCATGATGACCTGTGCTTCAGGGAGAATCTGCATGATTTCAGCTTTGTTTTCACTGTCGAGCTCGGAAAAAATGTCGTCGAGGAGGAGAATCGGATTTTGCTTGGAGCAGCGTTGCATCCATTCAATTTCGACTTTTTTCAGGAGAATCATGAGGCGGCGAAGTTGGCCTCGTGATGCGGATTCGTGGATGTCGTGACCTTGAAATGTGATTTTGACATCTTCTCGATGCGGTCCGACGGTGGTGACGCCGAGGCGGAGGTCTTTTTCCAGGTTTTTTTCGAGGAGTTCCTGCAGATTTTTCTTGGGAGCGTAGTGGAGCTCGTAGGGCTTTTCTATTCGGCTTTGAGCAAAGCTGATAAATTTCTCGCGAAATTCCTGAATTTTGTTGCCTTCGGTGACGATATGTTGGTTCCAGAGATCGAGCGTTTCGAGATTGCGATCTTGGTCGAAATGCTGGTCGCGGAGGAGCGACCTGCCCTGGAGCAGCGCGTTTCGCTCCTGAACAGCTTTGTGATAGCTTTGGAGCGTGGCGAGAGCGTGAGGGTCGGTCTGGATTTGAATGTTGTTCAGGTATTGGCGGCGAAGTCCGGGCTCGCCGGTGAGCATGATGAGGTCTTCTGGGCGAAAAAGCACTGCCTGAAAATGGCCGATGAAAGCTTCTCTTTTCACTTTCACATCATTTTTTTTGAACGCTTTTTCTTTTTTGGGAAGATTGACGACGCATTTTTCGAGGGTGATGTCGTCCGGCGCGCTCTGCGCTGGCGCGATTTTTCCGATCACGCGGAAGAAATCGCGATCCCATTTCACCATGTTTTCCACTTTTCGGGTGCGAAACGACTTCGTGAGCGCGAGCAGATAGACGGCTTCGAGAAAATTGCTTTTCCCCTGGCCGTTTTTGCCGGTCAGGATGGTGATATTTGCGTTTGCAAAATCGATATCGAGTGCATCGTAATTGCGGAAATGCTGGAGATGGAGAGATTTGAGGAACATGTGCGGTTTGTATAACATTTTTTTGCCTGAAACTCAATTTTACAATAATTCCAATTCGGTGTATTTTTGCTGCCAAATTTTGCCCATGTCCTTGTCCAGCACTCCCCCATCTACGGCTGAACCATCAAATTTTATTTCCATAGGCTTGGAAGATGTTCTCCATCGTGTTCGTGCGCTTGCTTCTCTCGATGATCCTGTTTTGATTACAGGTGAAACCGGGACCGGAAAAGAGGTTATTGCACGTCTTATTCATGAGCATAGTGGTCGAACTGGTCAGCTTATTGGTGTCAATTCTGCTGCGATTTCTGAATCTTTGGCTGGCGCTGAGCTCTTTGGACATGAAAAAGGCGCTTTTACTGGTGCGCACCAGAGTCGTCGAGGGTATTTACGGGAGGCTGAAAATGGAACACTCCTGCTCGATGAAATTGGTGATTTGTCGCGTGAAATTCAGGCAGCTCTTTTGCGTGTTCTGGAGCAACGTGAATTTTTTCCCGTGGGAAGTGCGAGGCCGGTTCCTACGAATGCCCGTATCATTGCTGCGACCAATAAAGACATCGCTGATCTGGATAAAGGTTTTCGAAGTGATTTGTATCATCGTTTTCCTTTTCGCATCAAACTTCCTCCTCTTCGTGAACGTCCGGTGCAGGCTCTCCATGCTCTTATGACTTTTTTTATGAAAAAATTGAGTGTTCTCATGAGGTATGAAAAATTTCTTTCCAACAATGCTATCTCTACTGTGGAAAAATATTCGTGGCCGGGAAATGTTCGCGAGCTGGCGCACGTTTTGAAAAGAGCTTTTGTTTTTTCTTCTGGTCCAGTGATTGGCGCGGATGATATTTGCAAAGAAATTTCGCGGAAAAGTTCTGATGAAGGTCGTACTGATCCTGCTCCGGATGTTCAGGAATTATCCGATATACCAGTGATTCATGCTGACATTCTGGGTAGCAAATCACCAGATCAGATACTTCGGGATATCAGAGCATTTGGTTATAAAACTTACAGAGATCGAATAGAACTTTTTTTATTTGAATTGGCCATGAGAGAGCATGGGGACAACAAATCTCTTGCTGCCGATTCTTTCGGAATGGATCGGTCTGGATTTGTTAGGAAATTGCTTGCACTTCGCGCAAAGGATGGAACTTCTGGTCGCATGGAGGGCGCGGAGGATTGAGGATTTTTATGAACTTTTTCTGAAATGGGGATTTGGCCGATTGGCACGATTTCTCTTTTTTGCTATCCTTGCTCGGCATTTTCATCCCTTTTTAACTTCATTTGTATGGCTTCCGTTTCTCAAGATCAAAAAATGGCTCTGCTCGGGGATTCTGACAAGCTTCAGGGTGTGCGTCATTCGTGTGCGCATTTGCTGGCGGCTGCGGTTCGGGCGATTTGGCCGGGGGCGAAAAATGCGATTGGGCCGGCGATTGAGAATGGGTTTTATCAGGATTTTGATTTGGGAGAGGTGAAAATTTCTGAAGAGGATTTTCCGAAAATTGAAGAGAAGATGCGCGAGATTGTGAAGACGTGGGGATCTTTTGCGGTGAAAGAAGTCTCGGCGGAACAGGCTCGCAAAGATTTTGCGTGGAATGAATACAAACTCGAACTGATTGATGAATTTGCGGCGGGTGGAAAAATGATTACGGAGAATGATCCGGGTGGATTTCTGGATTTGTGTCGTGGTGGACACAGTGAAAATCCGGCTCAGGAAATGCAGCATTTCAAAATTTTGAATGTCGCGGGTGCATACTGGCGTGGGGATGAGAAAAATAAAGTTTTGACGCGTATTTATGGAACGTGTTTTGCGACAAAAGAAGCGTTGGACGAGTATTTGAAAAAACTGGAAGAAGCGAAAAAACGCGATCATAAATTGCTGGGGAAAACGCTGGAACTTTTCACGCATAGTCCACTTGTGGGCGGTGGATTGCCGCTGTTTCTCCCTCGTGGTGCGCAGTTGAAACGAAATCTGGAAGAATATATTCGTGCGGAAAAAGTGGCTCGTGGATATTCGTTTGTCTGCATTCCACATATTGCGAAAGATCTGCTCTATGAGAAGAGTGGACATTTGGGGAAATACGACGCGATGATGCCGATCATGGAGGGTGATGAGGGGGATGCATTTGTGATGAAGGCCATGAATTGCCCACATCATTTCGAACTCTACCGGTCTCTGGCGCATAGCTATCGTGAATTACCTCTCCGTTATGCGGAAAATACGGTAGTGTACCGCAATGAAAAAAGTGGTGAAGTGAATGGACTTTTCCGGGTTCGTGCGCTCACACAGGATGACACTCATCATTTCGTGCGACATGATCAGATTGAATCTGAAATCGATATGATCCTCGGGCTGACGAAATCGGTGTACGATACATTTGATTTTAAAAATTACAAGGCACGAATTTCTATTCGCGATCCGAAAAATCCTGATAAATATTTTGGGGATAATGACCTCTGGGATAAGGCGGAAAAGAAACTGGTGGAAGCGATCAAGCGCTGGGGTTCTCCGTATTTCATTGGTGAGGGCGAGGCGGCTTTCTATGGACCGAAGATTGATCTGATGGTGGAGGATGCACTTGGTCGTGAATGGCAACTGACGACGGTGCAATTGGACTTTACCCAACCTGAAAACTTCGATCTGACGTATACAGGAGAAGATGGGAAAGCTCATCGTCCGGCGATTTTGCATGTGGCGATTCTCGGCTCGATTGAGCGATTTATGGGAATCATTATCGAACACTTTGCGGGAGCATTTCCGGCGTGGCTCGCGCCAGTGCAGGCTCGTGTGCTGCCGGTGGGACAGGATTTCATGGAGTATGGCAACGGCGTTTTCCAGAAACTTCGCGAGGCTGGCGTGCGTGTGGAGATCGATAGTTCGAATGAAACCCTTGGCAAAAAAATCCGCGCCGGTGAGATGATGAAAATTCCGTATCTCCTCGTGGTTGGACAGAAAGAGAAAGATGCTGCGACGGTGGCGGTGCGGAATTATGCGACGAAGGAGCAAAAAGTGGTGACGGTGGAGGAATTTCTCCAACTCCTATAAGCCGACTTCGTCTCTTACTCGCTTTCGCAAAGCTGCTACTGCGTGCAAGATCCTTCCTGCTGGATTTTCTTTTTTGACTCTTGCTGCAATTCTCTCGATCCCTTCTGTTTTTGCCATCTCTACGAGTCGTGATACGACGCTATCTTTGTCTACTGCTGCATGCTGACGATATATTTTTCTCGTGGCTTCCAAAAAGCGGAGGAGCCAGTGATCTGGATAGAGATCTGATGGCATGCTTATCTCGCTTTCGCGAAGGAGTTGTAGAATTTTATAAATACCATGTGAAGGATCTTGATCTGCGCATCTTTCGAGCAGCACATCAACATTCCCATATCTCATTTCTAGCCATGTGTTTTCATTATACTGTGGAACTCTCGATATTCCATGCACCCGGCACGCTTTCGCAAGTCTTTCTTTGCTTATACTTATCTCTACTGTTGCATGATCCACTGCCTTATCATAGCTGCTGCTTGTTGCTCTGTTTTTTACACTTTTCCCTTTGACCCGATTGGGAAGATTCAACAGTCCATTTTCGAGAATTTTTTCTGCTGTCGGCTGGTCTTCTTTTCTTTTCGCAAAGACTGTTGATCGATATGGGTCCCTCAAGTTCATTGGGTGCGATTCATCCTTGATAATTGTTTTCAAGATCATTACTTCTGCAGCTTTGATGTTGATAACATTGAAATTTTCTTCGCCCATCGTACTGCCATCATTTTCGTCTCTTCCTGGATAAAAATAGACCTCGATTGGACCGATTGGTTCGTTGGTTTCAATGTTTCTCCCTATGAGATTACATTTCACAACTCTTGTTTTTTGATACCCGAACTTTTCTGTTTCTGAGAGATCTATTCCTCCATCTTGGACGTCAAAATATACATCTCCATACTCAAATTTTTGATCCTGGACATGGTTTGTTAAAATCAATTCACTGAGATACGCAGCAATCGGTTTCCTGAGTTGATATTGTCGAGATCGCAACACTCTTGCCAAAAGTGTGCAATAAGCGAGCTTTAACATTGCCTCTTTTCGAATCCTTTTCCTATCCCTTTCTTCCTCTTTATCTGATCCTTTGGTCTTGGATATCGCTGTTCCCGGACACTGTATCAACTTCCAAAGTTCTCGGTAGGATTTCGCTTCCTGTACTGCACTGCTCCACTGGAGCTTTTGCTGTGTTTCTGGCTCTGTCGGATAGAGAAGCACTACTCTTTTTTCATGAACCTTATTCGCACTCTGTAGATACATTTGAATATCGGAGGCCAATTGTTCCTCGGCATTGTCCGCCTCCTCCAAGCTAAAAAGTTCTTTCAAGTATCTCTCTTGTGCTTTTTCGTCATTCAAGAGCAATGCTAATCTTTCATCTTGCAGCACCTCTTCTCCCGAGGGTTCCACTTTTAATAGTTCTACATCGGTACATTCTGTAATACTTTTTATCCTCTCTGGTCTTTTGTCTTTTTCTTCGAGCCTCATGTCTTTAATTCCCTTTGCCACTGGAGCAATTACCACTTTTTGAAAAATATTTGCAACTCTTCCTTTTTCTGGTTTCTGTTCAGTACCTTTACCATTTTCCCACCTGGGCATTGCTTCAATCACTGCTTTTAAAACTTTTTCATGCTCATTCAAAAAATCTATGAGATCTGGATGCATCGTTCTCGTTTTGTGCAACATGTCCTGTACTAGTAATTCTGGCCGAAAAGGCATGATGCCGCCCACGGCATCCAGGACTTCCCGTACGCCGTCTTTCACTCCATCACGGAGAATGTTTGGCAAAGTTCGAAAAGCTGTCAGCCCTATACCATCAAGGATGTTGGCGAGCTTTGTAGCAGCCCCAATTCTCCCTTCTCTCTTCCCAAGCCAATCTTCCAGAAGTGCGACTCTTTCTCTATTCTCTGGAAATCCTATCGATACGTTCAGGACGTCCTCGCTATCTTGTCCTGCCAGTAGCGGCAAATCATCTCTGTGGTCCATTTTGATTGTGAAAAATGAGAATATTTGAGTTTTCAACCTATAGCATTTTTCCCTTTATGTCAATTTCTAAAGCTGAAATTTCTGATATTTTTGCTGCTTTTTTGTGGTTGTCAATCTCCACTTCAGGAATTCTGCTTTTTCACCCTTGTTTTTTTTTGGAAAGGTTATTAAACTTTCGGCGTTTCGAAATTGAGCGGAATTTTCTGCTTTTCATCACCCTTTATTTTCTCCAAATATGGCATCAAAAGAACTTTCTTCTGGCTCTGTGACTCAAATTATCGGCCCTGTTGTGGATTGTTCTTTTGAGGGCGAGCTTCCGGAGATTTATGAGGCGCTGGAAATCGAATTTGAAAAACAGAAGCTCGTGCTGGAAGTCCAGCAGCATACCGGTTCGAATCAGGTTCGTACGGTGGCTATGGGTCCAACAGAAGGTCTCCAGAGAGGTGCTGTCGTGAAACGTACGGGAAATCCGATCAGCGTTCCGGTGGGTCGCGAGGTTCTCGGACGCATGGTGAATGTGCTGGGACAGGGAATTGACGGTATTGCTGGAGAAATAAAAACCAAAAAGAAGTATCCGATTCGCCGCAAGGCTCCTACGTTTGTGAGTCAATCGACGAAGACAGAGGTTTTCGAAACAGGAATTAAAGTTATTGATCTCATTTGTCCATTCATGAAAGGTGGAAAAGTGGGTCTTTTCGGCGGAGCTGGTGTCGGCAAGACGGTCATCGTGACAGAGTTGATTCATAATATCGCGACTGCTCACGGAGGTTTCTCGGTCTTTGCGGGTGTCGGCGAACGTACTCGTGAAGGAAATGATCTCTACCACGAAATGAAAGAGAGTGGCGTTTTGGACAAAACGTGTTTGGTTTTCGGACAAATGAACGAGCCACCAGGTGTACGTCTCCGTGTTGCACTCACTGGTGTGACGATGGCGGAATATTTCCGTGATGAAGAAAAACAGGATGTGCTTTTCTTCGTGGATAATATTTTCCGATTTTCACAGGCTGGAAGCGAGGTTTCGGCACTTCTCGGTCGTATTCCTTCTGCGGTGGGTTATCAGCCAACTTTGGCAAATGAAATGGGTGAATTACAAGAACGTATTACGACGACGAATGATGGCTCGATTACTTCGGTGCAAGCAGTGTATGTCCCGGCAGATGACCTCACGGATCCAGCTCCAGCAACGACTTTCAGCCATTTGGACTCGACGGTGGTTCTGACTCGTCAGCTCGCGGAGCTCGGTATTTATCCGGCGGTGGATCCTCTCGATTCTTCTTCGATTATGTTGGATCCGAAAGTGATTGGCGAAGAGCATTATGCGGTGACGCGTGGTGTACAGAAAGTGCTCCAACGTTACAAAGACCTCCAGGATATCATCAACATTCTCGGTATGGAGGAATTGACTGAAGAGGATAGGCTCGCGGTTGGTCGCGCGCGCAAGATTCAGAAATTTTTGTCACAACCTTTCCACGTCGCAGAAGCTTTCACGGGTCGAAAAGGTGAATATGTGCCGCTCTCTGAGACGATTCGTGGATTCAAAGAAATTTTGGAAGGCAAACACGATGACAAACCGGAAAGCGCGTTCTATATGAAAGGTAAAATTGATGACGTCCAATAAACTATGATTCCCTTCTTCCTCATTACTCCCGAAAAAATTGTGTACCAGGATACGGTCGATAGCGTTTCGTTGCCGACGCCGGATGGCGAGATTACGATTCTTCCTCACCATATCCCACTCGTGACGATGCTCGGATCTGGCGTGATGCGACTGAAAAAAGGAAATGATGAACATTTTCTTTCGTGTTCGAATGGCGTAGTGAAGATCGATAAAAATGGTGTAACAGTGCTCGCAGATAATGCGGAAACGGCAGATTCACTCATCGAAGAAGATATCGAAAAAGCCCAGTTGGCAGCGAAAAATGCTATGACGATGAAGAAACAAGATAGTGTAGATTTTGCGCAAGCAGTGGCGATTCTGGAACGAGAAACGGCAAAACTGAAAGCGGTACGAAGGCACAAGAGCCGGAGAAATGTGTGACGTGTGACTATTGACTTATAACTTCCTAAATCCTAATTCCTACATCCTCAATCCTCCCATGAAATCCGGCCTCATGTACGCATTATCGCTCGCTTGGGATCTCGGATACATTATCGCTCTTCCTATCGCGATTCTCGGATTCGGTGGAGCCTATGCGGATAAACACTGGCAAAGCTCTCCTCTCTTTCTCCTCATCGGGATTGGATTGGCACTCATGATTACGGCTATTGGGGTCTCGAGAAAGATTATAAAACTTATGAAAGAAACGAAATAACTTATGAACTCAACCTCTCAACATCTCATCGCTCGGTACGAAATTGCTTCTGCGGAAGGTGCTTCTGTGACTGAAACGACAACAGCTACTGAAACTCACGCTTCTACCGAGAAAGTATTCTTCCCTCCGACGATTAACTCGGAAACGATTGCGCATGTTGGATCTTTTGAGATTCGCAACACCTTGATTATGTCGTGGCTCACGGTGCTGGTGCTCGTGATTGTGGCTTGGAGGACACGTAAGACGAAATATGAAATGGTTCCTGGGAAATTTCAGAATTTCATGGAAACGATCATTGAAGGGATTTTTGATTTCTTCCAGAGTGTGACGCAGAACAGGAAAGAGACGAAGCTTTTCTTCGGAGTGTGTGCGACGATTTTCCTTTACATTATTTCTTCCAACTGGCTCGGACTCTTGCCGGGCGTTGGTTCGATTGGGATTTTTGAGCAGCATAACGGTCATGAAGTACTTGTGCCACTACTGCGTTCTTCGTATTCGGACATCAATATGACTCTGGCAATTGCACTGATTTCTGTTGTGGTGACCCAGTTTTTTGGCATCATGCAGCTTGGTGCTTTCCATTATTTGGGGAAATTTTTTGTAAATCCTTTCCGTGATCCGATTGGATGTTTCGTGGGACTCCTGGAGTTCGTTTCCGAATTTGCCAAAATTATTTCTTTCTCTTTCCGTCTCTATGGCAATATATTTGCTGGCGATGTACTTCTGGCTGTGATGGCCTTCCTCTTGCCATTTATTGCTCCGATTCCGTTCTACGGTTTGGAACTTTTTGTGGGCCTGATTCAGGCACTTGTGTTCTGTCTGCTGACGCTCGTCTTCATGAAAATGGCAGCAACGCCTCATGGAGAACATGAGGAACATGCAACTACTGGCGCGTGACTTTCTTATATTTCCTAATTCTTATCCCCTAATCTCCTTTCTTTTATGGACAAAAATCTCTTTGTCGCCCTTACTATCGCTCTCGGTGGGTTTGCTCCTGCTTTTGCGATCGGAAAATTGGCGAGTCACGCTATGGACGCTATTGGTCGCAACCCAGAAGCTGCTTCCAAAATTCAGACTGCTATGATTCTCGCTGTGGCTTTCACGGAAGCTATCGCTATTTACGCTCTCGTTGTTGCTTTGATTATCAAATTCGTATAACACCCGCTGAGCGGGGCTCCATTTTATGGAACTTATTACTAAGCTCGGTATTGATTGGAAAATTTTGATCGCTCAGATTGTGAATTTCACGATCCTGCTCCTGGTACTGCGTGCTTTTGTGTATCGACCACTGCTCGAACTTCTCGAAAAGAGACGTGACATGGTCACGAAATCGGTGGAAGATGCCAAAAATGCGGAGGAGCTGCTCACTGATATCGAAAAAACTCGATTGGAGGCGATGGAAAAAATTAAAGTACAATCGGTGAAAATTCTGGACGAAGCTTCCCAAAAAGCTGAAGCTATGAAGGCACAGATTACTGATGCGGCTCGCAAGGAATCCGATATGATGTATTCTCAGGCAAAACTTCAGATGCAACAAGAAAAAGAACGCATGATGAAGCAACTGCACCAGGAGATTGCGGAAATGGTCGTCACTGTTTCCCAGAAAGTTCTCCAACGAGAATTCTCTGATACAGATATGAAACGCGTCCTCCAGGAAGCTGCTCAGGAAATCGCAAAGAATAATTAAACACTGTACTCCCGATCGTATGCGAATGACTGCCCGACAATATGCCAATGCTCTCGTAGATTTTCTGAAGAAGAATCCTGCGAGTCAGGAAACTGCTGCTTCTTTTCTTTCGACGCTTCGGAAGAATCGTCAGGATCGGCTTCTAGGTCGCATCTTGATGATTGCGGAC
>ERZ1292630.2375-Hain-H41-02um-R3-2375-length-17470-cov-9_pt1 | contig 17470 bp, 23 predicted proteins | sample MGYA00564408_ERZ1292630 | MGnify/ENA primary metagenome ERZ1292630 (study PRJEB36523, sample SAMEA6512641) | groundwater metagenome | collected 2019-01-08 | study: AquaDiva: Metagenomics assemblies of 32 groundwater samples
ATTACAAATTGGGCAGTCAAAATGTGTCTCATTATTCATGATTAATCATAAAAAATAAAAAAATTAGAAGATTTTTGATACTTCCATTTTATTTGCAGCATACATCGTAAGCCAATCTCCAACTTGGTATCTGAAATCCCCTTTTGAAAAGGAGACATCTATTTTCATACCATTTGTTTTGTAGAAAGTCACTCTGCAAACATCACTTGCAAGCTTCATGACTCCATTGTCCAAAGTATCCCACTCACCAATTGGACTCCATGACATGGCGGATACTGTGTTCAGGTTACATTTGATGAGTTGTTTTCCTGTTGGGCAGTTTTTGCCATTGTGATCATTTGACAGTGACAAAAGAAATCCTTCGTCACGTGCTTTTGCAAACTGATCTTTTCCTACTATTTCTTTGTGGTTCATATGTATTGTAGCATCCTCACATGTTAGTATTAAACAATATGTACTGCTGCAGTACGTGTTGTTTAATTATTATTATTTTATGAGGATAACAATGAATGAATACAATATGAGCGAATACTTCGAATCAACACCAACCTTTGAAACAGTTGGTGCACCAGAAGGATATAGACACTACAAAATTAACACAGACAACATACGATGCATGAGATGGGATCCTATAGGCAGATGGGAAAAACAAAAAAACGGAATTCTGAAGTTAGGAGAGGCTCCATGTGAGCTTAAAGTGATGTACATGGATGGATGGGCACAAACATTCTCCTTTGCAGAAAACGACTTTAGGGTTATGGTCGGAAAGTGGATTGTTATTTTCTGTAAAGATTTGGCAATATGCAAACCATTCTCGCCAAAAGATGATCCATCTTAATTTTTTTAGAATTGGTCATTTTTACAAACATAGAATGAGTGGTTAGTAAAGCGGATGTATCATAATAATTTATGAACAATCACAAAATGATAATTATCAAGAATCAAGACAGGGTGTTTTAAAATGCATATCTGATTGGCTTTCCTTATCTTAATGTATGATCTAGTTCTTGATTTAATGATGCCATATTGTAATTATTGGTACTAGTTTATCTACATGTCAAAAATTTGATGAATTATTGATATGGTTCACCATTAATGGAAAATAACCATCTCATTTCTCCAAAAATAGTAATTATTATATAGTTTATTTGGCAATGGGTGATAATGACCATAATAACTGTCTTAATTAGTTATAATGATGATTTTGACAGTGTATTAAATTCTAACTATGGTGGTAATTCTGCTATATGTGATCTTGATTTTTCTGATAAATTTGACTTGTGAATAATATGGATGACTAAAAATATGTCTAAACAATTAGAACGAGTAGATCTTAACATTGTAGGACGTATACTTTTTTTGCTAATTCAAAATGGCTCAGAAAAGAAGACAATACTTGCAAGAAGGATAAATCGGAATTATGATTATTTTATTCGATATCTAGAATTTCTTGAATTGCTTGGCTTTGTAAATCGAGAAACTAGTATTGATACTCAAATAATTAATGTGAGTGATTCTGGGAAATCTTTTTATCTTCGCAGATTTTCAAATGTAGAGAAAAATCTAATCCAAAAATCTTTGTGAAAAGTATTTGTATAAAATAATTGTTTACTCCTGAAGTAAGTACTCTAGGAGTACGTTTGTCTTATTAGGATATTCTTAAGATATTAATAACAATGACTAATACAAACATCTCGAAACTTTTTGGAATATTTGCTATCCTTGCAATTATTTCAATGGGAATAGTAACACAAGTAAATGCACAAACTCCTAATACGACAGTAGAATCGCCATACTCTAAAGCGGTTGGAACAATGGAAACAACAACAAACGTTGTTGATGGATTTCTGTATGTGAAATATACTTATACTAGCGACGACATTCATAGGAAATACGGTTTCCAAACAATCACCAAAGATGAAATCGTACCAATAGACGAAAGTTATACCGGCCCACAGAATGATAGTAAAGTAGAAGCAAATGTAGAAATTGAAATGATTCATGAAAATGAATCAAACAAATTGGAACAATTCCAACGTGAGCATGGAAACTCTCCAATATTCATACACGAAAAATGGAAAGCAGTTATCCCAACAACAGATTCCACTGCCAAAAATCCAATTCTATTCAACGCAGATTATGATGGTCAATCTGTGATAACACTACTAACACACGTTCCAAACTGGAGTGGTAAAGATCAAAGTGTCTATCTAAAATATGATCCAATTGATGTAATTTGGACAGATAACACTTCTAGCTCATCTCCTTTGATAGACAGTGTCAAATCAACTATGATAAGTAATGGATGGAGCTCTAGTACTTGTACTGGTGGAAGTAGTACTTTGTACATTAACATTGCAGGTAGGGGATGGGTTGGACAAGATGCAGATAGATACAAGTCCACTGGCGGCATATGCGATCAATACCATGTAAGAATGTGGTATCTTAACGCCGATCAGGTAGTGGGTGCTGCTCATCAAGAAGACACACATGGGATCGAAATAATGAAGATCAACCATATAGGTGGTGCAAATGTATGGGAGCAACCAGTAGTTCCATTTCATGTAGTTCATAGTTTTGAGAACGGTGAAACACAAGTGAAAAATGCATTTACTACGTGTTGGAGTTCCTCATCAAATAGTCACTGGATGAACAACTACTACACTAGAGAATATTACAACTACGCACTTGGATTATTCCATGTTTCAGCAAATAATAATGGATACGCTACGCAAATAAACAAAACTTGCTAGCCTCTCTTTTCTTTTTTTTAAAGATTATTATGTTAAAGCAATTTTATCTAGAATTGAATGAATTAAGACATGAATCAATCTGATTATTTAGTTTTAATTGCATTTTCTATGATTTTTGTTTTAAATCCTTCCACCGCATTTGCAGATGCTAACACAGAAGGCATAATAATTTGGGGCATAATTTTATCTGGCATTCCAGCTGCAATAGGATTGATGCTAACTTACATCCTTCTACGAAAAAAGAGAAACAGAGCCTAACAAAACACTCTCTTATTTATTGCAAAAGGGAATAACAATTTAAGATCTAAATCAAGATACATGTTGATATCTTTTCGAGAATTTTCTCTACTGTGAGATGTTATTTTCTTTTGCAATGACTCGAAAGTTTTTTCATAAATACAATACATAATTCTATAGCGTCATTGTGAAAAATATTATAATACACGAATCAATCAATAATCTTGGAATTCACTCGATATCCTTCAACTCAAACCTGATCTACTATTGGGTGTTATTTCAATGCAAAGAGGGATTTCTCTTTGATTTTGAATTATGATGATTTTCCTGCATGTGTAAAGCCTACAACTAAATCAAAACTAATTGAACGTGGTTGGGCAAAGTCATTTTCTTAATCTTTTAGCACCTAACATAAAAGAAGATAAAATCAGAAGTTCTTTCTCACTTGGAGATATTCCAACTGATCTGATTATACCTTTTGTAAATTTTATCGTATTAAGAATTAACAAATCCTGCAACAGATTATTGGTGGGCCAAATCATTTACTTCATGGGGAATTTATTCCGTATGGATTGATGAGGGAGCTGTAGGTGCTGGTACTGTAAAGTACAATCCTTTAGGTGGTGGTGCAGTAAAATATCTTGGATTCATCTATTATTGGGATGAAGATTTAAACACCCAAGGTTATACATTTGGCACAACAACTTAGTGGTAATGCTTTCCCACAAACCCTAAATACATCTAGTGATACATGGGATAGATCTAGCACTAGTGTTTCCGGATCTAAAACTATTCTTGGTTTAGTTACAGGGCATTCAAAATATGCAGTTCAACAAAGCAATCAAGCTAACGCATTAGATGGTTCATTCACAAGCAATGGTTGGTATAACGGAAGTACATGGGGTAGCCTATCAACTGCGGGATACTTAAATTATTGTGAAAATGATAACAATGCATCAGGCAAAGATGTGGATCAAGTAAGTGGAAGCGTAAATAACTTAAAGTTCGGAACATCAGCACTTGCCGATGACTGTACTACAAGTGTTTTCGAGTCTGATTACCTTCCAGGATAGATAAAATGGACAGAAAAAATACAATACTATTTGGAAGCATCATTATAGCTGCTATCGTTGCAACGGTCTTTAGCATTGGGGCAGTAAACAGTACCTCTGTTAGTAATCTTAACAGAGATTGTATGACTGCTGAGCAATCTAAAGGAATCACAACATTCAACAAAATACCTACTGTCCTTCCACAAGGATATTCTATCCAGTGTGTTGCACTAGATAGTGATAATGAAGTCGATATGTTAATTTCAGATCGAACAGTAGAATCTAATGAATGGCAAAGTGAATCAGTAAATCCATCAGGAAATAACATCTTCTTACACCAAACTATGGAAACTGGTGTTGATTATAAAGAACTAGGAAATGCTGAGAAAAGAATTAGAGATACAATCGCAGAAATAAATGAACACAATCCAAGTATAAATGCAAAATACTATTTAATCAATGGTATGCCTGCATATGGAACTGATTCATGTAAAAACTGTGGTACTCAAACAGCAGATTTTGGTGATGGTACTATGATAAAGCAAACATATGATGTTCCAAGCAAACTAAAAATCATCAGTGATGATGGAGTTAGATATTCCTTTTATGGAAACGTTCCACTTGATGATTTAGTGAAAATAGGAAATTCACTACAATAACACCTTTTTTTCTTTTTTATTATTAAGAAATTACTTTACTTTATATCATTTATTATTAATTTCTAGGCGTGGTTAAGATAGCAGCCCTTTGAGCACTGGTACTCTAAACGTTCAAACAGGTGCTGTTGGCGCTGTAACTACTGATTACTTTAAAATTGATTATGTGTCAAGTGCAGGAACTCAATAACCCTATTTCTTCCTTTTTCTTTTTTTTGAGTTATATTTTTTAAATTGTTTTGCATGACAAAAGAAATGAAACTTTTGCTAATTCCTATTTTTACAATAATTATAATATTTTCTGTAATTGTGTATACTGAAAGTACTTCGCTTGAAAATAAGACACCCGATATCATCTTTCAAAGATTTGTAAAAGACATACAAAAACATCCAGATGGAAACGAGTTAATCACGTTTGGCGTGCGATATATGGAGAAAGGTACTCGTATTGATGAAATACAAATTCTTAATATGAAAACCAAAGGAGATCAAAGAAATAGTAATTTCTGAAACTATGAGACGGGAGGAAACTGGAATGGAGGCAGTAGGCTTATGGGAGTCAGATAAAGAAAGGATTGTGGTTAAGAGGTCTCAGTTAAACAGCTTGGAAGCCTACGCTGGAACCTTACTTCATGAAACAGCACATGCAAAAAGCGGCGCAGGTGATATATCAAGAGAATTTGAATGTGAACTGACTAATCTTCTAGGAAAAACCTCTTCAAAGTAATATGGTAGCAATATTTTTAGACCATATGTGCCTTCAAACTTGATACATGGATCGAGTGCGAGTTGTTTCAAGCAATGTCTTTTCTATTGGATATGATTCCAAACAAAGGATATTGGAAGTCGAGTTTAATGACAAAACAATTTATCATTATTTTGAAGTCCCAGATCACATCCATGTTGAACTGATGAGAGCATCATCAAAAGGCTCTTACTTGGCCAGTCACATCAAAGGTAAATACAGATACATGCAAATAAAATAAAATGATAATAGAATCAATACATGTTCAAAATTTCCGTTCTATAAAGAATGAAACATTGAACTGTGATAACCTGACTGCATTGGTGGGTCCTAATGGTGCCGGAAAATCATCTTTCCTTAACGCCATTGAAAAATTTGAGAATAAAAATCCGAAAATAGATCTTGAAGATTATTTTAATAGAGATGTTTCAAAGGACATAATCATCACTGTTACTTTCAAAGAGCTATCTGATTCTGCAAAAAAGAAATTTGAACATTATGTAGAGAATGATAAACTTACAGTAGAAAGAGTATTCAAGTGGAGTGACGGCAAAGCAATCCCAAGTTTTCATGGATCATTATTACAAAATCCAGAACTTATTGAAATCAGAAATATTGTGGGGGCTAGAAATAAAAAAGAAAAATACAATGAGCTTCGTCAGAAATCCGATTACTCTGATCTGTCTTCATGGGATACGGTCGATACAGCAGATGATAAAATGAGGGCATGGGAATTGGCTCATCCTGATAAATGTGTGAGACAGAGATCTAATGAACAATTTTTTGGTTGGGAGAAAGTAGCAGAGGGATATCTAGGTCAATTTGTTAATTTCATTCCAATTCATGCAGTAAGAGATGCTTCCGAAATTACTTTGGATAATAAGGATGCGGCATTTGCACAGATATTGGATCTTGCAGTCCGTAACAAAATAATGGAAAGTGAAGATGTGAAAAAATTTCTAGAAAATACAAAAGCCCAACATAAAGAAATTATGCATCCTTCAAACATTCCTGAACTTAATACACTCGCCACCGAAATCAATGAGACTCTAAAAGACTATGCTCCACATGCCAAGATCGAGATTGATTGGAAAGAGGCTGAGGAATTAGATATTCCACCACCAGGGGCAAATATTTCTATACTTGAGGATGAGTACAAGACTACCGTTAATAGAACTGGCCATGGAGTACAACGAGCATTAATTATGACTCTTTTACAGCATCTTGCACTTGTAAAAACGAAACATAAAGAAATTTCAGGCGATGAAAATGATTCACATGATGACAAATTAGGAGTAATTCTCATCATAGATGAACCAGAAATTTATCAACATCCAAATAGACAACGTAATCTTTTTGATGTTTTTGCAAAATTGATAGAAGCAAATGAAAAACCTTTTAGAATTCAAATTATTTACAGCACTCATTCACCACATTTTGTCTCGATAGATAAAATAGATCAAATCAGATTATTGAAGAAAATAAAAATAGAAAATTCTGTAAAAGAAACCAAAGTTTACAGCACTTCACTCGATAAAGTTGCATCCGAAATAACAAAAAACTATGCCGGCACCAAAACATTCACAGCGTCTACACTACTTCCTCATCTTCAATCAATAAAAACTCCATTCGTGAATGAAGGTTTTTTTGCTGATCTTGTAGTTATTGTCGAGGGAGATGGAGATAGAGAGGCCATATTGGGAGTGGCAAATGCATTGGGACATAATTTTGAAGCTGATGGTATCTCTGTCCTATATGGGGATGGGAAAAGTAACATGGACAGACCTGCAACCATCTTCAGGGAAACAGGTATTCCAATTTATGTTATCTGGGATAATGACGAAGGTGGAAATGCTAGCAGCATTTCTGAGAACCGTAGGCTTCTAAGATTGATGAAATTTGACGAAGAAGATTACCCACATAGAATTGAAAATACTTTTGCAGTTTTGAAAAATAATTTAGATGAAACAATTTCTTCAGACATTGGTGAAGAAATGTATAAGAGATTATTACATGAGTGTAAAGAAGAATTTGGTGTAGCAAACGAAAAAAAAGCATTTGTAATCTCAAAAGTTATTGAAAAAGCAAAATCTGAAGGAAAGACCCCTCAAACATTAGCAAATATTGTCAGTAAAATTATGGAATATAGAAAAACCATCTAAAATTATCTTAAAAATCATTTAGTTATGAGTAATTTTGTACTCCTGATATACTAACTATTTATAGTACAGATACTATAACATTATAGTGTATACACTATAGGAGTATGCGTAAAAATGATGGAAACAGAATTCAGAATATTGGATATTCTCTCAAAAGAGATAGGCAATCCAATGTCTATAAACAAACTAACTGAAAAGATCAAGCAGACATATGGCACTGCATATTATACTAACATCCATGCCGAAACACAACGCCTTGCAGAACAAAAGACACTAAGACTAGAAAAGTCAGGCAAGTCACTAATCACAGAACTCAACTTTGAAAATTATCTTTTAATTGATCTTCTTGCAGAACTGGAACTAATAAAAAAACACAGATTCCTAGAAAAACGCCCAGAATTTCAAATGATAATGCTTGAGCTCAACACATACACCAAAGACATTCCAATGATAAAATCAATTGCAATAATCGAGCCAGAGAAAAACGCCAAGCTAAACAGAATTGAATTACTCTTTATTCTAAGAAAGACTGAAGACGAAAAGCAACTCTCTGATCTTGAAAATATAATGCAAACTCTCCAACAGATGCACACTATACGAATCGACTCGCTTTTTCTTTCCGATGACAAGTTCATCGAACTATTAAAGTCAGATGAGGCAAACACTGCAAAAGAGATTTTATCAAACAAGATCATTTTATTTTATCCGCAGACATTCTGGATGGAGATAAGAGAAACAATAGAAAAAGGAATCAGAATAAAGATAGAGCATGAGACAAACCCAAATAAAATATCCGAAGAGGATACAGCATACAACCTTGCAAGGTTTGGCTACAAGGAGATTGGAACAAAGATCATACACGGAAAACAAATAGGAATAGAATACATCATCACATCACTTTTGCTTAAAGGAACTGCAAGAAGAATAGAGGCCATACCAATAATTATTGCAAAAAACGAGAACAAGATAAACTATAATTTACTGTTATTTCTCTCAAAGAAACATAAAATATTTGCAGAACTTTATGGAATACTAGATGCAGTCAACCAGATAAAACCAATGAAGACTCTTATGAAATTGCTCAAAGATGACATAGCAAAGGGACAGAAAAACATCAAGTACAACCTCGATGAAATGGAAAGAAAGATGAGGCTCTACAATGTCTTTGAATAAGAAAACCCTAATTGAATTCCTAGAAGAACTGGACAAAGAGGCTAAAAAGCCAATGATCATTGTAGCCGTAGGAGGTACGGCCATGACCCTAGTTAATGCCAAGCCGTCAACTTTGGATGTAGATTTTACAATTGCACAAGGTTATGACGAGTTTTCAAGACTGCTAAAGGAGATTCCTCATGGATTCAATGTGGACCATTATCAAGACGGTGTGGTCTTTACCCAAATGCTTCCTGACGACTATGTAAAGAAGAGCAAAAAGATCAAAAAGATGAGAAACATTACTCTGATGACCCTTGACCCACTTGACATCATAGTAACAAAGATTGGCAGACTCAATGAAAGAGACACAGAAGACATCAAGACATGCATCAAAAAATTCAAGATTACAAAATCTCAGATAAAGAGCCGGGCGGCCAAAATAGGATATGCAGGAAATGAGACAGTTTATCAAAACAATTTGGATTATGTTTTAAAGAATTTCTTTTAATTTGATAGATTATGTAATAAAATTATCTATTCAATATTATTTTTCATATAATTTATTTTGTATTATAGTTTTAATTTTTCTAATGCGCTTCTGACTTTTAGTGTTAGAATATATTGATAGGAATGTCCAGACCGTTCGCGTTCTAGTAATCCTTTTGTAAAAAGATCTTCCAGATACGTGTTCTCAATTGATACAGATTTTCCAGTATATCTTGCAAAATCTTTTGATGTTATTGGATTGTTTATTTCATAAATTTTTAACAATCTTGTTCTTTTTGCATTACTTAACGAGATAATTTTAGGCCTATACTCATCAATTGATTTTTCATCGTTTATGTTTTTTACATTTGCATAGAGTTTTTGTATTGCAGTGATTTTGGTATCTGGTATTCTTTTTTCGCCTATTAAAAATGGCTCAAAAAGTATTCTAGAAATATCTGTTGCTTTTTCCTGCTCTTCTCTCTCAGATATGATAACCATTTTCCATTGTGTAAGGGCTTTGTCTCCAAGTCCCAAAACTCCACTATGATCATACCATTCACATAACAAAGGAGATGAACTGAGTGGAACAGATTCACCATTTATTTCTACATTCAAATTCGTTGTTTTGGGCGTAGTGATTGGCGCAAAATCTAACAACACATTAACACTGTAGTGTTTTTTAATGTCTGCTTCTAAATCCGTCCTTTTCTCTCTCAAGTTATCTAGTGATGTAACTAGTTTGATATCTTTTAGAACCGGTGCTTCTAACACGTATGCTGTTTTTAATAAATCTCTTTTTTTGTAGACACGAGTTACATAATTCTTGATATCCTTGTTATTTTCTTCAAATTTTTCAAGAGCTTCTAAAAATTCATGATCATCATAAGTGATGAATTCTTTGATTAGATCTTCTTTTCGCTTCCTTTTTGTTTTAAACATTGTTTTATACGTCTCATAAAACATTCTTGTGATTATCCTTGAAACCTTATGATCATATACATTATATCGCATTGAAAATAAAGCATGAAAAATATTATCGGCAAGTGGAATTGCTTCTCTAGAAAGTACCAATTCTGAATCTCCCCTCAGTTTGAACATGTTGAGTATTCTAGGATCTATTTTACCATAATGAATACCACAAAACTGTGAATCTCGTAAAAGATAGTCTATCCTGTTTGCTCCAACTTCTGAATCAATGATTTGTCGAATAAATTTATTAGAACTGTCATCATTTTCTATTATACCTGATATGTCTTCAAACGACACGTTGTAGTCTTTCGCAGTTTTTAAATTGTCAAATATTTCCTTAATTGTATCGTGCCTTGTTTCTTTTAGGACCTTATTGATGATTTCTTTATTTTCTATGTCTTCATTGAAAACCTGGTAAAATGGTGGATCGCATATGTCATACAATAACGCTGTGATGCGTGTGCATTTTCGTTGCCACTCTGTCTTGTCATCGCTTTTTTTCATTTTGTCTTGAAATTCTGGGATACTATCAAAAATTCTGGTTGCTATATTCATAGTTCCAATAGATTGAGAGAATCTCGTATGTGTTGCAGTAGGATATACGTACTGAGTTATTGGTAGTTGATTTTTTCTTCTTAGTTTTTGAAACTCCTTTGTATCTATTATTTCTCGCTCTAGATCTGACAATTGAATGTCTTCATACATATAATCACGAATCTCAATTTCTTTTCGTTGCATCGACTTAGCGATCATCTATATGAAATACTTATATAATAAGCGTTAAATATGTTGCAATTAAGCGTATTTTGACTAACTACAATGATTCCATTGTAGTTTAGCGTAATTCCTTATATATGATTGTGGTATATGTAAGGAGGTGAAATATACTGGAATCTGATTTGGAAACAACACATAGATTCAATGCCATTGTAATGACAATTTTTATTTATATGAACAAAATCAAAGGTTCTCCTGTTGATAAAATTAGTACGATAAAAGGAATAACACAAATCATAAAACCTAATTTTGAGACATTGATGTTACCTACCCCACCGTTTCTAAACGTGAACAAATATGGGCCTGTTTCAATAGATACAGAAAGGTGTTTGTATCTGGATGACCGTATTCAAAAATTTGAACAGGCTTTTCATATGGTTGAATCAATACAACAATTAACTCTTGAAAATTGTGAAAATAAACTAGGAGGCATAACCATAGCTTTCATCAAACAACTAGTTGAAAACTATGCAAAGGGTGCAGGTACAGGTTTTGCAAATTGGATACGCAAAGAAGGGATACTCAGTGGAAATAAGAGCAAAGGAGAAGAGCAGATTGAGAAATTTCTACTAAATCCAGGTCATGATAAATCAAGATGGATTTATAATCCACGTCTTAAAGATTATTTTTCTAAAAAACAATCTATGGCAAGCATTAATTTGCCTCCATTACATTTTGGTTCTACAGAAGAAGTTTCTTCTGATTATAATATATTCTCGCATTGCTATCGTCGATTGCAAGAACTAGCAATTCATGAAAAACAAAAACTTCCAAAGACAAAAAAAGAATACAAATTTCAAATTCATCGATTACTAGATAATGATAATCTTAAACGCGACAATGAAATATTATATGTTGGTCATATAATAAAACGTGGAGATACATATTATTTTGCTGACACGTTTTATAATAAAAATTTAAACGATGAAATCGAAATAGAATACTTTAATGGAATTGAAACAGATTGGGTCTATGTAATGATTGGTGAATTAATTGATAAACATTATGTGGTTCCACATGGTCTATTAAAACTAAATAAAATTAATGAAAAGAAATATTTTCATTCCTGTTGATAATTATCGTTAATTCAGGATAGAAAATATGGTTCTAGATCAACATGATCAAATGTTAATGTGTGAAAATATTATAATTAGAGATCATTGCCTATTTTTTCTTTACTCATCTTATTTTTCATTCTACACATGTGGCCTGAAACTGCCCATCTTTACCATCTAACTCTTGTCCTTTTCAACAGTTCTGTGCGTTCATGGCCTTCAAAAAATCATCTAATCCCTTCGGAGACAAAATAAGAACATGCCACTTTTTTAACGCTTTTCTTTGCTCTAGTGAAAGATTACTTGAAAGGGGATTTGGAAACTGTACTGTTTTTGGAGTCGCGCATTCATAAATTACTGAATCGACTTTCCGAAAAATTGGGTCCTTTCGTATATGTCCACTGATTGAATCTATGTCTTTTTGGTCAAAATCACAAATGTACAGGTTTGCATTTGTTACAATTATTGGAATAAAAATTTCATTACCGTTATCGCTTACTACCTTCTCCCCTTTCTGTATGTTCTCGATGATTTTATCAAGTATGAATCCATAAGTGCCTTCGATAATTTGCCTGGCAGCTTGATCAATTATTGTTTTTTCTGATTTGAAATACTCTCCACTTATTTTACTATTGGTTAATGCAACAGTAAAATCTGTTACTTCATGTTTTGTAGGTTTCCAATCATCTGCATTTCTAATTTCATAATACGTGTTGGCCACAAACAGATTTGTCGGAACAGTAGTGAATAGCTGAACAATTGCTTTGCTGTCATACGTATGTAATATAAGATTCATGACATCTGATTTGACTTCTTGTTTAAAGAATACCCAATCGATGTATTGTGGATTTAGCTTTTTTGCTTCAATGCATAGATAGAAGTCTCCACTTCCAATTGTTTTGAATCCAACAACATCGATGGAGGTTTCTTTAACTTCTGATTTACTTAATGATTCCTGGATTGCAGTTACAAATGTAGTTGGATCAACAAATGTTGCTCCTGATCTAAATCTAGCATCTATGATTTGTTGTTTCTTTGGTTCTGATATGAATGGAGAAACCGTTACTGGATATTCTGGATTGGCAGTCCATCTATGATCTGTTAATTGTTTCAATATGTGAATCTGAAGAAATGCACCGCTCTGGTTTAGGGAGTTAGTTTTATCCGAAAGACTAGGTTCACTCATAATATCTTGATTCATGGTATCTAATTAAGTAATAACAATTTGTCAAATTTTCATATGGTTTCTGTGAGGCCTGAAACTGCCGGACTTTACCGTCTCGCTCATTGATCTTTTAACCTCAAGATACTTCTTGAAGTTTTGTTGTCTCTCACTAAAAATAAATTTCTTGGGCTCTAATCCCACTTTTCTTTGTATGCTTTTTCATATGCTGGATCATTGCAGAAACATTTTGGATTTCTTTGTTTTTTCATCAGGCAATTTGCGTTAGGAACTCCAAAAGCATCAAAATCTGCAACTGAATCCATTAATTTAGCATTGTCATCCAATTTCATTCGTCTAAGAATTATCTGACTTGCTAGAAAGACTCCTGCCAAGAATGAAGTATGAGGTGCAGGAGTAACTGCCTGTCCTTCGTGAAATTCAAGTCTATAAACACCGCACTCTCCGTGCAATAATTCATGAAATGGTTTTCCCACGTTAGGTCTCAGAAAATCTAGTGACACACCCGTTGCTTGAGAAATTCGTAGTATGTCTTGCTCTGTAGTAATTTCATTGTTTGTTAGTTTTCTCTCAACTTCTTCAACTGGAAGACCAGTCCTTATCGAATTCATTTTCATCTGACTTGGAGTACTATCGGTTGGATAATATCCACATGCTGCGCACTGGTAAGGGCCATCAAGAGTATGATGTCCTGCCCCGTATCTTAGAGTGTTTTGTGAGGTATCTGTCCATACATTCCAGAGAATCTTTGGTAATCCAGCTTGTATGTTGATCCTAGTTTTCTCATTATCAACTGCGGCAACAACTTCTGCTCCCAACGGTTTGCCCAGTCTTGCATATTCCTCGTATTTTATTGGTGCCTTAAGAATAGCAAGTCCGGGGTTGATTTGTGTAAGCCACTGTGAGAGAAGATCTATTTTTTGCATTCCTCTATGTTCTTCAAACGCACCAATGTATCGCTGCTCGTTTGATGCTTCAAACTTGTCATTATCAATGAGAGTCACCGTTCCCCAAAGCCTTATCGTGCTTTTTAGTGCAAACACAAGCGCTTGTCCGACTGCACCACATCCAACTATAATTAAATCTTCAAAGTATACTGATTCTGGCAGTAGTGGTTTTACTACCGGTTGTGTCGCTCTTCCATGTGTTATCAAATCATATTCTACATGAGAGATTTTTTCAGATTGGACTTCCGGTAAAAGATACTTGAATACTTCTCCTACTACAAGACCCGCAGTGTATAATGCAGATAAGAAATTCGTCGGCTGTTGATTCCACATACATGGTTTTTTTGTTGAGATGTAACAACTCCATCCTGACGAACCAACATAGATTACATTTTGTACTTCATTCTTTTCATCACTCCCAAAAACAATTGTTACCGAAGGATTCCAAACATTATTTCCTACATTGATCTTTGAAAGATGGGATGGTGGAAAGTCTTTCAACAGAATTGATGGTCCGGTGTACCTAACTAATGGAATTAGCCTAGGCAACAAGTTAAGCATTGCAGAACAACAAGTAACGGCGCATGGGTTGCTCTGTAATTCCGCAGGAAAAACTATCTCGACTCCAAACGAATCCATTCTTTTTCTGAGTGCGTTGATGTCTAAGTTGCTTGTTATTACTGATAATGTCTCTAGATTCTTCCCTCTTATCGGATCAGGATTAATCATTGCATTATTTGAAATAGTTTTTTCACCTCTGTTTTTGGAACATGCCTCCAGTTTTCTCCATTGTATTGGTAGACTTCCCAACTGTCTATGTCATCAATTTCTATGAAGCCAAAATCAGGAATTACGACACTGAGTGAACCTGGCAATACTACGCTAGGCCAATCATCGTCTGTTTCACTATGAAATGCGCTTCCTGGATGCGTATGAATCTGAGATATCGTTGTGAGTAATTTTTTATTCAACTCTACATTAATTCTAAATTCTTCATCTTCTGAAACTTCGTAAAAAATAGGATAGTTGATTTGTGCTGGAAACCAAACATCTGAAATCACAAATGCATTGTTTTTTTCACTTCCAACCCATATGGCATGAGATTCGTTTCCGTCATGTCCATGACGTTGTAGAAATTCAAAAGTTCTTGCAAGAATATTTCTTGATATTTCCACTCTGTTTATTTTCTCAAACATTTTCAATCACGGTAGCTTTGTTCTGTCAATGAGCGAGCATGCTCGCTCAACTATCCATGTTATTGTTCCTTGATCAGTTCCTCTAACATGCTCCCATCTATCTTCTGGATAATGTTCATGATATTCATAAAACCCTGGACTACAAAACCAAATACTATTTTTGTTTTTATTGTATACAATATGATTGAGTGGTTCTTTAGGATCTTCAATTGCTCCTGGTACTTGTTCTGGAATTAATTTTACTCGTAAGTTCAAACTGATCAGCGTCGCACTGGGTGGAAGAAAATCCCAATTTTCTAAATTCAAAAGAAGTGTCAATGCTGATTTTCCAGAACTAGATAGAACATCGATCAGTATTGTTGGAAATGCAACATGGCGTAGTTTCCAAATATTTTTGTAGATTTCTTGTGCAGATTTCAATTCTTTTATTGCACTGTCAAACTTTGCCCTAGATACTCTCGTATCAAGAATTATGGTTAACCACCACGACCGGGACCTTTACTCAAGAATAATTTTGTTGGACCCGTAATTTCCTGCTCTTCGAAGCTTTTGTTTTGATCAAGCATTTTTCCGTCTTCTGTCCTTACTTGCCATTCATCAGGATTACCTTGGTTACCAGAATCGTGAAGTGCTTTTACAACCCCCACCTTCACCGGTTGATTTGGATTTACTTCAACTGGAAATTCTTTTCCCTGAATTACAAACGTCACTGTAAACTTTGGATTTCCAGGCATGAAAATCTGATCACACCGTTGTATTTAAGGTTACCGTATGGTACAAAGTGGGACCGTACCAGAGATTATATTAAATTGGAATAGTTATTTTAATCGCTGTATTTTTGTAAATTTTTTCTTGCTTTCACTCATTACTATTTCTGAGTAACATTTCTTTACCCATTTACAGTGGAACATCTGCAATCTCTACTGTTACTGAAGCTTCTATTGCAGAATATCTTGCGGTTATATGCGCCATCTTTTTGCCGTTCTTCCCTTTTATCTTTATATATTTTTTGAAAAGGACATTATTTTTGGATTTAATACGAAATTCTTCTATATACTGGTATGATGTTATCGGGATCAGAAATTTTGATAACAAACGATGCATTTTTTAAAATAATTTCACTAGTTTCTTCGACAATAAATTCAACATGCTATTTCTAGAAGAACAACCAATATCAGAAACCCCAAAGCACTCGCAATCAAGTTTTTCCGTGGAATGTTGACAATATGACAAAGCCTAGACTCTTTCATGTCTTTTTGTTTATCGCTGAATGCCTTTGGTATGATGTGTCGAAAAATATACCAATCTAAGAAAGGTGTGATAAATACTGCATACACCACTTCCACTTGATGCCAGAAATCCAGTGTTTCATTATCCGGCATAACCGGTGTTTTATAGAAAAGCATCATGGCCGAGACATGTATTGTAACAATATGTGCGACGAGTATAACTATGACCCCTGAAATATACAGCATTTGTACAGTACGCCTTGATGACGTCGGTTTCAATTCTTTTTGTCCTTGGGCGCATATGTGTGAAAGAATAATTACGCCCAAGATCGGTAATGGGATGAGCGTTATGTAAGGGAGACAACCTTTTTCAAGAAAATTGATTAGGTTCTGAGTCGGTACGGCGTTAGTATATTTACCAAGCATTATGGATGTCATTGCAATAATCCACGAATCTCGTTTGAATATCCACCATAGATTTTCTGCTACTTTGTTTGTGAGTGATTTGATTTTCATTTTACTTTTTTATTTATCATTAATTATGTCATCCAATTTGTCCTTTATTCCCAGTTTTCTTCACTGCAAAAAAGCGTATGCTCTTTGAAATACGGCCACAGTTTTCTAGACAGTGCCGTCACGATGTACAAAACGAATATGGCTTCATCCACTGAGAACAAGTGCTGCTTATCTGGATTAATTTCATAGTCGTGTTTAGCTGGTACCAAGGCACATTTGTTAAAACGTTTTAAAATTGACAAAAATTCAGAATCAAGCACGTTTCTTTTCTCAAGTTTAATCAGTATGACACCCTATGGATCGTTTGATGGATATTTTCCACCATTCTCAACAAGCAATGAATAACACA